>Ga0126380_10000303_pt1 | contig 15431 bp, 15 predicted proteins | sample PanSoiMetPlot_26_FD_92544 | JGI IMG/M metagenome (GOLD analysis project Ga0126380, IMG submission 92544) | Tropical forest soil microbial communities from Panama - MetaG Plot_26 | ecosystem: Environmental > Terrestrial > Soil > Tropical forest > Bulk soil | place: Panama | collected 2016-02-17
CCAAGGATCAGGGCGATGCCGCCGAAAAATTCCGCGGGGACAGCGATATAGGCCAAAAAGGGCGGTAGCCCGCGAGCCGGAAAGGTCGCCGCATAGGCTGGGATGTCAAAGATTTTTCCCCAGCCACTGCGGACAAAAAATCCAGCCAAGAAGAATTCTCCCGATCAACAGAAGAACGTCGGCTGTACTTGCCGCCACGGTATCAGCGGCTGACAAAGCGCGATGCGAACTGCTCTGGATGGTCGTCATGATTTTCCCCGGTCACGTTAAAACGCTTTGGCTAGTGAAGTTTTATCGGGCGAAACAACACGGCTATCGACCAAAACGTACGACAGTCGCTGCTTGTTCCCTCTGCTTTCGGGGGTGAGAGCGGATATAGCGTTCGACGGCACCAATGTCTGCTTTGACCCAAAGCGGACGAGTGCCGACCAATGAACTCTGGCGTGTCCCCACTAATACACGTAATCAATGATACGTTCTTCGGCCTTCAGCCGAAATTGTCCAATATCAAGGAGGCACTGATTATACTTACTAGTGCCCCGTTTTAAGTCCAACTTTTCACAAAATGCTTCATTTTCAGCAGCAATTTGTTCCACCCGAATTATCTGCCTTTGCGCCTGAGTTTCCGAAACGTGTGGCATAACAAATGCAATGAAATAGATCACAAACGCAAAGAGAATTGCCCACAGAGCGACCTCTATGTGGTCGTAAACGCGGCTCACTATCTCCCGCGTTCTGGGTGACATCGCCTACCCCCGTTGGCGATCACTGTAAATGCTTACCCCTATTTCAAGTGTGATGGACGTCACACAAGAGCGCATAAAAAACGTTTCTTGTTCAGCTTGTCTGGCTCGGCTCTTTGCGGCGAACCGTTGCCCGCGGCTCACTCAACTGTTTTTCCGCAGTGCACACACCAATAAAGTGAATTCAATCTTTCCGCCGTTGTTATAAACTTAGGCCGGTCCTGCAAAGTCACCTCCGTGGTGGCTAATGAAGGGGGGAAACCATGGCAACTCGAGCTGATACAAAACTATATTTTCCAGCGCTTGGCGGCATTTACGAGGGGTTGGCGGATTGGGCCTACGTGCTGCTCCGCATCACTGCGGGCCTGATGCTACTGCCGCACGCGTGGCCAAAATATATGGTCTTTGGTGCCCAAGGGGTTGCCACCAACGTTCTCGCGAAACGCGGCATCGAACCGGCTTTGGCTTTCGCCTACCTGATCATGTTCGTGGAGTTGGTTGGCGGAATCTGCATCGCGATCGGATTTCTGACACGGCCTTTCGCTCTGCTCTGCCTGATCGAAATGATTGTAATTGCAATCAAGGCGCATTTACCAAATGGTTGGCTTTTCAGCGTCCAGGGCGGCGGTGGCGAATTTCCTGTGATGTGGGCGATTCTGTTCCTGATCATCCTCATTCGAGGCGGTGGCCCTTACTCGGTTGACCGCGCGATTGGCAAGGAAGTCTGAGGGCCAAGCCTATCCAGGCGACGGCATTGTTCTCGTGAGCGGTCCAGCGTTGATTGGACCGCTCACACGACGCTATGGCGCGCGCTGCATTAGAAGAAACTACATGTCCGCTTTTGGCCCTTAGCGGACATTTCATTATGCCGCATTTGATGTCGCTTTCGGGGGTAAAGCAGACATGACCTTTTGCGGGAGTCCGCTTTCGCGGTCGCTATTCGACGTGAAGCGGACATCGCTTTTTGCGCCGCACATGTCCGCTTTTGACCCAAAGCGGACATCCTCCACTGCACTACAGTGGCTCGATGGCTGCTTTTCTTCAGTGCTGCCGTCTCTGCTGATGCGCGGACAGGTGAATCAGTTTGGCACTGAGAAGCCTGACCCTCAGACTGGGAAAATTATTTGCAAACGAGGCCATTTTCGCTTCGTCCTCCGCTCGGCGCCCTTGATCTCAGGCGCCGGCTCCGTTGGAAAACCGTTTCCTCGTCCGTCACGTCTCTCTCCGCTGGTTGCTGGCAATGACAAATGCATTGCGTTCGTAGAACTGGGGTGAATGTTTTCAGTGGGGTATGCCGAAAGCTCGTTACCAAGGGGTCGAGGGGCGGGTTAACCCCCTTAGTAGTTGCGCCGGTAGGCTGCAAAACGCGCTTTGCGCCCACGATGGTGGGGATTCCATTGGAATATCAGCACTACAGCCCATCACTATCCCCAGCCCAGCGGTGTGCGACGGGAAAGGAACCGCTCGCCGCAAAGCCGAGTTGGGTGCATGTGATAGGCCACACACACACACACACACACACCGGGGAACGTCTCAGCGCATCACCACGGCGTCAACGGCTAAAATCCTCGATGCATTTTTCGGGTCGGGTGCGATGAAAAATGAAGCGCGATTGCCAACGCTCAGTTGAGGTGGTCTCGCGGACCTTGAAGCTTGGACCTTGGTCCAACGACTTCTTCGACTGCAACCACTGGTATATTGGCGGTATATCAGAAAATGATAGGCTTGCGGCGGGACGGGGTGTGTTTCCCTGAGGGGGGAATCGCCCATGGCAAACAACCGTCTGACTTCGGGCCAATTAACACTCTTTAGCGCAGCGATAGTTGTGCTGTTGTTCTTCGCTTGGACCCATACGAATTAAAGAGGCTTTCCGACCCACGCGCGGCAGACGCACGATGCCTGCATGGTGCGTTACGTTGACTTGATACCGAAATAGCTCCCGCAACCTATTTCAGGGCTTGTGCGCACTTTCAACGATGCCATTACGCATAATGACATATAGCCCCGGCTTTAATCCGATCAGGTAGGTGAATCTCTCCACCTTGTTCTTTCCGTAGGCATAACTCATGCGACTGCTGAAGGCACCGCATTTTGCCGACAGGTCGAGATAGTCGAGACCTGTCAGTTCCTCCAGCCGATGGCTGCACTGCGATACTTTTTTGTCGTTCCCCTCGAACACATCGCTCGATACGGCGCATTGAGTTTCTTTGAGAAAGGCTCCGAACTTATTAACCAAGGCGGGCTGATCCACTGCTAACTCTCGCACTCGCCTTGCGTCGAAAAAATTTGAGCTACAGCATAATTGTTGCTCGTATCCCGGTGTAGGCAAGGAAAAGTACAATCACTATCAGCGCGAAACAAAGTATCGCTATTGCCACCACAATTTTGTCGCCCCAAGCCATTTTACCGGTGATCCAATGCGCCACCACGAAGGCCCGTGAGTTTAGGCGCCAGCGTGAGTGGGATGCGCAAAATCCGCAGCTATTTCGGCAGCAGGTTTGTTCTTCGGGTGTCACCGCTACCCAGCTACCTGACAAATTTGATCCGACCATTTGGGAACCATCTTGCCTTGGCCGCAATTGAACCATGCCGCTCGTTATTTCGCCCCCAGAGCTCACGGGCGGCTCTTGGTAAGGGGCTGCGTGTGCCTAATGGAAAGGGAGACGGAAGCAGACGCGGCCCTCTCGAGATTGGCGGAATTACAACGCGATGTGCTGAACCGACGTCTTGCCCTAGCCGAGAAACACATTGCTGAAGGCGTTGTGCATGTCGAGCAGGAACGCCAAATAGTCGAGAAGCTGAAGCGCCGTGGTCAGAATTTCCGCAGGTCTGCGGACCTCTTAGAGCTATTCAAAGAGACCTTAGCCACGCATATTAGTGAGCGTGACCGTTTACGAGAAGCGCTTGCCAAACGCTTCTAAGCGACGCTGTGCCTTAAGGCCGGCGCGACACAGGGGTTGCCGCTCCCCAACTGGCTGCCCTTTCATTTTGGCGGATGCGGTCGTAGCGAGATTGGATCGAATTGCCTTTGTGCGCGTGACTGACGCTGAAAGGCGACGCATCGGAGTGATCGGGATTTGATTTCCGATAACGCTCTTTTTTCCTGCTCTTTTTTCTTCTTAACCCGGATTTCTACGTCTGAGCCAAGCGCAACATCCGTCGTTATGGCCGGATTTGTTCCGGCCATCTACGTCTTTAAGTTTGCACGATCGTCAAAACGTGGATGCCATCGGAATTCGGGCTCGCCCGACTTCGGCAGATAAAGTGCCGACCGTGGGCATGACGAATCCATTTGAACGGATTCTGGCTGGTTGGCTCGGTTATTTTAGAAGGCGTCCCCACGTGCGTTTTACGTACCGGTTGCGATCGGTAACCCCGCTGCACGCCACTCGGGAAAACCATCCTGCAAATGCCGTGCCTTGCGACCTTTGCCGCGAAGGATTTCGACCGCTTCGAAGGCAAGAACGCAGTACGGACCCCGACAATAAGCAACGACCTCGCGGTTCTTCGGTAGTTCCGCAAGTCGGCGCTTGAGCTGCTGGAGCGGAATGTTGATCGCGCCGGCAACATGGCCCGAGGCAAATTCGTCTTCGGGGCGGACGTCCAACACAGTCACTTCGCCGGATTTGATCCTCGCCATCAAATCCTTCCGCGATATGGGTTCGAGCGAGTCGCGAACCTTGAAGTAGTCGGCGATCAGACGCTCAACTTCAGCCATGTTCCGCTCGCCAATGGTCCCGAGCGACCGCAGAAGCTCGGTTATCTGCGTCTGTCCGGCCGGACTGTAGAGGATGTTCTTTCCACGGCGTCGTGTCTCGACAAGCCGGGCATTCCGTAAAATTTGCAGGTGCCGAGATGTGTTCGCAAAACTCATCCCGGTCCTGACCGACAGTTCCTCCACCGTCCGCTCTCCTTGATTCACCAGCTCAAGCAATTCGAGACGGTTGGCGTGACCCAATGCCTGCGCGATCTCCGCCAGGCACTCGAATATCCGCAACTTTGCGCCGCCGCTTGACATATCTCTCCCTTCGTAGAATCATTCAACAGAATGATTGAATGATGCTACCTGACCTGTGGGGGACCCACAACCGGACCTTGGAAGGTACCCATCACAAGGAGGTAACCGTGATCCTTCGACAATTCCTTCACAGCGAACCCGTCGCAGCATCCTATCTCTTTGGATGCGGCGGAAAAGCGATAGGCGCGGTCGTTGATCCGCTTGGCAACATCAAGCCCTATCTAGACGCAGCCGATCAAACCGGAATGCAAATCCGGTACGTCATCGACACTCACCTGCATGCCGATCACATTTCCATCGGGCGCGCATTGGCAAAAGCAGCTGGTGCCGAATACGTGTTGTTCACGGGTGCGGACGTAGCTTACCCATTCCACGGCGTTCGGGACGGTGACATCCTCGAACTCGGCAACGTCGCGATTACCGTCTTGCATACGCCGGGGCACACGCCGGAACACATTTCGCTGCTCGTCACGGACCGAACGCGATCCCAGGATCCCTGGTTTGTTCTGACTGGTCACACCCTTATGGTCAGTGACCTCGGCCGCACCGAGCTTGCGACGAACGCGGAGGATGGCGCGCGCACCGTTTTCGACAGCGTGCAGAGGCTCAAGGCCTTGCCCGATCATCTGGAAGTATTGCCGGGAGCGTACTCCGGCTCGGTTTGTGGACGCGCGTTGAGCGGCAAACCTACATCCACAATCGGCTTCGAGAAGCGCCACAACAAGGCGTTTGCCATCGGTGACAAATCTGAATTCGTGCGCACGATGACAACCGACATACCGCCAGCGCCGCCAGAAGCTGCGAAACTGCGCGCCATAAATTCCGGCGCGCTGGCGGCAGCCGAATAAAATGTCCTCAGAGAGCAGCGTCGTTCTCGGACTGCGCGCAAATTGGCAACAGTTCTCGCTGCTGGTCCTCATCAATGCTTTCGTCGGCGGTATGGTGGGTCTGCAAGGGACAATTCTACCGTTGGTTGGCGCTCAAGAATTCAAGATCGCCTCGACGACGGCCATACTCTCATTCATCATCAGCTTTGGCGTCATCAAAGCCTTCGCCAATCTGGTTTCGGGACATTTCGCCGATGTCTATGGCCGTAAACACATGCTCGTGCTCGGCTGGCTTATCGGCTTGCCGGTCCCCTTCATGATCGCCTGGGGACCGAGTTGGGGGTGGATTGTTGCGGCAAATGCGCTGCTCGGCATCAATCAAGGATTCGCGTGGTCGATGACTGTAATCATGAAGGTCGATCTTGTCGGTCCGAAGTCCCGCGGGCTCGCGGTGGGACTCAATGAATTCGCAGGCTATTTGTCTGTCGGTTTGACGGCGCTTCTCGCTGGCTATATCGCCCAGCGCTACGGTCTTCGCCCGCAACCGTTCTATCTCGGAATTGCTTACGCAGTCCTTGGCCTGAGTCTGTCCGCGCTGGTCGTGCGCGATACGCGTCGTCACGTTGAGCGGGAAATCGCGCACCATCATGCAGCTGGCGAAGAGCTTGGATTCTGGGAAGTCTTTGGGCGGGCCTCGTTCAAGGACCGCAATTTGTTCGCGACATCGCAGGCGGGCCTGGTCAACAATCTGAATTTCGGAATGAGTTGGGGAATTTTCCCGCTCTTCTTTTCCAGTTTCGGTCTTGCTGTTGAGCGAATTGGAATTCTGAACTCGGTCTATCCCGGGGTTTGGGGCGTTCTGCAAACTGTGACCGGCCCGCTAAGCGATCGTTGGGGACGCAAGGGCCTGATAGCGAGCGGAATGTGGGTGCAAGGCAGCGGTCTTTTCTTGATCGGGACCACGCAAACCTTCGGGTGGTGGCTTGTCGGCAGCGTTCTGCTCGGGTTGGGGACCGCAATGGTCTATCCAACTTTGATTGCTGCGGTCTCTGATGCTTCTCATCCTTCCTGGAGAGCGCGTTCGCTTAGCGTCTATCGCTTCTGGCGCGATCTGGGTTACGCCGTCGGCGCGCTCTCAGCGGGAATGATGGCCGATGTGCTCGGAATGTCGTCGGCGATCAAAATGGTCGCCGCACTGTCCTTTGCCTCAGGCGCAATCGTAGCCTTGCTCATGGGAGAGCGCTCATGACTACGCGACGCATCTATCTCGACTACAACGCGAGCACGCCGGTTGATCCGGCTGTCAGCGCCATGATGAAGCCGTTTCTGACGGATCATTACGGCAATCCGTCGAGCGGGCACTGGGCTTCGACTGGAGCAAAAACCGCTGTCGAAACGGCGCGCAGCCCGGTGGCGGCCGTGCTTGGCTGCCACAACGACGAGATCGTCTTCACCAGCGGCGGCAGCGAGGCCAATAATCTTGCGCTCAAAGGCGTGGTCTTCAAGCTTCGCGAAGAGGGCGATCATATTGTCACGACCAGCATCGAGCATCCGGCGATTCTCGAACCGCTCCGGTTTCTTTCGCGGCTGGGCGTGCGGGTCACGTTTCTGCCAGTTGACGCCATGGGCCGGGTCGATCCGGATGATCTTCGAGCAGCTTTATCGCCACGCACGATGCTAATAAGCATCATGCATGCCAACAATGAGGTCGGCACCATCCAGCCGATTGAGGAGTGTGCCCGCATTGCTCGAGAGCATGGTATCCTGTTTCACACCGATGCAGCGCAATCCGTCGGCAAAATTCCGACCGATGTAAACCGACTCGGAGTCGATCTTCTTTCGCTTGCTGGCCATAAGCTCTATGCGCCAAAGGGGGTAGGTGCGCTTTTCATTCGTCGCGGCATATCGCTCGAGCCACTCATTCATGGTGCGGGACACGAAAGCGGTCGACGCGCGAGCACCGAAAGCGCCTTGCTTGCGGTCGGCCTTGGCAAGGCCTGCGAACTTGCCCGCGATCTTGAAGCGATGGATTTCGTGCGTGCCTTGCGCGACCACTTCTGGGTGGAATTACAAAAGCGATTTGGTAACAGCATTGCGCTCAATGGCCACCCGATGCACCGCTTGCCGAACACCCTTAATGTTTCTTTTGTCGGCCGGATTGGAGCAGAGATATTCGGTTCTAAGAGCGATGGGTGTCGAGACCGACGTGGGTATGGGTGCTGTCCGATTTAGCCTCGGCCGCGGCACCACACGTGATGAAATCGACACCGTGGTCGCGCGACTGAGCGACGTATTTGCTCCCGCCTGAATACACGAAAGCGGACACGCTTTGGGCCAATAGCGTAGATCCGAATCGAAAGGGAAAGCTGCAAATTTGCAGCAGAACCTTCTAAAGAACTTCAGCGGAACTCGAGACGGGCTTGCTCAATCGACCAGGACTGTCGCATGAGCAATTTTGCTTTCGTCTATGCGTCTTTGTTCAATTAACAGCCGGGCGAGCCGTTCGACCTCATGCGCGTTACTTTTTACTATTTCAATAGCGCGGCGATAGCCGGCGTTTCTGACTTCGAGGCTGTGGTCTTCCGTCAGCCCGTCCAGAAGCTGGCGGATCTCTGCGGGGTCGCCGGAAGCAAGACTCTGACTACGGCACTTGAAGACGGTTCTGGACGCCTGCCCGGCACAGTGAATTGCAATCCGGTCGATGAGCGGCAGGTCGTCGCTTGAACCGACCGTATCGGTCTTGCCGCTGGCATCGTCGCGAATTTCGATTTCTACGACCGTGAGGCCAAAGTACCGCGCCACGACAGCGTGCCCTGCCTCGTGGAAGGCACTCCCGCAAAGCGCATTTCTTGCATGACCCATTTGGGACGCTCAAAGGTCGTCCCCAGCCTTTTCCGTTGGATAAAAAAACTGCGCCTAAAATACGACCACGCATCCGATTTATTTTTTTGATCTTCCGGTATCCCGCTCCGCGCGGCGTTTACTGAACCGGTCACTGCGACAGTTTTCCGGCTAAGCGCCATTCAACATATGTCTCCAGCGAGGGCGCGACCCAAGTCCGGCTATCGTCCTCATGATTCCAGAGGAAAACGTCATCCCGGCGTATTTCTCCCGATTGAATTGGAAACGCGAACTGATCGCCATTGCCCGCCTCAGCGAAGAACAACAGGCAATCGAAGGGCATGTAGAGTTCTTTGAAATCCGCATTGGTTCTGAACAACTGATTGTCACGAACGATGCGTTCCAGCGGCCAGACGATCGCAAAACCGTATTCATCATCCATGCCATCTGACTTGAGAAGATAACGGCGGAGTTGTTGCGGCAAGCGGATGCCCAATGTGTCCTCAGCCGATAGGAGATCCGATTCGGTTGCCGCCACGTTCGTGACCCTTCGTCAAATTCGGTCTTCCATTTAGCACGCGAAATCGATGACCGCTTTAACGGCCGCATGCCCATCACGTTGAGCATGTGCGTCTTCGACAAAGTGATCGTCGCGATCGACCAAGTTTCCAATTGTCGTTTGATGCAAACCAGTCCTGTAGGCACAGAAAAACAAGGACGCTGCTGGTCGCAAGAGGGTGATGCTCATGAATGAGATTCTACTGTTTGTCCCTTCCATGCCGACATAGGTTGTGTACGCCGTGGCTGGCGCTATAGCCGGAATCCTTGGCGCGGGGGCCGGCCTATTTGCTCAAAAATATTTTGGTCTGGGAAAAGGCTGGAGATTTGTTCCTGTCGTCATCTTTGTGGTCATTTCGTTAAGCGTGAGCCAGTGGCTATTGCAAGAGGCGGTTCCTGCACAGGCCGTTAGCACGCTGAAGCAAAATCGCCTGTTTGGCGTCATCTTCAAACACCACCCCGAAGCGGAACGGGAATATATGGCGCGAGTTGAGAAACTTTTGTCGGGACCGCGCGAGCAATTCAGAGCAGCATCGGCTGCCCTGGGTGCCGAATTCACGGGTCGCTACCTCAACTTGCACATGCCGACGGCATCCGATGCGGCAATCCATCGCTTGTTGCAAACGGAAGCAAGCATACTCGAGGCGCTGAAAAATAATCCTGCTGAGTGCGTCGGGCAATTTCTCGGCACGCCGAGCGCGAGTCGCCTTGAACTCATTCCTCCGCCGTTAGTTGAGGCATCGCTCAACGCGAAGGCAGAGATAATTGAAAGTTCCGTCGTTACTCCGTCGCCACTACCGAAAACTGTAAGCATGGAGGATGTTGTCGGCGTTATGACTCGCGCATATCGGGCCAAGGGTTATGACATTGCCGGAATCGCCAAAATCGCGAATGTGCAATCCCTGTCGTCGGCCGAAGGTTGTGAGGTTGGTTACAGGTTTGTTTCGGCGCTTTTGTCGATAGATGAAAAGCAAAGCGCGCTCGTCTTCAAAGGCCTGATCGCCGCAGGAAAATAAATCAGCCCGCGCTTGCGCGCTCGGTGAACTTGGCCCGGGCGGGGAGGTGCGATGGTGAAAAGCACCTTCCGCAAGCTCGGCGGGTGTTTGAAGCCGCATCCATACCGCGAGGATGCTATGTTGCCGGCGGAATGGTGTATCTTATTGATCAAAAGCATTCAAAGATTGAATGGGACCAAGCTGAAACCATTCAGGATGCGGTGAATTTTTGTTCGATCGACTGTGTTGCCCTATTTCGTGCAATTCGAATCTGCTTGAGAAACTACGCGTTTCACAAGTGAAGCATTTGAAGTCGCTTCGGCAGTGGAATCGCGCTGTGCTTAGGGAATACGTGCGTGGCCCAAGCCATCATCGCGAGATTCATTGACGAGCGGCCGGACCTGCGTGAGGCGATTGAAGATTCACTACAGAAATTAAAGTTGCATGGCTTTCCCTCTCTTTTTCCAACGGCTTACGCAGACCAGATCGCCTGGGTGCGATTGGCATACGATCCCGGTTAGCGCCTCAACCAGGTTGCAAACTTTGCGAACGAACCAGCCGTAATGAGCGGCTGCAGCGGTCACCCGCTACCAATGCGATGCCTGACGATCACAAGGACGTCAGGCCGCAATTCAGCGGCAATTCCAGGTTGCTCGGTCCCACACGCGATGGAACAATTGCATCAATAAACCGTATTTGTGCGTACATCGACTGCCGAAGCCCTTTGTATAGTTTGGGAGGCTCTCCATGGCGCGGACAGCAGCGTCGCCGGCTACACGCAGTAGGCCGGCGCAGAAGCCGAAGCGTTCCCTGGACGAGACTCGCGAAATCTGGCTGCAGGCTTTCCGGCGGGTCAGGGCCGAAACCGAAGCGCGCGCGGCGCACCTGTCGGCCGAAGACCAGATCGTCCAGTCGATGCCCGATGCCAGCCCCACGAAATGGCATCGCGCCCATGTCACCTGGTTTTTCGAGCAGTTTTTGCTGGTCCCTCAGGACCCGAATTACCGGATTTTCGACGAGCGCTTTCCCTTTCTTTTCAATTCCTACTATGTCGCCGCTGGCCCCCGTCATGCGCGGCCGCAGCGCGGGTTGATAACCCGGCCGAACGGCGAGGACGTTGCCGCCTACCGCGCGCATGTCGATGCAGCGGTTGAACGCCTGATTGCCGAAGTGTCGGCGGCGGAAGCCGGGCGCGTGTTTGCGATAATCGAGATCGGGTTGCACCACGAGCAGCAGCATCAGGAACTTCTGCTCACCGATATTCTGCATGCCTTTGCGCAGAATCCCACCGATCCGGTCTACGATCGGAAATGGCAGCCGCCGCGCCCCACGCAAGGGCCGCGCGGGTTTGTCGAAGTACCGGCGGGAATTCACGCGGTCGGCCACGACGGCGACGGTTTTTGTTTCGACAATGAGTTGCCCTTCCATGATGAGCTGATCCCGCACGTGCGTATTGCACGGCATCTGGTGACGAACGCCGATTGGATCGAGTTCATCGATGCCGGCAGTTACCGCACCCCCTCGTTGTGGCTCTCCGATGGCTGGATGATGGTACAGACGGAAGGCTGGCAAGCGCCCGGCTACTGGCGCGAGAAGGACGGCGCCTGGCATTCGATGACTCTTGCCGGCCCCAGGCCGGTTGATCCTGCCTTGCCCGTTCACCACATCAGCTATTACGAGGCCGACGCCTTCGCGCGTTTCGCGGGAAAGCATCTGCCGAGCGAAGCGGAGTGGGAGATCGCGGCGCGCGCCAATGTGATGGCAGATGCCTTCGGCATTGCTTGGCAATGGACGCGCAGCGGATACCTGCCATATCCGGGCTATCGGGCCGCCGAAGGCGCACTCGGAGAGTACAACGGCAAGTTCATGGTCAACCAAATGGTTCTGCGCGGCTCATCGCTTGCGACCCCTGATGGTCATGCGCGCGTGAGCTACCGGAATTTCTTTTATCCGTCGGCGCGTTGGCAGTTCAGTGGCCTGCGGCTGGCCGAGTTCGTATGAGGGCGTCATGGTTGCAGCAGTAGTAACACGCAAGCGTTTCCAACAGCGTGCCGAGATCTCCGAATTTGAAGCCGATGTGCTCGAGGGCTTGAACGCAATTCCCAAGCACGTGCCGGCGAAATATTTCTACGATGCAGCGGGCTCTCGATTGTTCGAGCGCATTACGGAACTTCCCGAATATTACCCAACGCGCTCCGAAATGCGGATTCTGCGCCGACACGCTGTCGACATTGCCAACATGATTCCGCCTGCCGCGGTATTGGTGGAATTCGGCAGCGGCTCCAGCAGAAAGGCGCGGATTTTGCTGAAGGCGGCAGCGACGAAGCTGACCGCCTATGTGCCGGTCGATATCTGCGGCGAAATGATCGAGCAGGAAGCGACGGACCTGCGAACCGATTTTCCGCAGGTCAAGATTCTGCCGACTACGGCTGATATCTGTAAACCGTTCAAACTGCCGCAAGAAGCCAAGGACGCGCCTGCCCGCATTGGGTTTTTCCCGGGCTCGACCATCGGGAATTTTGAGCCGCACGAGGCTTCAGGCTTTTTGCGAAATGCGGCAAACATTCTGGGACGCGGCTCCACGCTCATTATTGGCGTCGATCTCATCAAATCGGCCGATATCCTCAACGCTGCCTATAACGATGTCGACGGCGTCACAGCGCAGTTCAACCTCAACCTGTTGACGCGAATTAACCGTGAGCTTGGCGGCACGTTCCAGCTCGAGACGTTCGAACATCACGCGTTTTACAACCGCGAGCGTCATCGGGTCGAAATGCACCTTGCCAGCCTGAAACGGCAAAAGGTGAGGGTCGCAGGGGACACCATCGAGTTCCGCGCCGGCGAAACCATTCATACCGAAAACAGCTACAAGTACAGCATCGAGTCTCTCTCGGCGCTCGCGCGGGGCGTGGGCTGGCTGCCGGTCGCGGCATGGATGGACTCGCGCAAGTATTTTTCCATCCAGACGTTCAAACTCGGCGTGTGACTTGCTCGACTTGCTTCGCCTGCGCTAAGCGTTGCAGCCGGCCATTCTCCCGGCTGGACGCACTCATCAAGCAAGGCAGGCCTCATGAAGATCGTCGGTTTTGAATCCAATGGCGCGCGGCTGGGCGTGATCGATGGCGATGACGTCGTCGATTTACAGATTGCAGATGCGAATATCCCCACCGATCTCGGCGAACTATTGCGCAGGAGCAATGGCGATCTCAAGCGCGTCGCGGAAATTGCCAGAAAGGCGCCGGACTCGGCTCGCCGCCCGCTGAGCGGACTGACATACGCATTGCCGGTGGCGCGGCCTGGAAAAATCATTTGCCTTGGGTTGAACTATCTCGAGCACGTCAAGGAGGGCCCGCAGCGGGACAATATTCCGAAATTTCCCTCGATTTTTTTCCGTGTGCTCACATCCATGGTTCCCCACCTGCAGCCGATCGTGCGGCCGAAGGAATCGATCCAACTCGACTACGAAGCCGAGATGGTCGCAATCGTCGGCAAGCGCGCCAAACATGTCACCATGGCCAACGCGATCGAGTGCATTGCGGGTTACTCCTGCGCGAATGAAGGATCGGTGCGTGAATTCCAGCGCCATACCACGCAATGGGGGATGGGCAAAAATTTTGATCGTACGGGCGGCTTGGGCCCGTGGATGGTCACGGCGGACGAACTCCCGCCTGGCGGCAAAGGTTTGAAAATCATGAGCCGGCTGAACGGCAACATCATGCAATCGGATAACACCCAGAACATGATGTTTCCGCTGGCGGAGACCCTGGTCTATCTCACCAAGGGCATGACATTGGAGCCAGGCGATGTGATCCTGACCGGCACGCCGTCCGGTGTCGGCCATGCACGCAAGCCCGAGCCAGTCTGGATGAAGGCAGGCGATACCTGCGAGATCGAAATCGAAGGCATCGGCGTATTGCGTAATCCGATTGCGGACGAAAAGGCTTGATCTGGGGCCGCTTGACAATCGGTCTCCCCGCCACGTTCCCTTGTCGTTTATAACGTCGTTCATGCCAAAGGCGGCCCGTGGGCTGCCGGACAAGGGGAACGCCGATGATCGCACGTGTCGCGTTAGTCATTTTCGGCAGTGCAGTGACGGCTATGGCGCAGCTCGTGCCCGCCGCTGCCCAGGACTGGCCATCGCGCCCGGTCCACATTCTGGTTGGTTTTGGCGCGGGGGGTGGGACGGACGTGGCGACCCGCATTCTGGCAGATGGTCTGTCGGAAGCGCTCGGCCAGCAATTCACTGTCGAAAATCGACCGGGCGCTGGCGGCACGATTGCCGGCGGAGTGGCCGCCCGGGCGCCCAAGGATGGTTACAACCTTCTCGCCATCAGCATGGGCCACGCGGTTTCCGCGGTCATGGTCAAACAGGTGCCTTATGACCCGATTAACGATTTCGCGCCAGTCGGCATCTTCACCAATTCCGCCTTCGTTGTCGCTGTCGCAAAGAATTCGCCCGTGACCGACATCAAGGGTCTCGTCGAATACGTCAACAAGCAGTCGGGCAAGTTGAATTATTCAACAGTAGGCCTCGGTTCGACGCAGCATCTGATCGCCGAGCATCTGCGCCAGCGCACCGCCATGAACGCTCAGCCGGTTTCCTTCCGAACTTCGGGCGAGGTGGTCAGCGCATTGCTGCGGGGCGATGCGGCTTTCGCGGTCGAACTCTATCATTCCATTCGCGGTCAGGTTGATTCAGGCGACTTGCGACTGATCGCGGTTGCCACACCGAACCGTTGGCCGGGACTTGAGAATGTTCCGACCCTTGCCGAGAGCGGCGTGCCGGGGATTGCCTACCTCGGCTGGTACGGACTCGTATTTCCGGCCGGTACGCCACAGCCGATCGTCGATAAGCTTCACAAGACGATGAAGGAGGTGTTGGCCAAGGACGCGGTCAAGAAGCGGCTCGAGGGTGTCGGCGCGATTGCCAACCTGTCGTCGCCTGCCGAATTTCGCAAAGCCATCGAATCCGACATCAAAGGTTTTCAGGACGTCGCCAGGACGGCCGGCCTCGAAGCCAAATAGCGTCGTCGGCATCATCAAATCGGAATGAGAGATTTCATCGGAAGGGCCGGTCATGGCTGAAAGTGACAAACTGAATGTGCTTGTGATCTGCGGGTCACTGCGCAAGCGCTCGTACAATGCGGCGTTGACCCGCGCATTGCCGGATCTGGCGCCGCCAGACATGAAGTTCGTCACGGCTCCGCCTTTTGAGACGTTGCCTCTCTACAATGCCGATATTCAGGAAGCCTCGGGTTTCCCCCGGCCGGCGGAAGATCTCGCAACCGCGATCCGTGCGGCCGACGGGGTGCTGTTTGTGTCACCTGAATACAACTGGTCGATGCCGGGCGGATTGAAAAACGCAATCGACTGGGTATCGCGCATGAAGGAGCAGCCGTTCGAGGGCAAGCCGGTCGCGATCCAGTCCTGCTCGCAAGGGCCGCTCGGC
>Ga0126380_10000305_pt1 | contig 15427 bp, 15 predicted proteins | sample PanSoiMetPlot_26_FD_92544 | JGI IMG/M metagenome (GOLD analysis project Ga0126380, IMG submission 92544) | Tropical forest soil microbial communities from Panama - MetaG Plot_26 | ecosystem: Environmental > Terrestrial > Soil > Tropical forest > Bulk soil | place: Panama | collected 2016-02-17
GAAAGACCCATCGTTGGCTCACTCATCACTTGAAGAACTTCTTGCAGCCACCAAACTAGCGCGCAACGCATCCTCGTCGACGATTATAAAACGAAGCCAGAAGGTATCCGTTGATTGGTCGTACTTGAATTTGGCAAACATTAGCGTCTCGGCAATCTTGGTGTTCGTGGCGACTCTAATCAGCAATTTCTTATCTCTTGACAACAGCCTGATCGCGGCCATTGTCGCTACGCTTCTGTTCGCCGCGTTGTATACTTGCGCACGCACGAACTTTTCAGAGTTACTATCCTCCATGTGGCGACGTATGGCCCGATGATCTCTCTTGATGTCGGGTATTGATCCAAAGCGGACATCTGCTTCCAATCAGTCCATTCTGTCCGACAGGTGCTGACGGGTTCCCTGGCAACTACCTAATGAAATACCCTGACACTCTCCACTGTGCGTCCTTGTCGAGAGTTGGAGTAATCGTCTCCACCGCCGACCGCTTGTTCTCGAATGAAGTGTCGTATTGAATCACCACGTACTCGCCATCCGGCGCACCTGGCAAGGATGTTTTATACTGCGTGCCCTTCAATTTGCGCGATATCACCTTCCCCAAAGGATTTCTTGCCGTTCGGACTTTTTGCAGCCAGTCCTCTTTGGTAACTGCAAGCTTGAATATGCTTGCTGCCTCTTCATAACTGGCGGTGTAGTCGCCTTTGTCGACAACTGCCAACCAGCTCTCCGAGCCCTTTTTTGCCGCTTCTATATTTTTGTCCTGCGCCATCGCAATCGCCCCGATCAGCGAGCAGATAAATGTAACTGTCATCATTAATCGCTTGATCACTGGTTTTGCTCCAACTGCCGGCGCTGCGGCGATTTCAACGCGAGCAGGAACCCAAGTCGCCGTTCGTATTCACGTCGGAACGCGGGGCACCGTTTAGTACGGCTGGCTTTGCCCGGATGGTCGAACGGGCGGGCAGGGAGGCCAAGCTGGCTTTCAAAGCGCACCCGCACATGCTTAGGCACACTTGCGGTTTTGCACTGGTCAACAAGGGGCACGATACCCGCGCCCTGCAAGCCTACCTCGGGCACAAAAACATCCAGCACACGGTTCGGTACACCGAGCTATCGCCGACCCGGTTCAAGGATTTTTGGCGGGACTAAGGACTGTCAATGACACGTTGCAAAGTTCCGCTGAGGTCACTACTCGCGCCGACGAATGTCCGCTATTGGGGTAAAGCGGACATGTGCTTATGCACCGCACATGTCCGCTTTTGGGGGTAAAGCGATCTTCACGCAGACATGCGGATGTTCGGGCGAGGCGACTAAATTAATGCCCCATACAACTCTTCCCCCGATATCTGCCTGCCGGACGAGTCAAATTTCATTGCTTCACAGGCACGGCTGCAGACCCCGTTGAGATTCGCCTCGTAGAAAATGATCAGATCGTTGGAGTCGGAATCCCAAACAATGTGGTCGAGTTTGAACTCTATCTTTTCGATCTTCTTCGCAGCGAGATGCCAGTATTCCGATAGCGCCCTCTTTCCCTCTATCACCGGATTGCCGACAAAGCTTGCGGCTTTAGGACTGATGAATTTTGCGTCCTCAACATAGTGTTCGAGTACTGCATCGACGTCCTTCTTGTTCCAGGCATTGATCCAGTTTGTTGCGAATGCGTTCGCCTCAATTCGGTTCATGCAAGCTCCGATAGGTAAACCCGCGCCATTGATATCGGGACAAAAGTTGCACCCGAAAACTATTTGCAATCAGTCTCGAAGCTTAGACAAATGAAATTGTTTATGAAAATTGATAAATATTCTTGATGGACACAATGGCCTGCGCCGTGACCCCGCACCTCCGCTCAAGCTGAACCAGCCACCGCAAATCCGATCTCATTCAATGTCCGCTATTGGCCTAAAGCGGACATCAGATCATTTAACGGCATTTTTATGCGCGATCTGGTCACTGAAATCGCGCCGCCGACAGAGCGTTTCACAGGCTCATAACCGTCCATTGATCGGCGAGCGAATTTGGGGGAATTCCGTGGATTTGGCGAGATTCTGAGCGCCTCTCTTCGGGCGTCCAGCACTCGGGTCATTTATTTGCCTTTGAAGGTGGGCGACCTTTTGGCGTGAAAAGCTTCGACTCCCTCACGGAAGTCGTCTGACTGTCGCAATCTGCTGTAGCAATGCCCTTCCAGTTCGATCGCAATCGAAAGCGTTGAATCCTCAGTATCGTTGAGCAGCTTTTTTGCGGTTCGCTGGGCAATAGGCGAGAACCTCCTGAGCTCGTCGGCAAGTGCATCCGTCGTGGCTTCAAGCTTGTCGTCGGGCACGCATTCGCTCGCAATGCCCCAGTCGAGCGCCTGCCGGCCGGGGATGCGCCGCGATCGCATCACGATCTCCTTGGTCCGTGTGATGCCGACGATCTTCTGCAAACGCGCCGAGCCACCGGAGCCGGGAATTTGACCGAGCTTCTGCTCGGGCAAGGCGTAGTAGCAGGTCTCCGACGCGATACGGAAATCGCAAGCGAGCGAAATCTCGAAGCCGACGCCAAAACAGTAGCCTCGGTTGGCCGCGATCACTGGCTTTGAGCAGCGTGCCGGCGCTGCGATGTTCCATGCTAGTTTTGAGACGTGTTCGGGCGTCGCCTCCAAGAAGCCTTTGATGTTGCCGCCACTGGAGAAATGTTCCCCGATCGCACGTAAGACAATCACGCGCACGCGCTCATCTTCATCGAGCGCCTCGAACACCATCCGCAGCTGATCGCGCTGCGGCATTTCGATGACGTTGAGCGGGGGGCGGTCGAGAACGATGTCGGCGCGGTCCTTCTCGGCATTCAATTCCACGCGGAAGCCGTTGAGCTTCGCCAGGCGTGGGTCGGAAAATGTGATCGCGGTCATGCTGCAGTTCCATCCTGGTGCGAACTGACACCGGCTTTTTCGAGCTCGTATTCCCCTGCCACCAGCTTGCGGCGCAATAGTTTGCCAACTGGAGATTTCGGAATGTCGGTGACGAAGACGTAACGGCGCGGGCGCTTGAAATTGGCCAGGCCCGATTTGCGGCAGAATTCATCGAGTGCGACATCGTTGACCAAAGCGCGGCGCTTGATAAACGCGGTGATGATCTTACCCCAGCGCTCATCAGCAATTCCGACCACTGCCACTTCAGACACAGAGGGATGCAGCGACAGGCAGCTCTCAATCTCGACCGGTGAGACATTTTCGCCGCCCGTTATGATCATGTCGTCGACGCGCCCGGTGACAAATAAGTCGCCGTCAGCATCGAAATAACCGGTGTCGCCGGTCAGGTACCACCCGTCGCGCAGCGCTTTGGCATCAGATTCCGGCCGCCGCCAGTAGCCCTCGAATGATTCATCGCTGGCGAGAAAGGCGATGACCTCGCCTTCTTCTCCGGCGGCAGCGATCCGATCCGGCGATGCGCCAAGCTTCATCACGCGGACGCGCTGGTTGATCCCGGCCTTGCCGGCGGAACCTGGTTTTGCGGGCGCGTTCTGATCGATGGTGAAGGTGTAGATTTCCGATGAGCCGTAGTGATTGACGAATAGCTCCGGCTTGAACGCCGCCTGCAATTGCTTGAGCAAGCCGTCGGTCATGGGGGCGCCAGCAAAACCGAGCTTGCGAACCGAGCGCACGTCGGTGTTCGCGAATGCGGCGTGATGGATCAGGTCGTGGTATAGCGTCGGAACGAGGTAGAGGTTGGTGATCTTCTCGGTGGCGATTAGCGCGAGGGCATGGGTTACGTCAAAGCGCGGCAGGCAGATGAATGCGCCGTTGATTAGCGACATCGCGAGTAACGAGCGCACGCCCATGGTGTGATATAGCGGCATCACCCCGAGCGTGCGCTCACCGTTGCCGTACTTATTCTGCGCGACCTGCGCCAGCGCCGCGGCGCGTTCGACGCTCTGACGTCGCGGCACGCCCTTCGGTTGTGCCGTGGTGCCCGATGTGTAAAGCATCACCGACCAGGCATCTGGCCCCACCCGCGGCGCAGCATCAGGCGCCTTGCGTTCGGTCAGCGCGGTCCATCCCGTCTCACCGGATTTCGCCTTGCCCAGCGCGATGCGCGGGCGCGTTTGTGCGGCTTTCGATTGCGCCATTGCGTCAGCGATTGCGTCATCATAAAGGACGGCCTTGGCCTCCGCGTTCTCGATCAAAAAATCCAGCTCGTCGGCGGTCGCGCGCCAGTTCACTGGCGTGATAATGATGCCCGCGAATTGACACGCCCAATGAATGGTTGCGGCTTCCCAGCGGTTTTGCGTGGCAGTGAGCAAGTGATCGCCGGGCTTGAGCCCAAGCTCATCGAGTCCCGCGACGACGCCAGATATGCGCCGATACCACTCCACATAGGTCAGCCGGATCGCGCCGTCGACGATGGCGAGAGCCTTGGGGCCACGCTCCAGGCTGGCGATGAAGCTTGTGCCAAGATCAAGCATTCGCAGGCGCCTCACGAAGTTTCGCGGCAGCATCGAGCGCTGCCGCCAGTATTGGAGCGTAGCCGGTGCAGCGGCACAAATGGCCGCCGAGATATTCCCGCAGTTCCGCCTCGTCTGGATTAGGACGATGCCGCAGATAATAATCGAGGGACATCAGGATACCTGCGGTGCAAAACCCGCATTGCAGTGCATGATGGCGGCGGAACGCATCCTGCAAAACCGACAGCCGCCCGGGCGCGGGCGCAAGTCCTTCGACGGTGCGGATTTTGGCGCCTTCCGCCTGTACCGCAAGCGTAAGGCAGGCACGCGCCGGCACGCCATCAATCTGGACGGTGCAGGCACCACAGACGCCGTGCTCGCAGCCAACATGCGTGCCAGTCATGCCGAGTTCGTAGCGCAGGAAGTCGGTGAGCAGCATACGCGGCTCGGCGTCGGCCTCGATCGCGCGGCCATTGAGTTCGAAGCGCAGGCGGTGGCGCGTATCGGCGGTTAAGCGCGGCATCGGCGCGCCTCCTCGACGGTGGCGCGGCCTAGCCGTCGCACCAGCGCGCGGCGATAGTCAGCAGTCGCGTGCAAATCGTCGCGTGCCTCGAGATCGGCGGCGAAACGATCAAGCGCATCGTCAAGTTCATCGCCTTCGATGTTCGGAAAATCGCGCGCGATGGGGCAATCGGCGACGCCGCCAATCGCGAGCCGCACGCCGTCTTTGCGCGCGACGGCGGCGCAGGCGACGATAGCAAAATCGCCGTGTCGCCGGGCAAACTCGTTGAATGCGTAACCGTGACCCGAGGTGCTGCACGGGATTTCGATCGCTTCGATTAATTCGTCGTCCTTGCACGCGGTCGACATCAGGCCGGTGAAGAATTCTTCGGCGGCAACGCGCCGCCGGTCGCTCTGCGAGGACAGTTCGACAGCGCCTTTGAGCACGAGCAGCGTCAGTGGGATCTCGGCGCTCGGATCGGCGTGCGCGATCGAACCGCAAACCGTGCCGCGACTGCGAGTCTGCGCGTGACCGACCCACGGCAGGGCGGCGGCGAGTAGCGGCTGGCGCTTGGCCAATTCAGGCCAGGCGAGTAGCGCGGCCTGCCGGACGCCGGCGCCGACGCGGATAGCGCCGTGCTTGAGCTCGATCTTCGCCAACTCGGGCAGGTGCATGATATCGATTAACACGGTTGGACGCGCCATCCGCATGGAAAGCATCGGCACAAGGCTTTGCCCGCCGGCGATGATTCGTGCGTCATCACCGCCAGCGGTAAGCGCGGCATGCGCTTCGGCGAGCGTCCGGGCGCGGATGTAATCGAAACGCACAGGCTTCATGTGCGGCTCCGCGCGGATTCGTCGACGGCATGAATGTGGGTGGCGAGCTTCACCGGCGTCATCGGTAGATCGACCGATGCAAGCCCGAGCGCATCGGCGACCGCATTGGCGAGGCACACCGGCGTGCTCATACAGTTGCCTTCGCCGACGCCCTTGGCGCCGAGCGGTGTGAAAGGGGAGGGCGTCTCGATATGCAGGATTAGCGGCGTCGGCACTTCCGTTGTCGTCGGCAGCAGGTAGTCGGCGAACGTGCCACTGAGAAAAGCGCCATCCGGCGAATAGACGTATTCCTCGTAAAGTGCCGCGCCAATCGCCTGCGCGAACCCACCGGTGATCTGACCTTCAACCATTTTCGGATGCAGCACCCGGCCGCAGTCGTGCATGGTCACGTATTTGTCGATGCGCACGGCGCCCGTCACGCGGTCGATCTCGACGCCGCAGAAATCGAAAATGAATCCGTGGCAGAGCGATGAATTTATCTCATCCTTCTCCGTCGGCGGCGTCAGCTCAGGCGGCGTCCAGAACACCGTCTCGCGCAACGCCTGATTTTGCTCGGTGACGAGACCGGGAGACCAATGACTAGCAGCGGCGAGCCGCGAAAACGGAATTGCGTTGTCGGGATTGCCCCGCGCGCGCGCGCGTCCACCGGCAAATTCGATGTCTTGCGCTGCGACATTGAGCTGAGAGGCCGCCGCGCGCACGAGCTTCGCTTTGATTTTTTCAGCGGCAAGATGCGCGGCGCCGCCGACCGCGGCGGCGAAACGGCTGGAGTAATTGCCGGACGCAATCGACCACGCGTCCTTTGCGGTGTCGAGCTCGGCGACCACACGAATGTCGGACGGCTTAAGGCCGAGAGCGTCGGCGACAATCTGTGCCAGCACGGTGCGATGGCCCTGACCCTGCGGCACTGAGGCAGCTTGCACCGAGACGCCGCCGAGCGGATCAAGGGACACGGTAGCGGTTGCTTGCGCGCCGTTCTTAGGACCTGCCTTGCGGCGCTCGTCCGGCGTCAGCACCGTGGTGATATAGCCCATGTTGGAAACGCTGGGCTCGACGGCGGCGGTCACGCCGATGCCGTAGATGCGGCCTTCTGCACGCGCCGCCTTTTGTCGCTGGCGTAGCGCCGCGAAGTCGCCTTGTGCGAGCGCGATTTCTATCGCCTTGGCGTAGTTGCCGGAATCAAGTGTGGCTCCGGTGGCCGTACGATAGGGAAACGCGCCGGACGGCACGAGATTCTTGCGGATCACGTCGACCGGATCGAGCTTGAGCTCGACTGCGACGCGCTGCATCAGCCGCTCCAGCGCGTAATACATCTGTGGCCCGCCGAAGCCGCGGTTGAGCCCGGTTGGAGTCTTGTTAGTGAGTACCACACGGTTACGTACCGAAACGTGGCGGATGTCGTACGCGCCGGTGAGGTTGCCGTGCATGCGGTAAAGCGTCGCCGGTTCGGGCGCGCGGATGTGCGCGCCGACGTCCTCAACCTGATCCCACGCCAACGCATGCACGCGGCCGTGGGCATCGACCGCAGCCTCGAGCGTGGTAACACGGTTAGTAGCCGATACAGACGCTACGAGGTGCTCGAGCCGATCCTCGACCCATTTAACGGGGCGGCCGGCAACCCGCGCGGCGACGCCCATCAGCACGATGTAAGGAAAAAGACCCTGCTTGACGCCGAAGCTGCCGCCGGAGTCGGGCGGGTTGCGCAAGCGCAGGCGGTTACCCGGCACTTTCAGGGCGCGCGCCATGACGGCGTGCAGGCTGAACGGTCCCATGAAATTGGCGAGCACATCGTAAGCGTCTTCGTTCGCGTCATATTCGGCGACGAGACCGTAGGTTTCGATCGGCGTGCAGGAATTACGCGGGTAGCGGATCGTCACCGACAGGCGATGCGCGGCTTGTGCAAACGCGCGCTCGGGGTCGCCGTAGCGGAATGAGCGTTCGTTCGCGACGTTCGAGCTAAGACCCTCGTGCAGAAGCAGTTGCTTTGGATCGAGCGCGACGAGGGGATCGACGATGGCCGGCAGCGGCTCGTAGTCGACCTCGATGAGCTCCAAAGCATCTTCGGCAAGGTACCGGTTACCCGCCAGCGCGACCGCAACCGGCTCGCCGACATAACGGACGCGCTCGACGGCGATTGGCCAGCATTCGATCGGCGCCTTCACTCCCATGACGAGGCTTCCTGACAGCGCAGTGACCTCGGCACCGGTTATGACGGCGGCGACGCCCGGCGCCGTCCGTGCCGCCGCGGCATCGATTGCGCGGATTTTCGCATGGGCGTGGGGCGAGCGCAGGATTGCGGCGTGCAGGGTGCCGGGCCGCACGCCGAGGTCGTCGATGAAGCGACCACTCCCGGTAAGCAGCGGTCCGTCTTCTACACGCTCAACTGACTGGCCACACCAGCTTGCTGCGACTGTCGTCATCCTCGAACGCTTTTCAATGCACGCAAGCCAACGTCGCGTGCGTAAAGCTAAAGACGGCGCCCGCAAGCGGGGCACCGTCTCGACTCATTATTGCATCAGCCACCGCTCACTTAGCGATGTTGATATACTTTCCGTTGACCACCTTCAGGATCGCGGTGATGCCGGTCCCGTCGCGGACCTCATCCATGGTGATCGGCCCGGCGACCCCAGGGAAGTCCTTGAGCGTGCCGAGGCATTGACGAATCTTGTCGCGGTCACTGTCGAGATCCGCCGGCTTGTTGGTAATGCCCGCATTTTCGAAGCAATACTTGAACGAGTAGACGATGTCGTAGGAGCGCGGGCCGCTGTAGGGCGGCAACTGGCCGTTTAGCCGTGGCTTGATCTTGCCCACGTAGGCCTGGACCTCTGGGCGCGGATCGTCGAGCCACGCAGCGGTCGACATGTATGTCCCTTCAGCCGCTTTGCCGGCGATTTCAATGTATCCGGGTGCGCCGGCGCAGGCGCCACCGATGATAGGCACGTTGAGCCCCTGCTTCTGCATCTCTTTCGCGATTGCAGCAGCGTTCTGATAGCAGGAGCCGAGCGCGATACCTTCGGCGCCGAGTGATTTGGCCTTAGTCACTTGCGCTGAATAGTCAGTGTCTTTGGTCCGATAAGTGAGGCTGTCAAGGATCTCCACCCCGTGATCCTTTAGCAGTTTGGGCAATACGGCCGCGCCCTCGCCCTTCGAAACTGCATCTTCGGCGTCATAAATGATCACGACTTTCTTGATTTTGTATTCTTTAAGCCACGCATCGACCACTGGCTTAAGCTGTTTGTCACTGGTGAGGGTGTTGCGAAACGCCCACTTGCTCATTGCCGAAAGGCCTGGCTTGGCCGAGCAATAAGAATCAATCGGAGTTTTAAATCGGTCGTCGAGTTGTGGCGCAATGGTCTCGAATGGCCCACTAAAGCAAGGTCCGACCACGGCCAGTACCTTGTCGCGATCTACAAGCCGGCTCATCTGCTGGAGCGCTTCAGATTCCAACGTCTGATCATCGTAGCAAATTAATTGTATCGGCAGGCCCCCAATTCCGCCTTTGGCATTGATTTCCTCGACCGCGATTTCCATCGACGGCTTGGCGCCCTGGCCCCATTCCGCGCCCTTGCCGGTCAATGGCACCAAGCAACCAATCTTGACCGTGCGGCCCTCTAGCTTCGCGTGCGCGTTTGAAAGGGGTAAACTGACGATGATCGCGACAGCGACAGCTGCCGTCGTAAGTAGAATTTTAGACGTCATTGGCATAATCCTCCCACTGTTACCAATCGCCTTTTAGGTCTAAATTTTGAGCACACCTTCGTTTGCCTTGGCGCTTCCCATATATTGTACTCCTCCTTGAGCCTTGGGAAGTTATCGCTTAATTCCGTCGCGATTTAAGCGGCGCTTTGTCCCAGGTAAGTTCTTTGCACGTCAGGCATATTCAAAAGCTCTTGTCCCGAGCCTTTAATGACGATGCGTCCTCGCTCCATGACATAGCCGTGGTCGGCAACTTGAAGCGCTTGGCGCGCGTTTTGCTCGACCAAAAGAATCGTTTTGCCCTCGTTCTTGAGTTCGCGGAGTGTGAGAAAAATACGAGTAACTATTTTCGGCGCCAAACCGAGTGAAGGCTCATCGAGCAGCAGAAGTCGTGGTCGCGCGACGAGCGCGCGGCCGATCGCCAGCATCTGTTGTTCGCCGCCGCTTAATGTGCCGGCCATCTGTAGGCGCCGTTCCGACAACACAGGGAAGCGTTCGAACGCATTATCGATATCGCTTGCGACTGCAGAATCTCTGCGCACATAAGCGCCCATACGTAAGTTATCGATGACCGTCATGCGTTTGAGGATTGCACGCCCCTCCGGCACATGACTAATTCCCAGTTCTACAATCGTGTGAGGCTGGCGTCGCACGATGCTCTCGCCTTCGAACTCGATGCTGCCCCTGGTCGGCCTCAGTAAACCGGAAATAGTTTTAAGCAACGTAGTTTTGCCAGCACCGTTGGCGCCAATAAGCGAGACGATTTGCCCTTGAAAAATGTCAAGGCCGATATCATGCAACACGTCGAGCTTGCCATATCCGGAACGCAGTCCTTTGATGGTAAGCATTGTCATAACTGGACGTCCTCACCGAGATAGGCCTCAACAACCGCTGGGTCTCTTTGGATTTGCTCTGGATTGCCTTCGGCGATCTTGGTGCCAAAATTCAGTACGGTAATTTGGTCCGAAATCCCCATCACCAACCGCATATCGTGTTCAACAAGAATGATGGTGATGCCGCGATCACGAATGCGTGTGATTACGGCGTCGAGTTCTTCCGTTTCGTGGGGGTTCAACCCGGCCGCCGGTTCATCAAGCAGCAGGAGGCGTGGTTGGGTTGCGAGCGCACGCGCCATTTCAAGCTTGCGCTGATCGCCATACGAAAGGTCTGCCGCTTTGGCATTACATTTGTCGGCGAGACCAAGGAATTCTAGCAGTTCGATTGCATTCGCGCGCATTGTGCGTTCTTCTCGGGCTTCCTGAAAAGGCAGTTGCCGAAAGACGTCGCTCACCGCGCCCAGAACTGAATGATATGATCTGCAATGCTCACCAACCATGACGGTTTCTAACGCCGTGAGGTGCGGAAACAGCCTTATGTTCTGGAACGTGCGGGCGAGGCCCAAGAGCGTCCGCTTCGAGGGGCGCGAATGATTAAGTGGCTGGCCCTCAAACATGATGCCGCCTGAGTCGGCAGACAGTATGCCGGAAACAACATTGAACAACGTCGTCTTCCCTGCGCCGTTTGGGCCGATCAAGGCATGGATATGTCCCTTGACAACGCCCATGCTTACTTCATTCAAGGCGTAAAACCCGCCAAACCGTTTGCTCAATCTGTCAATTGCGAGACAGATGCCGAGTTTATTAGGCACGTTTTGCTCTCCAGCGCGCTAATGACAGCCAACGCATGGAGTCGCGCGTGAGCAGACCATCCGGACGCACTATCATCATTACAATCAGAATAACGCCGAAAGCGATCAGCCGCTTTGCATTTTCAAAATCAAGGAAGTCGTAAAAAAAATCGTAGATACGGTTCATTGGGTAGAAATTAGTCCACGATACCGGCGTGAGCTCGAGTGCGTCCCGAAATGTACGCAAAAGTTGTGGCAACAAGGTCAGAACAAAGGCCCCAACCGCCGGGCCCCAACAGGTGCTGCCGCCGCCGACTACAACGAATGTGAGAATCTCGATGGAAAGCAGAATGTTGAATGTTGTCGAATCGACATAGGTGGTCTGGTGGGCAAACAGCGCGCCGGCAAGCCCTGCAATCGCGGCGCCGGTGCCAAACGCGAATAACTTCGTTCGCACGACATCAACGCCCATGGCCTCGGCGGCGGTCTCATCCTGCTGAATAGAATCCATGGCGCGGCCCAGGCTCGATCGCTCGAGGCGAGCGAAAAAAATCATCAGCACGACAATCAGGCCAAAGCACCATCCCATGGTGTGACGGTTAAACGGAATATTGCGGAAACCCTGCGCTCCGCCGGTGTAGTCCCAGCTGAGAATAATCACCTGGATAATTTCAGAAAGACCAAGCGTGAGAAGTAGCAAATAAACGCCTTTAATGCGCAGGGCCGGAAAGCCGACGATAACGCCAATCACGCCCGCAACGACGCCCCCAATCGGAAGCGCCAACGCAAATGGCAGCCCCATTTTCTGTGTCATGATCGCCGAGGCATAGGCTCCAATTGCCATAAAACCAGCTTGGCCGAGCGAAACCTGCCCAGTCTTGAAAGGGGCGAAGAAACTGTAGGCAGCAATAATATTGATGCCCGTGAAGATCAGAATCGACTGCGTGTAGTTATCAATGAGACCGCCAAACATGTAGCGCTCATCCTTGCTCGGCAGTGCGAGTTCCAAACAGGCCTGTCGGCCGATAAAGAAGAATGAGGATGAGTATCAAAAAGGAGAAAAAATCCCGTTCGGTCGTGCCGATATACGCAGCCGAAAGTATTTCGATGGTGCCGAGCAGGAGTCCGGCGATCATCGCGCCTGGCACGTTGCCAAGCCCCCCGAGCAACATAACGATCAAGCCTTTCACCGCGGCGCCGAGACCCATGAATGGGGACACGCTGCTGTTTTTCAGGCCGTCTAGCACGCCCGCGACGCCGGCGATGCCGGAGCCGATGATGAAAGTGATCAGTACCACTCGGTTAACATTGACGCCAAGCAGCGCGGCGGTCTCGTGATTCTCCGCAACCGCGCGCATGGCTCGACCGAGCTTTGTGCGCTCGATGAATAGCCAGAGCGCGACCATCAACGCGATCGCGACGCCTAGGATGAAAAGTTGGACCGAACTGACGGTGACCGGCCCGATGTGATAGAGCGCCTGGTGGATCGTCTCGGGGAACGAGAATTGCTGGCCGCCGAAGACGTAGATGGCGAGATTTTGCAGGATGATGGTGAGGCCAATGGTGCTGATCAGCGGCGCTAGTGGGCGATCTTTTGGCACTGGCCGTACCGCAACAAAGAACGTCAATGCGCCGAGGATCGCGCAGACGATCATGGCGCCAAGCAGCGCAACATAGATGTTGGTACCCGCGTACGAAACCAGGAACAGCCCGACGAACGCGCCAACCATGAAAACTTCCCCGTGAGAGAAGTAGAGCAGGTTAAGCACGCCGAAAATCAGCGTGTAGCCGATCGCGACTAGCGAATAGGAAGCGCCGAGCATCAAGCCGTTGATAAGTTGCTGGTAAAACATGTCGTTCCTTCAGCCAGGCACGGGTCTTTCTTCGCGATGTACGAGAGCTTGCCCATGTTCCGGGTAGCGCTGATGCCCGCGATCAAAGCGACTGCGACTACGCCTGAGCGCGGCTCGACAATGCTTCCGGATATTTGCTTGGGCTGCATGATTCAATGCGGTGCCGCGGAGAAATCTTGCATGACGTGCGAGGCAGCGACCCGGGCCTTGCGCGTGGTCGCCGGCGTGTTTCGGCTGCGGCCAACGAAACGCGGCACACCGGCGGTAACGACTGCGCCGATCGCAGCGATGTCGCCGTGCTTGATGGCGGCGAGCGCGGTCTTTTGCGTGCCGCCGTCTGGCGCATCGATCAATACGATGTCGGCCGCTTTGCCAGGTGCGGGCAATCCGCTGTCGAGGTGGTAAACGCGCGCGTTGCTACCGGTCGCCGCGCAGATAAAGTGCTCCGGCGGCATGTGGGTGAGGCTCGAAAGATGTGCCATGGTGTAGAGCATACCCAGCGGCATGATCCCACTGCCGGTTGGTGTGTCAGTCGCAATGATAAAGCGTTCGAACGCGCCGTTCGCTTCTGCCAGCTTCGCGCATAACAGCGTCGTGCGCAGGTTGCCCGCGGTGCAAACCTGCAAGGCGATCTTCGATTCCTTAATCACGCGCTCGAAGTCGTCGTCTGGCATCGCAGTTGGTCCGCCGTTGATGTGGAACGACACATCCGGATGCATCTTTAGAAGGTGATCGCCAGTGATCGCGCCGGAGCCCGGGATTGACGAGCCACCGGTGTGGCAGGTTGTAATCAGGCCCGCAGCCTTCGCATCAGCAACAAGTGGCACGTAGTCGTATGAAGTCTTAACAGCGCCGAAGCCGGCTTTCGCCAACTTCACGCCCTTCTGCGCGAGCTCGCGGAAATCCGATTCCTTCAGACCGGGCTCGAGAATGACCGAGCCGGCGATTACGCGCATGCCGCCCGGTCGGTAGTCGGCAAAGCAGCGTTGCGCGGCGACAGCCAGCGCCTTCACGCCTTCGACGTCGCGCGGCCGGCCTGGCACATGCACTTCCGACGCGGAGATCGCGGTCGTGGTGCCACCGTGCAGGTAGCTTTCTAGATAGCCGACGGTGCGCTGGCGAGGTGTGTAGTCGCCGAAGGTAATGTGCACATGTGAGTCGATCAGGCCGGGGATCGCGGTCATGCCATCGGCGTCGACCACGACGTCAGCCGCCTCCGTCGCAACCGCGGATGCCGTACCGACGGAGGCGATCTTCTCGCCGTCAACGATAATCGTATCGCCTTGAACAAAAGGCTCGCGCCAATAGCCGGAGACGATCTGACTGAGATTGACAATCGCGACTTTCATGGCCCCAGCCGTTCCTTCCTCAATTCGGCTTGCGGCCAAGCTCGTCTTCCAGCCGGTAGGATTCCATTAGGCTGTCCACGAGACCGGTGGCACCATCCCAGTCGAAGGTGCGGTAGCTGTGGCCGGTGGTGACGAACCGTGCCCCCGCATAGAACATCTCGTATTGTGTATGGCGCGAACCGAACTCGGACCCGACCGCGTCCCATGTGGCTTTCAAAAATTTCACCTTCTCTTCCGGGCCCATCTTCGCTGCGCGCTGGGTCAACTCGATGATGCGCTTTAGTTGTGGGTCCTCAAAGTCGTGGATCGATGAAGGCAGCATGATCAGCGCGCCGCCGGACAATTCACGCAGCATGTTTACGACGCGCGGATAGAGGTCCTGAGTCAGCACCTGAGCGGAATACATGAAGTGCTTGTTCGGCACGTACCATTCGCCACGCATCGAGCCTTCCGCTTCCATGCCTGCCATCATGGCGTTGACCATGCTGCTGTGTGCGGCGAGGTAGCCGAGCTGATCGCGCACCGAGGGGATGTTGGTGGTACCGATTGCCTCGGTGATGCGGTGCGCGAGGCCAACCAAAAACTTGATCTTAACTGACAAGCGAATCTGCGATTGGTAGTTCTGGTAGATATGGCCGGCAGTGTCGTGAAACTGGGCGCGGCACATGTCGGCGTCGCGGTGCACGAACACGCGCTCCCACGGCACCTTCACGTCATCGAAATATATGAGCGCGTCGTTCTCGTCGAAGCGCGAGGAGATCGGGTTATCGAAAATCGAGACAGCGGCCGCCTCGTACGACTTGCGCGACAACACGCGCATGCCCTTAGCGTTCATTGGCAGCGCGCAGGAAAAGGCGAGGTCTTCCTCGCCAGCCTTCAGGGGCTGCAAATTGGCGACGAACACCTCGTTGGCCATGATGGAGCTCGTGCCGAGCATCTTAGCGCCGCGGATTGTGATTCCACCTGAGTCCTCGTCGACAATGCGCGCGACAAGTTCTTCCTTCTGCTCGCCCCAGTCCTTGGCGCGCTCGGCCTGAGGATTGATTATCACGTAGGTGAGAAAGTAATCGTTGCGGCTCGCCTCCTCAAAATAGTCATGCAACGCCTTTGCGCGCTCGGATCCGTGCTTCTGGAACACCTCGATCCCC
>Ga0126380_10000306_pt1 | contig 15423 bp, 13 predicted proteins | sample PanSoiMetPlot_26_FD_92544 | JGI IMG/M metagenome (GOLD analysis project Ga0126380, IMG submission 92544) | Tropical forest soil microbial communities from Panama - MetaG Plot_26 | ecosystem: Environmental > Terrestrial > Soil > Tropical forest > Bulk soil | place: Panama | collected 2016-02-17
GTACACGTTCGAGCAGCTCGATCCTGCGGCCAAGGATTTTTCCGCCGTGCTGCAGCCGCACAAATCCAATCCGCCCGACGCCATCGTGCAGATGCTGCGGCCGCCGGCGGCCTACGCCCTGCTCAACCAGCTGCAGGGCATCGCACCGACGGCGAAGACCTGGCTGTACGACGCCTCCAGTCTCATCGAGGATCCGGCGTTCTGGCAGAACGTCAAGCACGTGCGTGGCATGCTGGTGCTCGGCCAGTACCATCCCAAAATGCCGCTGCCGGATCTCGGCAAGAAGGTAGCGGACGCCTACAAGGCCAAGTCCGGGAAGGAGCCGAGCAGCGTGGTGCTGCAGAGCGCCGACAGCCTGCTCATGATCGCCGAGGCGATCCGCTCCGGCGGCTCGAGCGAGCCCGAGGCGGTCGTCAAGGCGCTGGAAAGCCTCAAATGGACCGGCACGCGCGGCAAGATCGCCTTCTCGGCCGACAAGGACGAGTTCAAGTACCACCAGTGGCTCGACGTGCCTTACGTCACGTTCCAGATCACGGCGCCACAGCAGCCGCTGAGCGACACGCTGCTGATCCAGGACGCGGGGCAGCCATTCGACGCCTCGCGCATCCAGCGGACGCAGTGAGGCGAATAGCGAATAGTGAGTGGCGAATAGGGATGGAGATTGAGGCGCGATCAGACCCTATTTCGCCATTCGCCATTCGCAATCACACGAACAGCGTCGCCAGCCAGTAAAAGAGGGCAGCGATCAACGCCGAGCCCGGGATCGTGATGATCCAGGCGAACACGATCTCGTAGGTCACGTTCCAGCGCACCGCGGAGACTTTCCGCGCAGCGCCGACCCCGATGATCGCGCCGGTGATCGTGTGCGTAGTGGAGACGGGAATTCCCAGATAGGTTGCCATGAACAGCGTGATTGCGCCGCCGGTTTCGGCGCAGAACCCCTGCACCGGGGTCAGCCGCGTGATCTTCGACCCCATGGTTTTCACGATGCGCCAGCCACCGGTGAGCGTGCCGAGGGCCATGGCGGCCTGGCAGGTGATCACGACCCAGAACGGCACGTAGAATTCGCCGCCGAGGCGGCCCTCCGAATAGAGCAGCACCGCGATGATGCCCATGGTCTTCTGCGCGTCATTGCCGCCGTGGCCGAGCGAGTACAGCGAGGCGGACACGAACTGCAGGCTGCGGAACGTGGTGTCGACCGCATAGGGCGTGCTGCGCACGAAGATCCACGACACGATCAGGACCAGCACGAGCGCCAGCACGAAGCCGGTCAGCGGCGAGAGGACGATGGCGGCGGTGGTCTTGCTCACGCCGCTCCACACGATGGCGCTCCAGCCGATCTTGGCGACGCCGGCGCCGATCAGGCCGCCGACCAGCGCGTGCGAGCTGCTGGACGGAATCCCCAGGAGCCAGGTGATCACGTTCCACACGATGCCGCCCATGAGCGCGCCGAATACGACCTGGGCGTCCACCACGTCGGCGGACACGATGCCGGTGCCGATGGTCTGCGCAACGTGCAGCCCGAACACCAGGAACGCGATGAAGTTGAAGAACGCCGCCCAGAACACGGCATAACGCGGCCGCAAGACCCGCGTCGACACGATGGTGGCGATGGAATTCGCGGCGTCGTGCAGGCCGTTGAGGAAGTCGAACAGCAGTGCCACGCCGATCAGGCCGATCAGCAGCGGCAGGCCCAGCGCAACGCCGTCGGTCATGACCGCGCTCCGGCCGCCTCACACATGATCGATCACGATGCCCTGGATCTCGTTGCCGACGTCGTCGAACCGATCGACCACCTCTTCCAGGTGACCATAGATCTCGTGGCCGACAAAGAAGCCCATCGGGTCATTGGTGCAGTCCTGGTAGAGCGCCTTGAGCCCACTGTCGTGCATGTCGTCGGCGCGCCCTTCGAGCACCGAGATCTGCTCCGTTATGACGCTGAGCCGCCCCGCCTCGCTGCTGATCGACCGCAACAGCGGCACCGCTTCGCGCACGAGGCCGGAGCACTGGACGATTACGTCCGCCATGGTCTTCATCTGCGGCCTGAAGCTCGACACGCTGAACAGCAGGATGGCTTTAGCGGTCTTCTGCATCTGGTCGATGGAGTCGTCCATCGACGTGATGAGATCCTTGATGTCGCCGCGGTCGAATGGCGTGATGAAGGTCCGCCGCACCGCGATGAGCACCTCGCGCGTGCAGACATCGGCCTCCTGCTCGCGCTCCATCACAACTTGGCAATTGCGCGCGATCGCTTCGCCGCCTTCGAGCATGCCGCGCAGCGCTTCGGCGCCGGCAACGATTGCTTCCGAATGCCGGGCGAACAGTTCGAAGAAGCGCTCTTCCCGCGGCAGGAGCCGGTGAAACCAGCCCAGCATGCGTCGATGTCCCGCGCCAAAGCCGAAAGCGGGGCGGACCCTACCGCAGAGGAGAATTCGAGTCTTGCCCGCCGGTCAACTTCCAACAGTCGATTCGTCAGGGCGGCCCGGCGGCCCGGACGAGCCGCGGCGGCTGACCCGCCCGCCGGCGTCATGCGCCGGCATCATGCCTGGGGCGCGCGTAGGCACCTGCCGCTTCCAAGCCCACGCGATGCCCATTTCTGCGGCGGCTGCGGCCGATCAGCCCATTCAAGCGGGCTGATTCCGCCGCCGATTCCACAAAGCATCTGTTTTCAGACCCATGGCATGGTCCATGCAAGGCATGCATGGCGCGGGACTCAGACCCGAGCGATGTGGGGTAGCGTAATAGTTGAGACAGGAGTTAATTGGGCGATAACCCGACCATGAACGGGTCATAAGTCAGAGCCAATCGATGCGGTTCATTATCGGCATATTCATTGCCTTCACGGTCGCTGTGGTCGCCTACGACCTCGGGCTGCGGCTACCCATCGACCTGGGATTCCAGCTTGCCCTCGTGGGTGCCCTCGCCCTCGCCTCCTGGCTCGTGGTCAGCCGCCTGTCCGACGACGAACACGCCCACCATCATCACTAACCGGCCTTGCTTGGGCCGATTCCCCCGGGGTGCGTCGCGCCTCCCATCCGCTATAGTCGCGACCCACCGCAGGCCGGGGAGGATCGGGCGTGCTCATCGATTTCTATTGTCACATCTATCCCGACCGTTTCTTCCAGGAGATGACGCGGGTCTCGCCCAAGCTCGAGAACATCGGCAAGCGCCTACGCGGCATCACAAAACTGTTCGACCTCGACGCGCGCTTCCGCGAGATGGACGAGTTTGGCGACTATCGGCAGATCGTGTCGCTGCCCAATCCGCCTATCGAGGACATCGCCATGGGCGAGACCGCGCAAACGCTGGCGCGCGTCGGGAACGACGCCATGGCGGAGCTGTGCGCGAAGCATCGCGATCGTTTTCCGACCTTCGCGGCGGCGGTGGCGCTGACCGATGTCGACGCGGCGATGGGGGAAGCGAAGCGCGCCATCTCCGAGCTCGGTGCCGGCGGCGTCCAGATCTTCACCAGCATCGCCGGGAAGCCGCTCGACTTTCCCGAGTTTCGCCCGTTCTTCGCCGCCATGGCGGAGCACGACCTGCCGATCTGGCTGCATCCGGGGCGCACCGCCAGCATGCCGGACTACCCGGCCGAGCAGAAATCACGCTTCGAGATGTGGTGGTGCTTCGGCTGGCCATACGACACGTCGGTCGCCATGACGCGGCTGGTGTTCTCCGGCCTGTTTGACCGCCACCCCGGCATCAAGATCATCACGCACCACCTCGGCGGCATGATCCCCTACTTCGACGGGCGCGTCGGGGCGGGGCTGGACGTGCTCGGCGCCCGCACCTCGGACGAGGACTATTCGCAGGTGCTGCCGGCGCTCAAGCGCCCGCACCTCGACTACTTCCACGACTTCTATGGCGACACCGCCCTGTTCGGCGGCCGGCACGGCCTCGCCTGCGGCCTCGACTTCTTCGGCGCCGACCACGTGGTCTTCGCCACCGACACGCCGCTCGGGCCGATCCGACCCACCATCGACGCCGTCGACCGGCTCGGCCTGGCGCCCGCCGAGCGCCACAAGATCATGGCGGGGAATGCCGCAAGACTGCTCAACATGAAGTTCTGACGCGAATCGGGCATCACGTGTCGCCCGCATGCGCCAAGCGAAACGCGGGAAAACGCCGCTCTTGGGAGGAGACCTGGATGTCGCGCACATTTCTTGCCGCCACGGCTGCCGCGGTCATGATCTCGGCACAGCCGGCGTATGCCCACGCCACGCTCGACCGCAGCGAGGCCCCGGCCGACAGCTTTTTCAACACCTTCATCAACGTGCCGCATGGCTGCGAGGGCTCCGCCACGCTGAAGGTGCGCGTGCGCATTCCGGAGGGCGTGATCGGCGTCAAGCCGCAGCCCAAGCCCGGATGGGACCTCAGCATCCGCCAGGAGAAGCTGGAGAAGCCGATCGTCGAGAGCCACGGCCGCACCATCACGGAAGTCGTCGCCGAGGTGACGTGGAGCGGAAAGCTAGCCGATGAGAATTTCGACCAGTTCGGGATCCATATGAAGCTGCCCGACAAGCCCGGCGAGACGCTGTACTTCCCGACCGTGCAGGAATGCGAGCGCGGCTCCCACCGCTGGATCGAGATTCCGGCGGCGGGAAAATCGCGCGGCGACTACAAGGAGCCGGCGCCGTTCCTGAGACTCCTGCCCAAGGCCCAACGGCATTAACGGGCGCCGTAGGGTGGGCAAAGGCGCGCAGAACGCGGCACCTCGACACGATGGTGCGCTCGATGCGCGCCGTGCCCACCACTGCTCGCATGATCATACGCGTGGGCACGGCGCGTCTGCCCCGCATTGTGTGCTGACAGTCATGCGCACCGCGCCTTTGCCCACCCTACGGCGCATCCTCGTTGCTCTTCTAGCCCTCCTTTCCTTGATGGGAACCGCGCACGCGCATGCCGTGCTGGTGGAGACCGTGCCGGTGGACGGCGCCGTGGTGGCGGAGGCGCCGCGCGAGGTGACCTTGCGCTTCAACGAGCCGGTCACCCCGGTGATGCTGCGCGTGGTCGACGTCAACGCCAAACCGGTGGACACGCAGCCGCGGGTCGAGAACGCGACCATCGTCCTGCCGCTGCCGCCCGATCTGCCGAACGGCACCTATGTGGTCAGCTACCGGGTGATCTCGCTCGATTCGCATGCGATTGCCGGCTCGGTCATGTTCTCGGTCGGCGACGTGGCGCCGGCGTCGGAGGCCGAGATCGAGACCGGCGACGTCATCACAGTGCTGGCGCTTGCCGCCATCCGTGCGCTGTTCCTTGCCGCTCTGCTGATCGCCGTGGGCGCCATCCTGGCGCTCTGGCTCATTGCCGACTTCGCCCCCGATGCCGTGCGCTGCAGCCGCATCACGGTTTTGGCGGCCGACCTGGCGGCCCTGGGGCTGGGCGCGCTGTTGCTGGGGGTGGCGGGCTGCAACTTCGCCGGACTGCCGCTCAGCGGGCTGGCGGACGCCGACACCTGGCGCCTGGCGCTGTCCTCATCGCTGGCCCAGAGCCTGATCGTGGCAGCGACCGGGCTCGTGCTCATGCTGGCGGCGCTCCCGCGCCTGGATCATGGCGCCAGCTTCCTCATCGCCATGGTCGGCAGCCTCATGGCGATCGGCTCGCTGGCGCTGACCGGGCATGCCGCGACGGCGGCGCCGCAATGGCTGATGCGCTGGGCGGTGCCGCTGCACGCGCTGTGCGCGGCGTTCTGGCTGGGAGCGCTGCCGCTGTTGATGGCCGGGCTGCGGGCGGACCCGCCGGAAGACGCCCATCGCTATGCGGTCCGCTTCTCGGCCTATGCGCTGGTCGCGGTCACGCTGCTGCTGGTGGTGGGCCTGACCATCGCGGTCGTCCAGGTCCAGCACCTGGCGCTGTTGTGGCGCACGACCTACGGTTTCGTGCTGGTGGGCAAGCTGGTCGCGGTCGTGCTTCTGCTCGCCGTGGCGGGGCACAACAAGTGGTATGCAACCCCGCTGCTGGTGGAAGACAGCATCAACGGCACGGCGGTGTTCATTCGCGCCGTCTGGGCCGAGTACCTGCTGTTCGCCGCCATCCTGGCGTTCACCGCGATGCTCAGCCAGATCGAGCCGCCGCGCAGCGTAGTCGCACGCGATACCGGCACGGCGACCGGCAGCAGCGCGGGTTTCCGCGACACGCAGGCGCAAGGCCGCTATCGCGTCACGCTGGCGGTGGCGCCCGCGAGCGCCGGGCACAATGCCATCGCCGTCGACGTCGCCGATGCCGGCGGCGGGAGCGTGGCGCCGCGCGAGGTGGCGCTGGAATTGTCCCTGCCGCGGGCCGGCATCGAACCGCTGCGCCGCCAGGCGGATCACGACGAGGCGGGCCACTTCATCTATCACGGCAACGACCTGGTACTCACCGGGCGCTGGCACATCGAGGTGCACGTGCTGATCGACGATTTCACCAAGACCATCGTCCCGTTTGACGTGCCGATCCGCTGAAGGTTTTATTCGGGGGCCGGGAAACCGCCCCGAAGGAGCGTCATGCGCGTGCAAGCTGCGGATCGTCCGGTCGACACAACCGCAGCCGCGGCCGCCGAGGCCGTGCCGATCATCGAGATCGCCCGCCTCGACAAGACCTTCGTTACTGTGCGCAACGATCGTATCCGGGCACTCGACGACATCTCGTTGCGCGTGCGCGAACGCGAGTTCGTCACCGTGGTCGGCCCCAGCGGCTGCGGCAAGACCACGCTCCTGAAGATTCTCGCCGGCCTGGTGCCGCCGAGCGCAGGGGCCGTGCGCGTGGCCGGCAGCCCGGTAGCGGCGCCGCGCCGCGACATCGGCATCGTGTTCCAGAATCCGGTGCTGCTGCCGTGGCGCACCGTACTGGACAACGTGCTGCTCCCGGCAGAGGTGCAGGACATCCCGCTCGGCCTCGCGCAGGCGCGCGCGGGCGAGCTGCTGAAAATGGTGGGCCTCGCCGAGTTCGCCGACAAATACCCGATGGAGCTGTCGGGCGGCATGCAGCAGCGCGCCGCCATCAGCCGCGCGCTGGTGAGCGACCCGAAGCTGCTTCTCATGGACGAGCCGTTCGGCGCGCTCGATGCCATGACGCGCGAGCAGATGAACCTCGAGCTCCAGCGCATCTGGCGGGAGAGTGGCAAGACCGTGCTGCTGATCACCCACAGCATCCCGGAAGCGGTGTTCCTCGGCGACCGCGTGGTGGTCATGACGCCGCGCCCGGGGCGCATCGCCCGCATCATCGACGTCCCCATCCCGCGCCCGCGGCCGATCGACGCCATGGGGGATCCGCTGTTCGCGCGCCTGACCGGCGACATCCGCCGGCTGCTCTACGGCCAGGGCGACGCCGGCGCGCCCGGTCTTGCTGGAGGCCTCTCATGACGGTGCACGAAAGCGTTCCTGATGTGCTGGCCGGGTCCGGCGCCGAACGGCCCGGCGCGTTCACGCTGCTCATGCGCACGCGGCCCGAGCTGGTGCTGGCGCCGGTGCTGCTCGCTGTCATCATCGCACTGTGGGAATGGGGCGTGCCGTTCTTCGAGGTGCCCAACTACGTGCTGCCGACGCCGAGCGCCATCGTCACGGCGCTGTGGCGCGGGCTCGATGCCGGCCTCATGGACCGCGGCGGATATTGGCTGCACACCGGCGTCACCGTGGCCGAGGTGCTGCTCGGCTTCTTCATCGGCTCCGGCGTCGGCCTCGTACTCGGCACCATCATCTCGCAGTTCCGCGTGCTCGACGCGACGCTGCGCATCTACCTGATCGCCATCCAGAGCCTGCCAAAAGTCGCACTCGCCCCGATCGTGGTGCTGTGGTTCGGCTTCGGACTGACGTCGAAGGTGGTGATCATCTGCCTGCTCACGTTCTTCCCGCTGCTGGTCAACAGCATGGCGGGTTTCAAGGCGGTCGACCCCGAGCGCCTCGAGCTGATGCGCGCGCTCGGCGCCAACCCGTGGCAGATTTTCTGGAAGGTGAGGCTGCCGAGCGCCCTGCCCTACATCTTCGCCGGCCTCGACATGGCGGCGGTGTTCGCCGTGGTGGGTGCCATCGTGGGGGAATTCGTCGGCGCGCAGCGCGGGCTCGGGACCCTGATCCTGTCGATGAACGCGCAGATGGACATCGCCGGCACGTTCTCGGTGTTCATCATCCTGTCGCTGGTCGGCGTGGTCCTGCATCAGACGTTGCGCCGCATCGAGCGGCGCCTGCTGTTCTGGTCGGGCGAGGAGATGCGGATGATGGGGAGCTGAGTTGGAGTCTTGTAGCCCGGATGGAGCGCAGCGAAATCCGGGAGCAGCATTGCAGGTGTTCCTGTTTCGTGGAGAGGACGTTCCCGCATTCCGCTTCGCTCCATGCGGGCTACAGAAAAAGGAGAGAAACCGCATGGCCGATCGCAAGAACGATCCGACGTTCCTGTATTTTCCCGACAACTATCGCTGGTCGATGGGCCTGCTCATCTGCCTGTCGGGTGCACCGTGGACCGGCGTCGAGATCGACGAGGTCAACCGCGTCGGGCGCGCGTTGCGCGACCGCGCGGGCGACGACGACGCCTGGTTCGCCGAATGGACGCGCATGGGCGACAAGGTCGTGGCGCGGGGACGTGATGAGGAGCGCAAGGGCCACAAGCTCACCATGGCGGCTTGCTTCATGCGGGCGACGCGCTACTACCAGACGGGCGAGCGCTTCCTGCAGCCGAAGAGCCAGGCCGGCATGGAGGTTTACAAGCGCTCGGTTGACATTTTTCGCGCCGCCGCCGCGCTCGTCCGCCGCCCGCGCATCGAGCCGGTGGAGATCCCTTACGAGAACACCAGCCTGCCCGGCCTGCTGGTGCATCCCGACCCCGAGGTCAACGGCGACAAGGCCGCGCCCGCCATGGTGTTCTTCGACGGCTTCGACGTCACCAAGGAGCTGCAATATGGCTACGGCGTCGCCGACCTGGCGGCACGCGGCGTCGGCTGCCTGATCGTCGACGGGCCGGGCAACGGCGAAAGCGTGCGCTTCCGCAACCTGCCGCTGATCGCCGAGACCGAGCGCTATGCCACGCCGGTCTACGAGTATCTCGCGGCGCGGCGCGAGTTCGACGCAAAGCGCATCGGCGTGATGGCGCTGAGCCTGGGCGGCTATTACGCGCCGCGCGCCGCCTCGCTCGAGCCGCGCTTTGCCTGTTGCGTCGCCTGGGGGGCGCAATGGGACTATTACGAGGTGTGGGCGCGCCGCCTCGAGCAGCTCAAGACCGGGGCGGTATTGTCGCTGTCGGTCCCGCCGGAGCACCTGCAATGGGTCCTGGGCGTGAACAGCCAGGAGGCTGCGCTGAAAGTGCTGGAAGGGTTCCGCCTCGACGGCATCGTGCAGAAGATGCAGTGCCCGTTCCTGCTGGTGCACGGCGAAGGCGACGAGCAGATCCCGCTTGCCACCGCGCAGAAATGTTTTGATACGGTCGGGTCGCGGCAAAAGACCTTCAAGGTGTTCACCAAGGAGGAAGGCGGCTTCCACCATTGCCAGGTGGACGACATCACGATCGGCGTCCATTACATGTGGGACTGGATCGCCGACGTGCTCACGTCGGGGCGATGAGGGTGGCGGTAGCGCGCCACAGCTTCGGCTGTCATCCCGGACGGCTCGCGTCAGCGAGCCGATCCGGGACCCAGGTACCCCGGCATCACGAAATCTGCTCGACAGGGGTACTTGGTTCCCGGCTCTCGCGCCTAAAGGCGCTCGGCCGGGATGACAGCCGAGAAAAAATGAACGTCAGATGCGAGCACGCGTTCTGCAGAAGGAGCAACATATGATCACACGGCGCCGTTTCACCGCCCTGGCTGGCGCGGCCGCAACCACGCTCGTGGCCGCGCCGCAGGTGACGCGCGGGCAATCGCTGCCGGTGGTACGGCTCGGCAATGCGGCCGGCATCATCGACACCCAGGTGATCTTCCTCACCATGGGCCAGCATCCGCGGCTCAAGTTCTACGAGCAGGAAGGCTGCCGGATGGAAATCCTCAACCTCTCCGGCGTCGGCCAGTCGATCCAGGCGATCGCGAGCGGCAATTGCGATACCTCGGCGGTGTCGCCGATCGGCTTCCTCGGCGTCTATGCCAAGAATCCCAGCCTCGACATCGTGTTCCCCTATTGCTGGCTGCGCCAGCCGCACTGGTCGGTGGCGGTGAAACCGGACAGCCCGATCAAGTCGCTGGCCGAACTGAAGGGCAAGAACGTCGGCATCCGCAACCAGGGCGATACCGGCTATTTCGGCGCCCGCGCCATGTTCAAGGAGCTCGGCATCGATCCCGACAAGGACGTCGACTGGGTCGCGATTGGCGAAGGCGGGCCGGCTGGCGAGGCGATCTATCGCGGCCGCGTGGATGCCATGGCGTTCTGGGACGGCAGCTTTGCCCGCATCGAGATCGCCGGCTTCCCGCTGCGCCACCTGCCCAATTCGCCGGGCATGCAAAAACTATTCGGCAACTGCTACGGTATCAGGCGCTCCGAGCTCGCCAAGAACCGCGATCTCTACGTGCGTTTCTTCCGTGCCATGGCCATGGGCACGGTATTTTCCTACGCCAATCCCGATCTTGCCATCCGGCTGCACTGGGAGATCTATCCGGAGTCGAAGCCCAAGGGTAAGAGCGACGCCGACGCGTTCGCCGAAGCCAAGAAGGTGGTCGACTCGCGCAAGGACAAATGGTTCCCCGGACCGTGGCAGGCGGACAAGCGCATGGGCGCCATGACGCTGGAGGAATGGCAGGCGCAGGTGGCGTTCGCCGGGCTCGAAGGTCAGGTGAAGGACGTGAGCACGGTGTTCACCACCGAGCTGCTGGATGAGATCAACCGTTTCGACCGCAAGGCGATCGAGGAGAAGGCACGGTCGATGAGCATATAGGATAGTTGCGCCGTAGGGTGGGTTGAGGCGCCGCGCTCGACTTGCGGACAGGATCACGGCGTCTCGCGCCGAAACCCACCAACGATGAACCGTTCACGGTGGGTTTCGGCGCGCAAGGCTGCGACAAATGTCCAATGCCTCGCGACGCGCCTCAACCCACCCTACGGATCAGAACAAGTGGGATTGCCCATGCATCACCCCATCTATCTTACCGAAGCCGACGTCGCCCGCCTCGTCACCGTGCAGGACGCCATCGCGGTCCTCGAGGGGACCTTCGCGCTGTGGCACGATCCCGGCACCACCAACCTGCCGCGCCAGCGCGCCAAGCTCGCCGCCGGCAGCCTCAACCTCATGGGCGCGGCCTGCGAGAAGAAAGGCATTTTCGGGCTCAAGGCCTATTTCGCCGGCAAGGGCGGCGCGCGCTACCACGTGCTCCTCTATGCCGGCGACGGCAGCGGCCTGATGGCCATGATCGAAGCCGATCTTCTCGGCGCGTTGCGCACCGGCGCAGCGAGCGGCTTGGCGACGAAGCTGCTGGCCAATCCGGACGCCAGCACGCTCGCCGTGATCGGCTCCGGCAAGCAGGCGCGCACGCAGGTCGCCGCCGTGTGCGCCGTGCGGCCGATCCGCAGGGTGCGCGTCTTCAGCCCGTCGCGCGAGCGCCGCACCGCCTTCGCATTCGCGGTGGCCGACGAACTCGGCATCGAGACCGAGCCGGTGGGCTCGGGCGAAGCCTGCGTGGACGGCGCCGACGTGGTGGTGACGATCACCAAGTCCGCCACGCCGGTATGCCACGCCGAATGGCTTTCGGACGGCACGCATGTCAACGCAGCCGGCGCCAATTCGGGCGACCGGCGCGAGGTCGACGCGGCGACCGTGCTGCGCGCCGCCGTCCGCGTGACCGATCATCGCGCCCAGGCCGAGATCGAGGCGGGAGAATTCCGCGACCTGGTCGCCGCCGGGAACCTTGCGTGGAATGACGTGATCGAGCTCGGCGATCTCGTGGCGGGCAAGCGGCGCGGCCGCAAGACGCAATCGGACATCACCCTGTTCAAATCGCTCGGCATCGCGCTCGAGGACATCGCGTTCGCCGAACTGATCCATCGCCGCGCGCTCGAGGCAAAGGTGGGCCGCCCGCTGCCGGCGTGATGGCCCACGCGGCTGGTGGGCACCTTGCCTCCAAGCTTTCGCTGCGGGTGCGGCAAGCATAGACTTGGCTGACGCAATGATGCGGCCGCGAACTCGGCGCGCTCCCTCTCCCCAATGGGGAGAGGGTCGGGGTGAGGGGGCAAGTGAGTCTGGATAAGTCAGTCAGTTACCCCCTCACCCGGCGCGCTTCGCGCCATAGCCGATGCTTCGCATCGGCGTTCTTAGCGCCAAGAACGGCGGCCGCAGGCCGCCTATGCCTCTCCCCGCCGGGGAGAGGTGGAGCAAGTGGCGTTGCCGTGCGCATCGCCGTCGCGTTGCTCGCGACGCTGCTCACAGCGCATATCGCCCAGGCGCAGGACACGGCGCGCGCCGTCAGGATGATCGTGCCGGTGCCGGCCGGCGGCATCACCGACGTGCTGGCGCGCACGCTGCAGGACTGGCTCGGGCGCAAATGGGGCCAGCCGATCGTCATCGACAACCGGCCGGGGGCCGGCGGCAATCTCGGCACCGAGGCCGCGTTCCGCTCCGATCCCGACGGCAGCACGCTGCTGATCTCGATCCCGGGGCCGCTCACGGTCAATCCGGCCCTCTACCCGAGGCTCGGGTTCGACCCGGCCGAATTCGTGCCGGTGGCGCTGCTGGCGACGATCCCGACAGCACTGATCGTCAGCCCGAAAGTGCCGGCCAAAACCCTTCCGGAGTTCATCGCCTATGCCCGCGCCAATCCGGGAAAGATCAGCGCGGCGACGCAAGGGCCCGCCACCACGTCGCACCTGACGTCGGAATGGTTCCAGCAGGTCGCCGGCGTCAAGTTCGTCACCGTGCCGTATCGCGGCTCGGCGCCGGCGCTGCAGGGCCTGGCCGCCGGTGACGTCGACATCCTGTTCGACAATCTCGGCGTGTCGCTGGCGCTGGTGAAGGACGGCCGGCTGAACATGCTGGCGATCGCCACAGAAAAGCGGCTTGCGAGGCTGCCGGACGTGCCCACGATCGCCGAAACGCTGCCGGGCTTCGTGTCGGCGACCTGGGTCGGCGCCTTCCTGCCGCCGAAGACGCCAAAAACCATCGCCGACCGGCTGAGCGCCGATTTTGCCGAAGCCGTCAGGCAGCCCGAGGTGGCGCAGCGCTTTCGCGACCATGCGTCCGAGCCCTCGGGGCTCGGACCGGAGGCGACCGCCGCCTTCGTGCGCGGCGAGGCGGAGCGGTGGAAGAAGGTGATTCAGACGGCAGGAATAAAACTCGATTGACTCTTGCGTCGTCCCGGTGAAAGCGGGGACCCCATGACCACCGACCGAATGAACTTGTACGATCGGTGTTCATGGGTTCCCGCCGACGCGGGAACGACCCGCGGAGAGGCGAAGCATGAAGCGCAGCACCGATCGCATCCTCACCACCCATGTGGGCAGCCTGCCGCGGCCGCCCGACCTTCTCGACCTCGTGCAGGCGGACGGCGGCGCCCTCGATCAGCCGAAGAACGCCGCGCGGCTGCGCGAGGCTGTGCGGCGGATCGTGGAGAAGCAGATCGCGCTCGGCATCGACGTCATCGACGATGGCGAATACGGCAAGCCGAGCTTCGTGTCCTATGTGAACGAACGCCTCGGCGGGTTCGAGATCGACACCAGCCCGGGCACGAGCCCGTGGGCCGGATCGCGCGAGGCAAAATCGTTTCCCGAATTCTACGGCGAGACCCACGCGGCGTCGCGGCAGCATCACATGGTGTGCACCGGGCCGATCACCTACCGCGGCCACGCGCAGCTTGGGCGCGACATCGACAATCTCAAGGCCGCGCTCGACGGCGCCAGGCCGGCCGAGGTGTTCATGCCGGCGATCTCGCCCTCCAACGTCGAGGACTGGCAGAAGAACGCCTACTACAAGACGCAAGAGGAATTTCTTTTCGCCATCGCGGATGCGATGCATGAGGAATACAGAGCAATCGTCGACGCCGGCTTCCTGGTGCAAATCGACGATCCGCGGCTCGTCACCTATTACATGCTGCGCCCCGACTCCACGATCGCGCAGTGCCGCAAATGGGCCGAGGTGCGGGTCGAGGCGCTCAATCACGCGCTGCGTGGCATACCGGAAGAAAAAATCCGACATCACACCTGCTACGGCATCAACATGGGCCCGCGCGTGCACGACATGGAGCTCAAGGACATCATCGACATCGTCGTGAAAATCCGCGCCGGCGCCTATTCGTTCGAGGCCGCCAACCCTCGCCACGAGCATGAATGGAAGGTGTGGCGCGACGTCAGGCTCGAGGGAAAGGTGCTGATCCCAGGCGTGATCTCGCACTCCACCGTGCTCGTAGAGCATCCCGAGCTGGTGGCGGACCGCATCCTGCGCTTCGCCGAGATCGTCGGACGCGAGAACGTGATCGCCGGCTCCGACTGCGGCTTCGCCACCTTCGCGGGCTCGAAGGAGATTCACCCGAGCATCGTGTGGGCGAAGTTTGACGCGCTGAGCGAGGGCGCCCGGATGGCGACGCAGAGGCTGTGGTGACACGCCGTAGGGTGGGTTGAGGCGCCGCGCTCGGCTGTCGAACGGAAACCGGTGCTATCGCGCCGAAACCCACCAATGGCGGATGGGCCGCACGGTGGGTTTCGGCGCGCAACGCCGTGGCGGAACCGCGTTGCCGCGCGATGCGCCTCAACCCACCCTACGGGAGTCAGGCCGCCAGCTCCTTCATGATCCCGTAAAGCGCGTTCTGCGCCTCGAAGCCGATGCCGGGGCGATCGGGCAGCTTCAGGTAGCCGCCGTCGAGCACGGCGTCGTCGGCGAAGCCGCCGAAGGCGCCGAACACGCCCGGATAGGATTCGGCGCCGCCGAGCCCGAAGCCGCCGGCGATATGCAGCGACATCTGGTTGCCGCCGTGCGGGAACAGCGACGTGCGCGACCAGCCGTGGCGCTCGAGCATGGCGACCGTGCGGGCGAACTGCACGATGCCGTACGACTGCGGCGGATCGATCTGGATGATGTCACGGTCGGCGCGCAGGCCGCCGAAGCGCACCAGGTTCTCGACGTCCTGCGTCGAGAACAGATTCTCGCCGGTGGCGAGCGGCGGCGCGTAGAAGGCGGCGATCTCGGCGGTGAGACCCAGGTCGAGCGGATCGCATGGCTCCTCGAACCAGCGCAGCCCGAGTGGCGCCAGCGCCTTGGCATAACCGAGCGCGGCGTCACGATCGAACTTGCAGTTGGCATCGACCGCGAGCTCGCAGTTGCCCACCACCTCGCGCACGGCGGCGACGCGGCGCACGTCGTCGGCGAGCGGCAGGCCGCCGACCTTCATCTTCACCATGGTGTAGCCCGCGTCGAAATGCCGCCGCATCTCGTCCTGCACATCGCGGAAGGTCTGGCCCGGCGCATACCAGCCGCCGCCAACGTAGCAGAACACTTTTTCCGCGACCTTGCCGCCGTTGTAGCGCTCGGCGAGCACGCGATGCA
>Ga0126380_10000307_pt1 | contig 15421 bp, 9 predicted proteins | sample PanSoiMetPlot_26_FD_92544 | JGI IMG/M metagenome (GOLD analysis project Ga0126380, IMG submission 92544) | Tropical forest soil microbial communities from Panama - MetaG Plot_26 | ecosystem: Environmental > Terrestrial > Soil > Tropical forest > Bulk soil | place: Panama | collected 2016-02-17
CGGACAGGTAGATCGCCTCGTCGATCTGATGGGTGATGAAGAGCACCGTCTTCCTCGCCTTGACCCAGATCCGCAGCAGCTCCTCCTGCATGAACTCGCGCGTCTGGGCATCGAGCGCCGCAAACGGCTCGTCCATGAGCAGCACCTTGGGGTCCATCACGAGCGCGCGCGCGAGATTGACGCGCTGCTGCATTCCGCCCGACAGCTCATGCGGGTAATGGTGCTCGAAGCCGGAGAGGCCTACCATCTCGACGAGGTGTTGCGCCCTTCGCTTCGCTTCCGCTGCCGCAACGCCGCGGCATTCCAGGCCATAGAGGACGTTGTTGAGCACGGTGCGCCAGGGCAGTAGCGAAGCGTCCTGGAATACGACGGCGCGGTCGGGACCGGGCTCCGTCACTGGCTCACCATCGACCATGATGCGGCCCGACGTGGCGGCAACGAGCCCATCGACGACCGACAGGAAGCTGGTCTTGCCGCAGCCGGATGGCCCGACGATGGACACGAACTCGCCGTCCATGATCTTGAGGTTCACACCATCCAGCGCCATGAGACGCGAATTGGTGCGTGGCTGGTGATATTCGAGGCGGATATCCTGTGCTTCGAGCTTCACGCCCATTTTCGATCCGCGCGCAATCAGCTCAAGGCAGCGCGCCAGGGCTCGACGCGCCGTTCGATGCGGCGGACGACCTCGGAGAGCACCATACCGGCCGCCACGATTGTGAGGACGCCGACGAACACCCGGTCGGTCTGAAACCGCGACCCGGCCTGGTTGATCATGGCGCCGACGCCGAGGGCCGAGCCATAGATTTCGCCGACCACGATGCCGATCATGGCGCGCCCGATGGCGAGACGCAGCCCTGCCAGCAGATAGGGAATGGCACTGGGCAGGATCACGCTGCGAAACAGCTGCCATTGTCCGGCATTGCAACTGCGCGCCAGCGTGACGAGCCGTGCATCGGTGGTGCGCACCGCCGACTGCGCGCTGATGGCGATGGGCAAGACGGCGAGCAGGAAGATGATCAGGATCTTGGCGGCAACGCCGGTTCCGACCCAGACGATGATGAGCGGCAGGAACGCGACCTGCGGCGTGGCGTTGAGCGCGGCAAGAAACGGCTCGGCCGCATAGGCGAAGCGGCGATACCAGCCGGCGCCGAGCCCGAGCGGGATGCCAACCCCGATGGCGAGCGCAAGGCCGGCGGCGTATTCGAGCGCGCTCCATCGCAGATGAGGCCAGATCTCGCCGGTGACGAAGAACATCCGGTTTGCTGCCGCGGCAATGCGCGTGGGCGAGGAGATGAAAATCGGCTTCACGGTCCAGCGCTCGGCGGCGCCCACGGTCAGGGGCCGGAGCATGTCGGTCCACCAGCCACGCTCGAGCCCCTCCCAGAAAGTTAGGAAGAGGATCACCACAACGGTGCCGAGGATCGCGCGCTCATGGTCGAGATAGAGCCGCTTGAGCCGCCACGCGACGCCGACGGGCGGTTTCGCGCTCTGCGCATCATGCCTGCCCATCGCCTCGGCACTCATGCGGCGGCTCCGACCTTGGGCCGCCAGGTTTCGAAACGTCGCTCGCACAGGTTCAGCACCCACACGGTGACCAGGCCGGCCGCCGTGAACATGAGCACGCCAAAGAAAAGCGCATCGGTCTGCAAGGTATTGCCAGCCATGCCGATCATGTGCCCGATCCCGGCGGTGGCGGCATAGAGCTCACCCACCACGACGCCGAGCAGCGCACGGCCGGCGCCATATTTCAGCCCGGTGAAGATGAAGGGCACGGTACCCGGCAGAATGATGCTGGAGAAGATCTTCAGCTCCGACGCACCGAAGCTGCGCGCCACCCTGATGAACCGTGCCTCGTTGGTCTTCACGCCCGATTGCGCGGCGATGACCACGGGCAGCACGGCGCCCAGGAACACGACCACGATCTTGGACCAGATGCCGATGCCGAACCAGATGACGATGAGGGGCATCAGCGTGAGCCGCGGCACGGCGTTGAGGGTGTCGACGAAGGGACCGAATACAAAGGACAGTCGCGGATAGCGGCCTGTGGCGAGTCCGAGCGGGATGCCGACGACCGCAGCGAGCGCATAGCCGAACAGGAATTCAGTCGCGCTCACCTGGAAGTCTGGCCACAACTCACCTTCCGCGAGCAGCGTGTAGCCAGCACGGGCGATCAGGGTCGGAGCAGAGATGAACATCGGATCCATCAGTCCGATGCGGGCGACGAGCTCCCATGCGAGAAGCACGCCGATCAAGGTGCCGCCGCCGATGATCACCCGTTCGTGGGCCCGATAGGTTCCTGGGACGTCCAGGCGCCACACCGGAACTCGCGAACGACGTTCGAGAGCATCCGCACTGGCCATTCACGCTCCCGGGGAGATACGCTGGTCGCACGTCGACACGACACATCGAAAACCACGCGACGGTCACATTAGGTTGCCGCATCAGGCTGTCAAGCGCGGAACGGTGGGCCATGCATGCGCGTCGCGCTTGGCATCACGCAGCGTGAAACGTATAGCATCGCGCAAACGAGCGCGAGGGACGAGAGCCGTGAACGACCGCTTCGATCTCACCGGCCGCGTGGTGATCATTACCGGCGGCGGCAAAGGCATCGGCAAGGTCTACGCCCGCGAGTTCGCTCGCGCCGGGGCGCGCGTCGTGGCGGCCGACATCGACGGAGCGGCGGCCGAGAGCGTCGCCGGCGAGATCACGCGGGACGGGGGGGATGCGCTCGCGCGCGCAACCGATATCGCTGATGCAGCCTCGGCCGAGGCCATGGCGGCGGCGGCGCTCAGCCGCTTCGGCGCGATCGACGTGCTCGTCAACAACGCCTCTCTGATGAGCGTGCTCAAACGTCGGTCCTGGCTCGAAATCCCGGTGGAGGAATGGGACCGCGTCATGGCGGTCAACCTGCGCGGCATGTTTCTTTGCTGCCGCGCCGTGTTCCCTGCCATGAAGGCGCAGGGCCGCGGCAAGATCGTCAACATCTCGTCCTCGCGCGTCTTCGAAGGCACGCCCAACCGCCTGCATTACACGACATCGAAGGCCGGCGTGATCGGCTTCACCCGCGCGCTCGCCCGCGAAGTGGGCGAGTTCGGCATCACGGTCAATGCGATCACGCCCGGGATGACGCAGAGCGAAACCCAGGTGCAGTCGTCGTCCGACAACTATCTCGCGACGCGCATCAACGGGCGCGCCCTTGAGCGCGCGCAATATCCCGAAGACCTGGTTGGCACCGTGATGTTTCTCGCCTCGGCGGCGAGCGATTTCATGACCGGCCAGACCGTCAACGTTGACGGCGGCAAGGCTATGCATTGAGACGCCTGCCCGCGGCGCGGTGGCCGTTCGCATTTCCGCTCACTATCTAAGGGCTAACAGCACTCGCTGAGCAATGGAGGTCAGCATGGATGCGCGCACGGATGAAACCTTCCCGTTCCAGCTTTCAGACGCGGAATGGCGCCAGCGCCTGACGCCCGAGCAATACCGGGTGCTGCGGCAGCACGGGACCGAGGCTCCGGGCTCTTGTGCGCTTCTGCGGGAGAAGCGGCCCGGCACCTTCGTGTGCGCCGGTTGCGGCCAGCCGCTGTTCGAGGGGCAGACCAAGTTTGAGAGCGGCACCGGCTGGCCGAGTTTCTTCAACCCGATCGAAGGGGCCATCGGAAGTTCCGAGGACCGCAGCTATGGCATGGTGCGTACCGAAGTGCACTGCGCCCGCTGCGGCGGCCATCTCGGGCATGTGTTTCCCGACGGGCCGCCCCCCACAGGGCTGCGTTACTGCATCAACGGCGTCGCCACGGAGTTCCAGCCCAAGGAGTGACGCCGGCACCCCTAATGGAGGGGGACGCGCGTTCGCGCGTCGGCGCAATGCGGGTTGCCCGCTCCCGGATTGCGCGCCGCGGCGTCGGCGGCGCTGCATAAGGATTACGTCCGTTCACACGATCTCCCGCACCACGTCGGACGCGATGGTGAGCGCGATCTTGCCGCGCGCCGGTGTGCCGCGGGCGAGCGCCTCGGCCAAGTGCGCGAGATCAGCTGGAGCTTGGGCTCAACCCCGGAGACGAGGCGGCACCGGGAACGCCGGGCACCGGCGAGGCGGTGTGCCCACAGTGCGAGGGAACAGGACGGCTGCGCGGCGCCCCCTGCGCCAATTGCGGCGGAAGCGGCAAGGTCATTAAGGCGATCGGCGGCGCGTGTCGGCCGAGCTGCCGTCCCCGGTATCATGGTCTGGCGGTTTGTCCCGGTGATCCCGCTGAGAATGACGCCGGCGGGAAATCAGTTGCCGTCATCGATCGCCGTGCGCAGCTTGGCCAGGACGTCGGTCAACAGAGCGGCTTGCTCGGGTCCGAGCTTCGCGACAAGGTCTTCTTGCGCCCGATTCCATATCGGAAGGGCTTCGTCGAGTTTGCGCTTGCCGACGGCGCTGAGTCTTGCCAGCCGCATTCTCCTGTCGTCTCCGTGCGACACGGCCACGAAGCTGTCGCGTGCGATCAGCTTCAGGTTCCTTGCCAGCGCGCTGCGCTCCATTCCGAGCTTGTTCGCCAAATCGCTGACCGAGATCGGCCCGGTTTGTGCGATGATGGCAAGGATGTTGAACTGGCTGACTCGCAAGCCAAGCGGCCGGAGAGCCTCGTCATAGTACCGGCTGACCTGCCGCGACGTGCGCCGCAATTGAAAGTTCAGGCAGGCTCGCGTCTTTTCTATTCGCGTCATCGAGACCAGCGTGGTCGCGCTTTTGTCCCAAACGACGGAGCGAATCCGTGGACGACAAAACCGCACGTACATTCTAGCTCCCTCGCAGCATCTGCCAATGCCATCGCCGTGACTTGGATCGCCGGGACGATCCGGCCTGACCGACTTGCGGGAACGGGTTGCCAACGGAGCCCATGCATGGCATATTACGGGCATATACCCGCATCTCGATGTCGCTGATGCACGCGGGCTTCAGGCGGGGCTCAAGATCCATGAACCTGGAAGATCATCCGACCGTTCGTCGTTTCTCTCGGAACGCGCAAGACCGCCAGTCCTCCGAAGCAATACTCGATGCCGCCTGGCTGCGCCGTCTGGCCTTGGATTGCGGCGCCGACGATGCCGGACTGGTCGACATCGCGCGGCCGGCGCTCGATCCGCAGCGCGAGGAGATCCTCAGGAACTATCCGTGGACCAGATCTCTTCTGAGCTTCGTTCTGCGCATGGCACGCGAGCCGGTGCGCGGAGCACCACGCTCGGTCGCCAATCTCGAATTTCATCGCGCCGGGCACAAGGTGGACGAGATCGGCGCGGCGATCGTCGCCGCGTTCGAGACGCGCGGCGTTCGCGCGGTCAATCCCGCGATGGGCTTTCCCATGGAGATGTACCACGCGCCCGGCGATGCCGTCTGGGTCGTCTCGCACAAGCCCGTGGCGGTCGAGGCAGGCCTCGGCCATATGGGCATTCACCGCAACCTGATCCATCCCAGGTTCGGCAACTTCGTTCTTTTGGGAACCGTCTTGATCGATCGCGAGGCAAGCGAGTATGGCCACCCCATCGAGTACAATCCCTGCCTCGAATGCAAGCTGTGCGTCGCCGCGTGTCCGGTGGGCGCGATCGGACCGGACGGCTCGTTCAATTTCTCATCCTGCTTCACCCACAATTACCGCGAGTTCTTCGGCGGCTTCTCCGACTGGATCGAGCAGGTGGCCGATGCGCGGGATGGCATCGATTATCGCCGGCGCATCAGCGAGCCCGAGACGGCGTCCATGTGGCAAAGCCTGACCTACGGGGCCAATTACAAATCGGCCTATTGCATGGCGGTGTGTCCGGCAGGCGACGACGTCATCGGCCCATACCTGCGGGACCGGCAACGCCATCTCGCGGAGGTGGTGAGGCCGCTTCAGGAGCGCGCGGAGCCCGTCTATGTCGTGGCGGGATCCGATGCCGAAGCGGTGGCGCGGCGGAAATTCAAGAACAAGACGGTTAAGCCCGTGGGCAATGCTCTCAGACCGCGCACGATTGCCGGGCTGCTCAACTTCATGCCCTATGTTTTTCAGCCGAACCAATCGCGTGGCCTTGACGCCGTGTTCCATTTCACGTTCACCGGCACGGAGGCGCGCGAGGCGACGATCACGGTCAGGAATCGAACGCTCGACATCCGTGACGGCCTTCTCGGCAGACCGGACGTGCGCGTCACGGCGGACGCCAAGACCTGGCTCAGGTTCCTTGCCAAAGAAAAAAGCCTTCCCGTGGCTTTGGTCAGCGGACGGATTCGCCTGCGAGGGGACCCAAGGCTGCTGCTCCAATTCGGCAAGTGCTTCCCGTCCGCAGGCACCCGGCACGCGCGCGTCGACATCCTGCCGCAGCCTTCAAGGATGCGACGCGAGCCCGGACGCTATCAGAAGAATGACCCGGCGACGGGAAAGATCAGATGGCTGGGCCGGCTCGCGCTGGCGGACGTGGAAGACGTGACCCATGACGTGAAGACCTTCCGCTTCCGGCCTGCAGACGGAAGCGAGATCCCGTTCGACTACCGGGCCGGACAGTTCCTGACGCTGCACATCGCGCCTGGAGACATCCCGACCCGGCGCTCCTACACGATCGCATCGACGCCCACCTGGCGCGACCGCATCGAGATCACCGTCAAGCGCGAGGCCCATGGCCTGGTCTCACGCTGGCTGCACGATGATCTCAAGATTGGCGACGAGGTCGAGATCGAGGCGCCCAACGGGACTTTTTGCTTCAGCGGCGAAGAGGCGGACAGCGTCGTCCTGGTCGGTGGCGGCGTAGGCATCACGCCGATGATGAGCGTTGCGCGCTATCTCACCGATGTCCGCTGGCCAGGCGAGGTCCACCTCATTCTCGGCTTTCGCTCTCCGCGCGACTTCATCTTCCGCAATGAGCTCGCGGAGCTTCAGGCGCGCAATGCCCGTCTCCGCGTCGCGGTGGCCATGAGCCGCCCGGGTGACGAGCCATGGACCGGCGCCGTCGGCCACGTCGATGCGGCGCTGCTGGCGGCCGCGGTGCCGGACATACCCCGGCGGCGGACGCATATTTGCGGCCCTCCGCCGATGATGGACGCGGTCAGGACCGCGCTCGCCGGGCTTGGGGTGCCTGAAGGTCAGATCAAGACTGAGGCTTTCGGCACCGTCAAACGCGATCCCACGACGCGCGTGACCGCATCGACCACCTTGGCCGGCAAGGTGACGTTCCACGCCTCGGACCTCACCGCGCCGGTCGCGGTTGGATCGACGATCCTCGATGCGGCCGACGAAGCCGGCGTGTTCATCGACAACGCCTGCCGTTCGGGCACCTGCGGTTCGTGCCGCGTCAAGCTGGTGGCGGGCAGTGTGAGCATGGCGGTGCAGGATGCCTTGACCGAAGCCGACAAGGGCGATGGCTACATCCTGGCCTGCCAGGCCGAGATCCGCGGCGACGTCCGCGTCGAGGCGTGAAAGGACCAAATCAGCGATGACGTTCGCCCTGATCGTTCTCGTAGTGTCCATCGCGGTCCTCATCGGGCTGTGGCTCGTCTCCCTGATCGTGGAAGCGCTGAGACCAGTCCCAAAAGCTCCCGACACGCTGCGTTGGGCTCCGGACATCCCTATTCGCTACATCGATGTCGGCAACTCCCGGCTTCGTTACGTCAAGGCCGGACAGGGCCCTGGTCTGGTCCTTCTGCATACGCTGCGGACGCAGCTCGACCTGTTCGAGAAGGTCGTGCCGCTCCTGGCGGAACGTTTCACCGTCTATGCGCTCGATTACCCCGGCCATGGCTACTCGGACATTCCGCAGGCGCGGTACGATGCCGATTTCTTTGCTCGCCATGTGGAGCGGTTTCTCGAGGCTCTCGATCTTCGCGGCGTCACGCTCGGCGGGGTGTCCATCGGCGGCACGATTTCTCTCATGCTCGCCGGACGGCGCAATGGGTGCGTCGCCCGCGTCGTCGCTATCAATCCGTACGACTATGACAAGGGACGCGGAATGGCACGCAGTTCCCTGCCGGGCTGGATGGTGACCGCGACCTCGAACATTCCCTTGCTCGGCGAAACCGTGATGCGACTCCGAACCTTCGCCATCATGAAGGCGATCCTCGAAGGCGGTGTCGCGGATCCGCAGAGCATCTCGCCTGCCCTCATGAAGGAATTGTATTTGGCGGGGAACCGGCCCGGTCACTATCGGGCCTTCATCAGCCTCCTGCGCAATTCCTCAAGCTGGGAGGCGGCAAACAAGGCCTATCGCGACATCGATATCCCGGTCTGCTTGATCTGGGGCGACCGGGACTGGGCAAGAGCGGACGAGCGCGAGCGTGACCGGCACCTCATTCCGCGTGTCGAGGTCAAGACGATCGCGCAAGCCGGACATTTCCTGCCGCTCGATCGTCCACGGGAGCTCAACGACATGATCGCTCGCTTCGTGGGAGCGGGATGACGGATGACCGGCTGGCTTGCTGAGGACCCGTCGTGACCAACGATGCGCGGGTGCCTTTCTTTACTGGCCTTCCTCGTTCCGACGTTCATTGAGAGCGGCCGCGTCAAACGGCATTCGTCCCGCGGACAGTTCGGCGATCCACTTTTCGCGTTTTTGGCCATGGGTCTCGTAGTGTCCCACATTCTTCGACCATGCGACATAGACGCGGAAATCGTCCATGGCGCCGTGATGGTCGCCTGTGAGGGCGCGGGCCAAGCCTCTGCAATCGCGGTGCAATTCGCGCGTCGGGGCAATCTTCACGGCGTGCTCGCCGGCCGGCAGCACGAACGATGCAAAACCGTCGAGGCTTCCCCATAAACAGGCGAGGTGGCAGAGACGGTCGTCATCGCTCTCGATGGCCCATTGTCCCGCGCATTTGTAGTCGGAGCAGGCTGCTTCGTGATTCCCGCTACGAGCCTGCTCCGCCGCCAGCGCGATCAAGTCTGCGGTTGCTTGCAGGTCGGCAGGAAGTCCCGCAAACGTCTTTCGATACGGCTGTCCGGGAAAGTATCTTCTCCACTCGTCGAGGGTCAGATTGCGACCGGAACTGCGTTGCGCCGCCATGAGTCGATCTTCCAGCCTCACCAGCCAAAGCCGGACTGTGTTGTCGCGACTGCCAGTCAGGACCCAGCGGCTGTCCGCGCTGAAAGCCAGGGCCGTGATCGACCCGGTATGGCCCCTCAAGGGAACACATGCTGCCGTGGGATTCTCGGCGGCGAGGTCCCACAGTCGGACTTGTGCGTTCGTCGGGAAGTCGAACTCGGTGACGACAAAGCTGTTTTGGCCGCTGCTCCAGTCGAACTGCCTGCTGCCATCACCTGTCGCCGCCCAGCGGCCGTCGGAACTGAACCCGGCCGCGATCACGGGGTGTTCGTGCCCGGGCAGCACGACAGGCCCGGCCGCGGGTTGCTTCGTCGACAGGTCCCATAAATGCGCTTGGCCGTTCGGGCTGCCCGTAACCAACCGACGACCGTCGGGACTGATGGCAACGGCAGTGATCTCCTGTTGATGCGTACGAAAGACCATCGGTTCACCGGTGGGATCGTCCACGTCCAGGTCCAGCAACAGGACCGTGCCATCCCGGCCAGCGGTGGCGAGCCAACGGCTGTCAGCACTGATACTGGGACCTCCGACGCTGTCGACACCTGCGTATGAGAGCGCCGGCTCCGGCGCCAAGGCAAGCATGTTCCAGATGTCGCAACGGTCATGGCTCACGATAACGAGCCAACGACTGTCGGGGCTGAAGGTCATGAAATGGTACGTGTTCGAGGGCGCGCGCAGGACGATCGGGTCGAGCACGACATCGCCGTCTTTCAGGTGCCAAAGCCGCACGTCACCATTCGAGTGGCTCGCCGTCAGCAGCCAGTTGTTGTCGGGGCTGAAGGCGACAATGCGAACGGGCTTCTGATGCCCGCGCAACACGGCATGCTCCGCCGACGTATTGGATGTCGTCAGGTTCCAGAGCCTGGCGGTCGCATCCGTGCTTCCCGTGGCCAGCCAACGATTGTCCGAACTAACGGCCACGGCGTAGACAGATCCCATATGGGCTTGGAAGACCCGCGAACTCGCGGGCGGGCCCTGCAGGGACAGCTCCCACAAGACGGCCGCCTCGGGCGCCACCACGATCGCTGCGGCCCCTGGTTGGTGACCGCCGGCCGGGGCAGGTCCCCAGACTACCAGGTTTGTTCCCGGGTAGAGTGCCCGAATGCCCCTCTCAGTAAGGAGCCATAGACGTTCGCGGGATCTTTGCGCCAAAGCATCTCGCCAGCCGTGCTTCTTTTTGCCCGATGTCGGAACAGCCCTGCCGGTGCTCCCGGTCGTGCGCGGAGGAGGGACGGCTTGATTGAGCCGATACTGGCCACCTGCAGCCAGCGAGCGCGCCGTGGAATTGAAAGCCAGAGAATTCCCGAAGCCGGTGTAACCGGGCAGGACGACAGGATGCGCGGAGTACTGGGCGTTTCTCAGGTTCCAGATCTGAGTCCCGACACTGAGCCAATTCTCGTCGGGACTGAACGCGGCGGGCTCTGTCTGGCCCTCATTGCCGCGCAGCAGCGCGGGCGGATCAGACGTGTCGTTGCGGGACAAGGGCCAAAGGCAAATCGAGGAATCTCTTGTGCAAACCAGCCGGCAATTGCTTATGGCACGAAGGGGGTGAGGAACGAGCCGTGAGACTGCGGCGATCCGCCTTGCCGTCAAATCCCAGAGATGCGTGACGTCATCCGTGCTGCCGGTGGCCAGCCAATTGCCATCGGGGCTGAAGGCTACCGACGTAACCTCATTCTGATGTCCAAGCAGAGCGATGGAGGAGTGTGCCGGATCCCGAGCCGACAGACACCAGAGGCGAGCCGTGCAGTCCCGGCTTCCCGTCACCAGCCAACGATTGTCCGGGCTGAAACCCACGACATTAATCCTCCATCGGTGCTTGCGCAGGATCGCCGCACCTGAGGCGGGATCGCCCGCAGTCACATTCCACAACGCGATCGAATCATCGGAACCTCTCGTCGCCAGCCAGTGGCCGTCCGGAGTCATGGCCGCTGCGGAGTGTCGTTCGCCATCGACCGCAACGGACAGAGCGGCAACGGTGGGATCTTTCGCGGTCAAATCCAAAAACCGAATCGCGCCGGGATCGTGGATCGCCAGCCAACGACCGTTCGGGCTGGCCACGATCTGCTTCGCATATTTGCCGAGCACGCGAGAAGAGGCCGCGGGCTCCCGGGCGCGCAAATCCCAAAGTCGGAGCGTGTCGTCGCGACTGCCGGTGACCAACCAGCGGCCATCCGGGGAGAACACGACAGACTCGACTGGCCCCGAATGACCGCCCAGAGCGACGTGGGTGTTTCCCGGATCATCCATGGCCGTCAGCCGCCACAGCCGCACATTGGTGTCATAGAGGCTGCCCGTTGCCAGCCAGCGGCTGTCAGGACTGAAGGCAGCGGCCGACAGCGAAACCTGTCCTTTCAATCCTTTGCCAGTGTAGCTGGCCAACGCGTCGGCCAGAACCTGCTCCGCGTCCATCGAGAAGCTTGCGCCGCCTCGTGCCGACAGTTTCAACGACTCCGCGGCGAGCAGCAGGCTGAGCTGTGGACGATCCTTTATTGCGATTTCGGCATGGAGACACAGCTGTCGGGCAAGGGCGCGCTCGGAGTCCTGCAGCCGCAGGCGGCGCTCTTCGGCTTCACGCTGACGCAACGCCAGGCTGGCGGCGAGGAATTCCTGCTCCACTAGGTTCATTCTGTCGCCATAGGCCGGTTTCCACTCTTCGGCCTCGGCAAGACGAGCACTGTCGCTCCGGTAGAGATCGCCGTCTCGCCTGCCCTTCCTGTCCCACTCGCCGGCCGCTTCGGTCAGACGACGATGAACACGAAGCGCTTCACGATCTTCGGCCAGCCACTTCTTCAGTGTGTCCCAGTGTTGAATCAACGCGTCGTGGGTGATCTCCACGGCCTCCTTGTCCACGCGAATCAAGCGGGCCGACTTGCTGGAAAGGTTTTCGAGCACGGCGTCGACCTCGGCGTGATCCACTCCCACGCGATAGAATTCCTCGCGCGTTGTGCGGCGCCGTGTGTCGCCGACATCTTCTCCCAACGTCGTCAGACGAACCAGGATATCGCGGGCGATGTTCCGCCGTGTCGCTGGATCGAGGCTCTCATACGTTTGCTGGGCACGACGCTGGACCGCCCCAGCGACACCACCACTCTTTTCATACGCATCCAGGGTGAGCCACGGGCCGCGCCGGGCCAGCCACAGCTCGTGCAGTTCATGCTGCAGGAGCGGCAGCGCCCCCGGTTGGTTGGCGAGGTCCCGCATGATGATGTTCACCAGGCCCTTTTCGAAGAACGCCCCGACATGTTGCGCTGGGCGGGTGATGACTTCGCGCAGGGAGGCTGCGTCCAGGTCGCCGAGAAAGACGTTTCGATCCTGGAGCAAATCGCGGAAGCCAGGGATCGCGAGCATCCGGGCCATGAAATCGACCCGCAGCGTGATGACCACGCGCATGGGATCGTCACGTTGCCGCACCGCGTTCGACAGGCTTGCGATGAAATGCTGCAGCCGGGCTTCGCCGCGGCCGCCTTGCTGCGCCTCGTCCCGGCCGTGGGTGAGAACTTCCTCGAACTGATCGATCACAAGCAGCAGCGGGCGTGGATCCTCGCTGTACCAGGTTGTCAGTGTCTTCAGCAGCCCTTCTTGGGGATCGTTGAAATCCTCAAGGAGCTGCCGGACGGCGCTGCTTCGCTTGTCGCGCGGCAGGCTGCGAGCGAGTTCGTCAGCCAGTGCGCGCAGCGGATCGCTGCCCGGCAGAAAGGTCACCGTTCGCCAAGCGCGGCTGCCAGGAATAGCGTCCGTGGCCAGCCTGGGAAGCAGACCGGCTCGCACCAGCGACGACTTCCCGCTCCCCGAGGCTCCAACAACCGCGACGAAGGTGCTGGACTTGAGCTTCTCGACCACTGCTCGCGTATCCTGGTCGCGACCGAAGAAGATCTCGGCCTGTTCGGCTTCGAAACGCTCCAGGCCCCGGTATGGGGCAGGCTCGTCGGGCAATGCAAAGCTTCCGGCCTCGACCGCCTCCCCCTTGATGCCTGCCGCCAACCGTCTCAAAGCGTCCTGGTCATCGAGACCGTTGCGAAAGTCGACCCAGGTGCGCTGGGCGAGGAAACCGCCAACCTGCTCAGAATTAGCCCCCGGCAGCAGGACGGGAATGACACGAAATTCATCGCCGCTCTGGACCGCTCGATTGAGCGCCAGTTGCATCTCCTCGTGATGCCACGATCCGGACCCGGACTTGCCAAGGAAGACGGCCACCGTGGCGCTTTGTTGCAACGCCCTTTCCAATTCGGGAACCCAGGGCTTGCCCGGAACTAGGTGCCATTTGTCGAGAAACGGATGGAGGCCCACGTCGGCAGCCGCGAGCCATCGCGCGATAATCTCGACTTCCGCCTTGTCGGCACTGTTGTGCGACAGGAAGACATCGTACGTGAACCGCGGGTTGTCCGGCATCTACATCCCTTCCACACGGTGAACGAACATAGAAGGTCGTTACACGGAGATCGGGCAAGGCAGCGCTGCACTGGGCTGCGTCAAATGTGCTCGGGCAGCGGAAATTTACGGCACAGTCCAGCCAAAGGCGTGTGATCTTGTTCACGCCGCCCCAGGGAAACATGCCGAGCAGGCTGCTGCGCCCAACAATCCCGGCATAGGCCCTTGCATTGCGTTATTTCTTGTTGGCCCGGACAGGCGCTTGCCCATGGCGGCTCAAGACGTGGGGAACGCGGGGGCGATCATTGTGGCGTCGCAGCCGAGCAGCGCGTGCTGCATAGGCGGCGCGCGAATGCGATTGCGCGCGCCTGCAAATGCCATCGTCTGGAGGCTCCACTGTTGCTCGTCGTGCCAACAGTGAAGCCGCCGGTCGGCTGAACGAAAGCGAGCCCTACGTTCCGATCGCCTGAGCTAGGGCTTCGCAAGGCCGCGTTTCAGGACCCGCCCCAGCCGATCCGAGAACGCGCGCGCATCGGCCGGACGCTCTCCGTCGAGCAGACGCGCCTCCTCGAACAGGAGATGCGCGGCATCCTCCTTGAAGGCCTGATCCTCGGCGCCGAGGCGCGCGAGCGCCGTGACCAGCTCGTGACGCGCATTGACCTCGAGCACGGGCTTCGAGGCGGACGGCAGCCGGCCGGCGCCGGCCAGAAGCTTTTCGAGCTGGCGGTCGAGGCCGGTCTCGGACGCCACCAGGCACACGGCGCTGTCGGTCAACCGCTCCGAGGCGCGCACCTCCGACACGGCGTCGCCCAGCGTCGTCTTGATGAAGGCCAGGAAGTCGTTGACGCTCTCGTCGGCTTGGGAGGCAGGCTCCGGCGCGGCATCGACACGCGGGATGAGCGCGAGGTCGGCGGCCCCCTGCGTCACCGACTTGAACGGCTTGCCCTCGAACGAGGCGCTCGACGTGACCCAGAAGCTGTCCACTGGATCGGCCAGCAACAGCACCTCGATTCCGCGGGCACGGAATCCTTCGAGATGCGGCGAGGTCTGCAGCCGTGCGAGATCGTCGCCCGCCACGTAGTAGATTGCGGTCTGATTCTCCCTGAGCGAAGCGACATAGTCCTTCAGGGTGCGCCAGCCGGCGGCGGATGCGCCCTCCGCGGCCGACGTATTGTCCGCGCCAGCGTCGCCGTCCCCGTTGGTCGGCGACTCCTTGGCGCCAACCGATGCCGTCGTCTTGAAGCGCGCCAAGGCAAGCAGGGCGTCGCGGCGCTCGAAGTCCTCGTAGATGCCTTCCTTGATGACGGCGCCGAAATTCTCCCAGACCTTGGCATAGGCATTGGGATCCTTCTCGGCGAGTTTCTCGAGGTCGCCCAGGATGCGGCTTGTCACACCCTTCTTGATCGCCGCCAGGAGCGGGCTTTCCTGGATCATCTCGCGCGAGATGTTGAGCGGCAGATCGGCGGAGTCCACGAGGCCACGCACGAAGCGCAGATAGCGCGGCAGGAGATCGGCATCGTCGGTGATGAAGACGCGCTTCACATAGAGCTTCATGCGCCCCTTGCGGTCGGGATCGAAGAGATCGAAGGGTCGCGAACCGGGCACGAAGGCGAGCGTGGTATATTCGTGCCGACCCTCGGCGCGGAAGTGGATGGTGAGCGCTGGCTCGTCCAGGTGTCCGCCGATGCTGCGATAGAAATCGGTGTAGTCCGCCGCCGGGAGGTCGGACTTGGCCTTGGTCCACAACGCCGCCCCGTCGGCGATCTCGGAGGGCTCGGCACCGGGCTTCTCGATCAGCGCGATCGGCACCGGCACGTGGCCGGATTGCGCCTTGACGATCCGCTGGAGGGTGTAGCGCTCGGTATAGGACTTGGCGTCCTCCATCAGATGCAACACCACGCGCGTGCCGCGCGCGGGCGCGGCCGTCGCGTCGACCGGCTCGACCGTATAGGTGCCCTTGCCGTCGGAGGACCACTGCCAAGCTTCGCTACCGCCGGCGCGACGCGAG
>Ga0126380_10000308_pt1 | contig 15409 bp, 13 predicted proteins | sample PanSoiMetPlot_26_FD_92544 | JGI IMG/M metagenome (GOLD analysis project Ga0126380, IMG submission 92544) | Tropical forest soil microbial communities from Panama - MetaG Plot_26 | ecosystem: Environmental > Terrestrial > Soil > Tropical forest > Bulk soil | place: Panama | collected 2016-02-17
CAACTTCACCTTGCGCAAGAGCCTCGTGCAGCTGCGCCGGGTGGTGCTGCCGACCCGGGAGGTCGTCAACACGCTGATGCGCCGTGACCTGAAGCTCATGGACGAGGCCATGGCGCCGTACTACCAGGACCTCTACGACCACGTGCTGCGGGCGAGCGAGTGGAGCGAGAGCCTGCGCGACATGGTCAGCACGATCTTCGAGACGAACCTGTCCCTGCAGGACGCGCGGCTGAACAACATCGTGAAGAAGCTCAGCGCCTGGGCGGCGATCATCGCGGTGCCGACCGCGGTGACCGGCTTCTACGGGCAGAACGTGCCGTACCCCGGCTACCAGCAGTGGTCCGGCTTCATCGCCAGCACGCTGATCACCCTCGGCCTGGCCCTCGGAATCTTCCTGGCGTTCCGCGCCCGCGGCTGGCTCTAGGCCGGCGCGGCCCGGGGCTCAGCTTCGCCGCGCCAGGGTCAGCTCGACCTTCTGGAACTCCTTCAGGCTGGAGTACCCGCACTTGGCCATCGCCCGGCGGAGCGCGCCGAACACGTTGCGTGCGCCGGACGGGTCGGCGGTGGGGCCGAGCAGCAGCTCGCCCAGCGGCGCCCGCGCGTCGGGAGCCGCGACCTGCTCGACGGAGGACCGCGGCAGCTTCGGGTGGGACGCCGACGGGTCCCAGTACCGCCCGCCGCCGGGTGCCTCGACCGCGGCGGCCAGCGGCTCGCCGAGCATCACGGCGTCCGCCCCGCAGGCGATCGCCCTGGCCGCGTCTCCGCCGCTGGAGATGCCGCCGTACGCGATCAGGTGCACGTAGCGTCCGCCGGTCTCGTCCAGGTAGTCCCGCCGGGCGGCCGCCGCGTCGGCCAGCGCTGTCGCCATCGGCACGTCGATGCCGAGCAGCCGGTGGGTCGTGGAGCCGCGGTGCGCCCCGTAGCCGACGATCACCCCCGCCGCACCGGTGCGCATCAGGTGCAGCGCGGTCTGGTAGTTGCCGCAGCCGCCGACGACCACCGGCACGTCGAGGTCGGCGATGAACGTCTTGAGGTTCAGCGGCTCCCGCCCGACCGCGACGTGCTCGGCGGAGATCACGGTGCCCTGGATCACCAGCACGTCCGCCCCGGCGTCGATGACCGTGTTCGCGAAGACCAGGGTGTTCTGCGGCGACAGCCGGACCGCGGTGCGGGCACCGGTGTCGCGGACCTCCTCGATCCGCGAGGCCAGCAGCTCCGGCCGCACCGGCTGCGCGTAGATCTCGCAGATCCGCTGCTGCGATAGCGGCTGGTCGTGGTCGGAGAGCTCGGCCAGCACCGCCCCCGGGTCCTCGTACCGGGTCCACAGCCCCTCGCCGTTGAGCACCGCCAGGCCGCCGAGCTTGTCGACCAGCATCGCCGTCTCCGGCGAGACCAGCGCGTCCGACGGCGCGACCATCAGCGGCAGGTCGAACCGGTGTGCGTCGATCTGCCAGGTGATCGAGACGTCCGCCGACCCGCGGGTGCGGCGGGACGGGACGAGCGCCACGTCGTCCAGGTGGTACCCCCGGCGGGCGGTCTTCCCCATTCCGATCTCGACGACGTCGCGCACCCGACTGTCCTCCTCAGCTGTCCCGACCGGACCGTCCCACCGCCGGTCAGCGCTCCGTGTAGTTGGGCGCCTCAGCGGTCATCTGGATGTCGTGCGGATGGCTCTCCTTCAGGCCCGCGGAGGTGATCCGGATCAGCTGAGCGCGCTCCTGCAGGTCGGCGACCGTCGCGCAGCCGGCGTACCCCATCGCCGCCCGGAGGCCGCCGACGAGCTGGTGGGCCACCGCGGCCAGCGGCCCGCGGTAGGGCACCTGGCCCTCGATGCCCTCCGGCACCAGCTTGTCCTCGGACAGGACGTCGTCCTGGGCGTAGCGGTCCTTCGCGTACGACACCGCCTGGCCCCGGCTCTGCATGGCGGCGAGCGAACCCATGCCGCGGTACGACTTGTACTGCTTGCCGTTGATGAAGATCAGCTCGCCAGGGCTCTCCTCGCACCCGGCGAGCAGGCTGCCGAGCATCACGGTGTCCGCGCCGGACGCGATCGCCTTCGCGATGTCCCCAGAGTACTGCAGGCCGCCGTCGCCGATGACGGGCACGCCGGCCGGCCGGCACGCGGCGGCGGCCTGGTAGATCGCGGTGACCTGAGGCACGCCGACTCCCGCCACCACCCGGGTGGTGCAGATCGAGCCGGGGCCCACGCCGACCTTGACGCCGTCCGCGCCCGCCTCGACGAGCGCCTGGGCGCCCTGCCGGGTGGCCACGTTCCCGCCCACCACCTCCACGGTGGTCACCTTCTTCAGCCGCTCGACCATCTCCAGGACCGCCACCGCGTGGCCGTGCGCGGTGTCCACCACGAGAAGGTCGACCCCCGCGTCGACCAGCGCCATCGCCCGCTTGTAGCCGTTCTCCCCGACGCCCACCGCGGCCCCGACCACCAACCGCCCGTCGGCGTCCTTGGTGGCCAGCGGGTATGCCTCGCTCTTGGCGAAGTCCTTGACCGTGATCAGCCCGCGGAGCCGGCCGGCGCGGTCGACGAGCGGCAGCTTCTCGACCTTGTGCCGGCGCAGCAGCGTCAGGGCGTCCGCGGCGGACACTCCCACCGGCGCGGTGACCAGCGGCATCGGCGTCATCACGGCACAGACCTGGCGGCGGGAGTCCTGCTCGAACCGCATGTCCCGGTTCGTCACGATCCCGACCAGGACGCCGGTCGGGTCGACGACCGGGACGCCGGAGATCCGGTACCGCGCGCAGAGACGGTCGACGTCGGCCAGCGTCGCGTCCGGCGTACAGGTGACCGGGTTGGTGACCATGCCTGCCTCGGACCGCTTCACGAGGTCGACCTGGGAGGCTTGGTCGTCGACGGAGAGGTTGCGGTGCAGCACGCCGACGCCGCCCTGGCGCGCCATCGCGATCGCCATCCGGGCCTCGGTGACGGTGTCCATCGCCGAGGACAGCAGCGGCACCCGTACCCGCAGCCGCCGGGTCAGCCGAGCGCTGGTGTCGGCCTCGCTCGGCACGACCGCGGACGCCGCCGGCAGCAGCAGCACGTCGTCGAAGGTGAGCCCGAGCCGGGCGAACTTCTCCGGGAGGACGGCGGGGTCCATGGCACCTCTTCGGGGGTCACAGGCTGCTGTCGCCCGGCGGTGACGGCGGGTAGGCCGCTCGCCGGTGACTCATGGTACCGGCGCTGGACTGCCGGGTTACCGCACAGGTGCGCGGAGCGTCTACCGTGGACGCCGTGACCGTGCCAACCCGTCGGCCTCCCTCGTTCCGGTCCAGTGGTGTCCTCGCTCGGGAGGCATCCTCGTGACCGTGCCAGCCCGTCGGCCTCCCTCGTTCCGGTCCTGTGGTGTCCTCGCTCGGGAGGCGTCCTCGTGAACGAAGACGCGCCACTCGACCCGTTTCTCGGTGACCCGAGCGACCCCGCCGCCACACTGGACCACTTCGACGGCCCGCCGGTAGGAATGCCCCCGCTGACCCCGGCCGAGCGCGAGGACGTGCTCGCCGACCTCGAGGATCTCGAGATCTTCCAGACGCTGCTGGCGCCGCGCGGGGTCAACGGGATCGTGGTCGAGTGCGAGGACTGTGGCGAGCCACACTACTTCGGCTGGGAGCTGATGCGGGGCAACCTGAGCCACCTGCTCGACGCCGGTCGTACCCGGGTGCACGAGCCCGCGTACGGTCCGGACCCCGCCCGGTATGTCAGCTGGGAGTATGCGCGGGGTTTCGCCGACGGTGCGTTCGCCGCCGCCGAGGAAGGCTGACCCGCGGGGGCTCCTCCGCAGGCCCACGGCCCCGCAGACACGCTGGCCCAGGCACACCGGCCCAGGCACACTCGCCCAGACCACCCGCCCAGCCGTCCTGCCTGAGCGGGCTCCACCCCGTGCACCCGGGGCGGAGCCCTCCGTGGCTCAGCTGACCAGGCCGCGGCGGAACCCGTGCGCCACCGCTTGGGCCCGGTCGTTCACTCCCAGCTTGCGGAACAGCCGGCGTGCGTGCGTCTTCACGGTGTCCTCGGACAGGAACAGCTCGCGGCCGATCTCGCCGTTGCTCTTCCCCTCCGTCATCCCGATCAGCACCTGCTTCTCCCGCTCGGTGAGTCGGATGTCAGAGTCCGGCCGAGCGCCGCTGCGGGGGCCGCCGAACTCCACTCCGGCCAGTGCGTGCGCCAGCGCCGCGCACACCTCCGCGTGCGATGCGTCCCAACGCAGGTAGCCGCGGGCGCCGCAGGCAACCGCAGCGACGATGTTGGTGGTGTCGTCGGCGGCACCGAAGACCAGCACGCACGCGCGCGGGTGCCGGGCCACCAGCCGGCGGGTGAGCACGATCCCGGTGTCCACCGCCCGCTGGGTGCCGACCAGGACGACGTCCGGGCGCTCCCGTGGGTACCTCTCCAGCAGGTCCTCGCCGCTGACCACGGTGTCGACGCGGTCGACGCCAGGCACGACCGACATGAACTGCGCTAGGCCTTCACGGACTCCACGTCGCTCGTCACAGATGAGCACGCTGGTCACGATCACCCTCCTCAGCCCATGCCGGGCTCGCTGCGGTCCCTCACCCCGTGGAGCTTGTTGTGCAGAATGTAGTCCGCCCGGGTGACTCTGTGTGCTAGTTCCGGGCGGGACTCCAGATACATCTCGACGAGCGGACGAACGACCGTCGGGCAAGCAGCCTAGCGTCTTCTGCAACCCCTGGCCTCAACGGATCGCTCAAATTACTGCAACGAGCGCATCAAGCCGACTCCGGGACCGAGCTGAGCGGCTCTGAGTGACCCAGAGATGGTTGCGCGGCGTAGCAACCTTGTCATGCGGGCGACCCGGCCGGGCAGGCCGGAGCCTGCGCTCGGGCCGTGTTCTCGATGGGCGGGCGGTTGTACGGTCAATCACATCGCCTGGCACCCAGGCCCTGACAGCGGCGAGAGGGCGACTCGATGGCTGACATCCGGCGGCTTCCCGGTCCGAACGCTGACCTGTGGGACTGGCAGCTGCGCGGCGCCTGCCGGGGCGCGGACGGCAGTCTGTTCTTCCACCCGGAGGGGGAGCGTGGGCCGGCCCGGGCCGCCCGTGAAGCCGCCGCAAAGGCATTCTGCGTGCGTTGCCCGGTGCTCGACCCGTGCCTGCGGCACGCCCTGTCCAGCCGCGAGCCGTACGGCATCTGGGGCGGCATGTCCGAGTCGGAGCGCGAGGAGGCGCTGGCGGGGAGACGACGACCGGCGGCTCCCCGCCCGTTGCCAGTGAGCCCGGCTGGCTAGACCCCGGCCAGCCCGGCTCGAGCCCCTGGCCAGACGGACCTGGCCGGGGCGTGAGCGGGCCGGGGCGTGAGCGGGCGGTCAGCCGGACCGGCTTGGCCTGCCGGCAGGCGCCGGCCACCACTGGCCCACCGCCGCGAGCAGGGCTCCGAGCAGGACCAGCGCCGACCCGATCACGGCGATCGAAATCGTCCCGGCGGCGCCGGTGGCCGGCAGTTGCTGTTGCGGGCTCGACGCCGGTGCCTGGACGTGGGCTGGTGGGTTCTGCTGCGGGGCCTGGCCCGGTGGGTTCTGGGGGCCGAAGTGGCCAGCGTGCGGCGGCGGGCCTCCCGTCAGCGTGATCGTCACCGTCGCGGTGCTGGACAGCGACGTGTTCAGCCGGTTGCTGATCAGGTAGCTGAACGAGTCCGTCCCTGTAGCCCCGGCGGACGCCGCCGTGTAGCGGAACGTGCCGGTGCTGGGGAAGATGTCCACCGTGCCCTTGGCCGGCCGGCGAACGGGCGTGCCGCTGAGCAGCACCGAACCGGCGGTGGCATGCGGTCCAGGGCCGCAGTCGTTGGCCAGGAGGGAGCCCTGGGCCACTCCGTCGGCATCGGTCCTGAAGGCGTCCTGGTCGGCCTGCGGCGCGGACGCGGCCGGCATGATCGTGACGGTCACCCTGGCCGTGTCCTTGAACTGCGACTGCTGCGAGTCGTTGATCGTGTAGCCGAACGAGTCGAGGCCGGGCGCGTTGTTGTCACCGGCCGAGCACGTACCCGGCGCATAGGTTGCCGTACCGTCCGAGTGGATCTCCGCTTTGCCCTTGGTCGGGCCGGGGTGGGGCTGCCTGTCCACCCCCACCGTCCGCGTGGTGGCCGGCTGCCCGTTCCCGGCGATGTCGTTTGCCAGCAGGTCGACCGACGCGCCGGCGGCCGATGTGACGGTCATCACGTCGTCCACCGCGTCCAGCAGCGCTGGCGCGCCGGGGCCACCGGGTGCCGCGAGGGCAGGGGCGGCGGCCAGGATCACGAGCCCGGCCGAGGCAGTCAGCACTCCGACCCTGCTGGTCATGCGTCGAGCCGAGATACCCATCGGTCCTCCACCGCGTGTCGACGGGACATCCCTGGAGCATAACGGACGAACGGCAAACGGCCGGCCCCCCGCGGGGACCGGCCGCTGCGTGCCTGGGGTCGGTCAGAAGCCCGGGCCGTGCCGGTGGCCGTGACCGTGGCCGTGCGAATGGCCGTGGTCGTGTTCCTCCCGCTCCGGCTTGTCCACCACCGCGCTCTCGGTGGTCAACACCATGCCGGCGATGGACGCGGCGTTCTGCAGTGCCGCCTTCGTCACCTTGACCGGGTCGACCACACCGTGGCTGTCCAGGTCGCAGTACTCGAACGTGGCCGCGTCGAACCCGTGCCCGGGGCCCAGCTCGCGCACCTTGGCGACCACGACCGAGCCCTCCAGCCCGGCGTTCTCGGCGATCCTGCGAAGCGGCTCGTCCAGTGCCCGGCGGACCACCGACACACCGGTGGCCTCGTCGCCGGACTGGCCGAGCCCATCGCCGAGCAGCGTGGTCGTGTGTACCAGCGTCGCGCCGCCGCCGGGGATGATGCCCTCCTCGACCGCCGCCCGGGTGGCCGAGATGGCGTCCTCGATGCGGTGCTTCTTCTCCTTGAGCTCCACCTCGGTCGCCGCGCCGACCCGGATCACGCCGACGCCGCCGGCCAGCTTCGCCAGCCGCTCCTGCAGCTTCTCCCGGTCCCAGTCGGAGTCGGTCTCCTCGATCTCCTTCCGCAGCTGCGCGATGCGCGCCTCGATCGCGGTGTTGTCCCCGCCACCGTCGACGACCGTGGTCTCGTCCTTCGTCACCCGCACCCGGCGCGCCCGGCCCAGCACACCGAGCCCGACGTGGTCGAGGTCGAGCCCGACCTCGGGAGCGATGACCTGGCCGCCGGTCACGACCGCGAGGTCCTCGAGGAATGCCTTGCGGCGGTCACCGAAGTACGGCGCCTTCACCGCGACGGACTGGAACGTCTTGCGCATCGCGTTCACCACCAGGGTGGACAGCGCCTCGCCTTCCACGTCCTCGGCCACGACCAGCAGTGGCCTGCCTGCCTCCACGACCTTCTCCAGCAGCGGGAGCAGCTCGGGCAGGGAACTGATCTTCTGCGAGGTGAGCAGGACGAGCGCGTCCTCGTGCACCGCCTCCATCGCTTCGGGGTCGGTGACGAAGTAGGGCGAGATGTAGCCCTTGTCGAACTGCATCCCCTCGGTGAACTCCAGCTCGGTGGCGAGCGTGGTGGACTCCTCGACGGTGATCACGCCGTCCTTGCCCACCTTGCCCATCGCCTCGGCGATCAAGGCGCCGATCTCCGAGTCCTGCCCGGACACGGTGGCGACGTGCGCGATCTCCTCCTGGGTGCTGATCTGCCTGGCGACCTTGGTCAGCTCAACGGTGACGGCGTCGACCGCGGCGTCGATCCCCCGCTTGAGGGACATCGGGTTGGCTCCCGCGGCGACGTTGCGCAGGCCCTCCTGGACCAGCGCCTGAGCCAGCACGGTGGCGGTGGTGGTGCCGTCACCGGCCACATCGTTGGTCTTGGTGGCGACGTTCTTCGCCAACTGAGCGCCGAGGTTTTCGTACGGATTGCTCAGCTCGACCTCGCGGGCGATCGTCACTCCGTCGTTGGTGATCGTCGGCGCGCCGAACTTCTTGTCGATGACGACGTTGCGCCCACGCGGGCCCAGCGTCACTTTCACGGTGTCGGCGAGTGCGTCGACGCCGCGCTCCAGCGAGCGCCGCGCCTCCTCGGAAAAACTGATGATCTTCGGCATAGCCCCTATCCCTGGACGCGGGCCGCCCCGGTGGCCCGGTGACCGGACCCCGGGGCGGCGACCACTGCGACGTGAGCCGTCAGCGCTCGACGACCGCGAGGACGTCGCGGGCGGACAGGATCAGGTATTCCTCGCCGGAGTAGCGCACCTCGGTGCCGCCGTACTTCGAGTAGAGGACGATGTCGCCAACCTTGACGTCCAGCGGGATCCGCTTCTCGCCGTCGTCGTCCCAACGGCCGGGGCCGACGGCGATGACCGTGCCCTCCTGCGGCTTTTCTTTCGCCGTGTCTGGAATAACGATGCCCGACGCGGTGGTGGTCTCCGCCTCGTTGGCCTGGACCACGATGCGGTCCTCGAGCGGCTTGATGGTGACCTTGGTGGCCGTCGTCACGGTCGTTCTCCCCCTCCTGTGGGGTCGTGGAATGCAGGTGAACCGGGCACCCACACCGACCTGCCGTCGCGGGTGTCAGTCCGGTGCCGCCGCCCGTCGATTGGCACTCTAGACCTCCGACTGCCAGCCGCTCAACATACCCACTGGTCACGGCCCCGGCACGTGCTCTGACCTGCGCACGGCCGATCCCGACGCCGGTCGCGGGCGGACCCGGGCGGCATACCGCTCTGGCGGTCCCGGGCGAGCTGCGGCTGTCCGGCGACAGGCATGCGGTCGTAGTGCTCGTCGCCGGCGCCCCCACCGCTCTGGTCTGCACCCCTCCGGTCAGTTGACGTCCGGCGCGGTCAAGACTTCGATCTCGGCCGGCGAGGACCCGTGTGCGGCTCCGTCCGCGAGCCGAGCATCGCTGGTGACCAGGGGGCAGCGGACGCCGGTCTGAGTAGGGCCTGGTCATGAGGAGATCCGGGTCATGAGGAGATCAGGTCATGCGGAGACCCGTCCGGTCACTGCCGTGCCATCCGGTCGGCGGGTGGTACGGGGCCACGGCACAGGCGCAGCACAGCGTTGCCGACGGCGACTCCGTCCTCGCCGAGCGAGTCGCGGTACTGCTCCAGGATCCGCCGCTCCCGGCCCACCTCGATCCGGACACCACCGGCCGTGATCCGGGCCGTCTGCACCCGCTGGGACAGCCGCGCCCGCTCGGCGACCAGCCGGGCGATCCCGGCGTCGATCGCGTCGATCTGGGTGCGCAGCAGCGGGATCAGCTCGGCCTCATGGGCCGGATGCGGTGCGCCAAGGGGGGCTGCGGCACTCGGCGCGGCGGCGCCGGTCGGTGGAGGCATGATCGTGGTCACGGCGGGCTCCTAGGGCAGTCCTGCCGGATCCTCGTGCCCAGACGCAAAACGCCCGGGCCTGGGGCCCGGGCGTCGGTGGTCTGGATCAGACGACGGCGACGGATACCGGACTCCGGCATCCGTAGAAAAACTCATACGTCGTCCCGTACTGCATGAATCGAAGGATAGCAGTGACCACCGGCCTGCGTACAGCCGTACCGCCGCGCCGTGCGGGGCTCGGGCCGGATGCCGCGGACCGGTCATGCCGGCGCCCGCCGCGCCCGGGCGCCGGCCGGCCGTCCCACCGCGCCGCGGACGACGCCGGCCGCTGTCGTCTTCGCCGGTCCGCCGACGCGGGGCTTCGCCCTGCCGGTTCGCCTCCTGCCGGACAGGCACGCGGTCGCTGGCCGGTGGCCTGGGTGACGTTCGGGTGGAGTGTGCCGGCGTCGTGGCGCCGCGGATGTCCGCCAAGATCCGACCCATACGGCATACGCTGGGCTCCGACATGAGCAACCCGATCGAGACAGGTGCCGCAGAGGTCCGGGTCGAGCCCAGCCCGGAGGCCGCCGAGCCGGAGCGGCGACCTCGCCGGGTCCGGCTGGCCGTCGACCCCGACACGCTGCTGGAGTCGCTGAACCCGCAGCAGCGTGCCGCGGTGACCCACGCCGGGTCGCCGCTGCTGATCGTCGCGGGCGCCGGCTCGGGCAAGACGAGGGTGCTGACGTACCGGATCGCCTACCTGCTGGCGCACCGCGACGTACACCCCGGCCAGGTCATCGCGATCACGTTCACGAACAAGGCCGCCGGGGAGATGAAGGAGCGGGTCGCGGCCCTGGTCGGTCCGCGCGCGCGGGTGATGTGGGTGTCGACGTTCCACTCGATGTGCGTACGGATACTGCGTGCCGAGGCCAAGACCCTGGGGATCAAGTCCACGTTCTCCATCTACGACCAGGCCGACTCGCAGCGGCTGATGACGATGGTCTGCCGGGACCTGGACCTCGACCCGAAGCGGTATCCGGCGCGGGCCATGGCCGCGCAGGTCAGCAACCTGAAGAACGAGCTGGTGGACGCCGAGACGTGGGCGGGCAAGGCGGAGAGCGGGCTGGAGAAGGTGCTCGCCGAGGCGTACACGCTCTACCAGCGCCGCCTGGTGGAGGCGCACGCGCAGGACTTCGATGATCTGATCATGACCACGGTCAACCTGCTGCAGGCGTTTCCCGCGACCGCCGAGCACTACCGGCGGCGGTTTCGCCACGTGCTGGTCGACGAGTACCAGGACACCAACCACGCCCAGTACATGCTGATCCGCGAGCTGGTCGGGACGCCCGCCGCGACCGAGGAGCGGCGCACCGTGGACGGGGACGTGGTCCGCGAGGCGTCGGCCGTCCCGCCGGCGGAGCTGTGCGTGGTCGGCGACGCCGACCAGTCCATCTATGCCTTTCGCGGCGCGACGATCCGCAACATCCTGGAGTTCGAACGCGACTATCCGAACGCGACGACGATCATGCTGGAGCAGAACTACCGCTCGACCCAGACGATCCTCTCCGCGGCCAACGCGGTGATCGCCTGCAACCCGAACCGCAAGCCGAAGAACCTGTGGTCCGATGCCGGCGCCGGGGAGAAGATCCGGGGCTACGTCGCCGACAACGAGCATGACGAGGCCGCCTGGGTGGCCGGTGAGATCGACCGGCTGGCCGACACCGAGGGCGTGACGTCCAGCCAGGTCGCGGTCTTCTACCGGACGAACGCGCAGTCCCGGGTCTTCGAGGAGGTGTTCATCCGGGTCGGCCTGCCGTACAAAGTCGTCGGTGGGGTGCGCTTCTACGAGCGCCGCGAGGTACGCGACATGCTCGCCTACCTGCGGGTCATCGCCAACCCGACCGACGTGGTGAGCCTGCGCCGCATCCTGAACACCCCTCGGCGCGGCATCGGCGACCGCGCCGAGGCGTGCGTGGAAGCACTGTCCACACGGGAGCGGATCGCGTTCGCTGACGCCCTGGAGCGGTGCGCCGAGGCGCCGGGCATCGCCACCCGCTCGGTGGCCGCGATCGGTGACTTCACGGCCCTGCTCGCGCAGCTGCGGGGGGTGGCCGCTGGCGAGGGAAACGGGCCGGCCGCGGTGCTGGAGGCGGTGCTCGACCGCACCGGCTACCTGGCCGAGCTGGAGGCCAGCGAGGACCCCCAGGACGAGTCCCGAGTGGACAACTTGCGAGAGCTCGTGGCGGTGGCTCGGGAGTACGAGGAGCAGCGGGCCGAGACCGCCTCGCTCACCGACTTCCTCGAGCAGGTCGCGCTGGTGGCCGACGCCGACTCGGTCCCGGACGCCGAGGGTGGCGTCGTCACGCTGATGACGCTGCACACCGCCAAGGGGCTGGAGTTTCCGGTGGTGTTTCTCACCGGGCTGGAGGACGGGGTGTTTCCGCACCTGCGCACCCTCGGCGACACGCAGGAGCTGGAGGAGGAGCGGCGGCTGGCGTATGTCGGGATCACCCGGGCGCAGCGCCGGCTGTACCTGTCCCGGGCGGTGACCCGGTCCACGTGGGGCCAGCCGGCGTACAACCCGCAGTCCCGGTTTCTCGACGAGGTCCCGGACAGCCTGGTCGAGTGGGAGCGCACCGAGCCGGCCCGGCAGGCCCCCGCGCAGGCTCGGGTCGCCGCCCGCGGCCTGGCTCGTGGCACCCTGCGCGGCGGCCTCGGCAACCGACCGATCCCGTCGCTGGAGATCGGCGACCGGGTCAGCCACGACGCGTTCGGCCTCGGCACGGTCGTGGCGGTCCGCGGCGAGGCCGAGCGCGCTCAGGCGCAGATCGACTTCGGCGCCGACATCGGAGCCAAGTGGCTGCTGCTCCGCTACGCCCCGGTCGAGAAGCTCTGAGCCCGACCGGGGCGTAGCCCAGCTCTCACGGCAGCACGGTGATCGTGCCTTCACCTGCCACCACCCCGAAGTCGCTGTCGATGCTGAGCACCCGGCCGCCGTTGCGCTCCGCGCACGCGACCACCGCAGCGTCCGCGGCGCCCAACGGCAGGTCGGCGTACCGGCCCACCAGCTCACGGACTCGGCGCAGGTCGCGGTCGCCGCAGTCGTAGGTCCAGGCGCCGGTCACGAGGTCGTCGAGGAACAGGGCGAGCTTGCCCTGCCCGAACCTGCGGCCCACGAAGTAACTGGTCTCGGCGAGGGTGGCCGCCGGCACCCGGTAGGGCCCCCGGTCGCCGGCCAGGACAGCCCGCACGTCCGCATGCGCGGGATCTCGGCCGTCGATCAGCGCGAGCAGCCCCGACGTGTCCAGAGTGATCACAGCCGGCTCCACTCCTGGCGGATCCACGCCTTCGCCTCCGCGGCGGATATGCCGCCGTCGGCGACCATCCCGACGGACTGCGGCGCCGGCCTGCCCTCGCGGTCGAGGTAGGCCCGCAGCGCTGTGCGTATGATCTCCGCCTGGGCGAGACCGGTGCGCCGGGAGGCGTCCTGCAACTCCTGTTGCAGGTCGTCCGGCAAGTAGAGGGTTGTCTTCTGCATGATGTCAGGGTACATCATTTGGTGGTGGATGTCAGGTGGTAGGACGTCAGGTGGTAGGACGAGAGTCATGGCCTGATCGTCGGGGCTGATGGCCGTGCCGTGACAGGGTGCAACAGAGATCTGTGGACAGGGCAGTCACCTGTGGACGACTAGTTGCGCCGGTCGTCGATGGATGCTAGCGCGAGGCCGGCGACCAGGAGCTGGGCCGCGAGTGCCCACTGGTTCAGGAAGCTCTGCTTGTTGGCCAGGCCGAACGCGGCCAGCACGAGCCCGCTGCCGACCAGCAGGCCGGCGGGGGTGCGCGGGGTGCGGCGTAGCACCAGGGCGTACGCGCCGACGGTCAGCGCCAGCAGCGTGACCGTCCGCAGTGGACCGGGCAGCAGGTGCCAGACCGACAGCGAGTCCGGCCGGGCCGGCAGATCGAGGAAGAAGTCCAGCACGCCGTATCTGAAGCGGTCGGGGTCGAGCAGCGCCCAGGGCAGCGTGATGGCCGCAGCACCGGCCGCTGCCGCGGCTGCCCGGCGCCACCCGAACGCCGGCCAGCAGGCCCACAGCGGCAGCAGGAGCACCACGTGCTGCTTGGTGGCCAGCGCCACAGCCAGGCACAGCACCGCCCAGCCCGTCCGGCGCGCGGCCAGCAGGGCCGCGGCGGCGACCAGCGCTCCGGCCAGGATCGTCTCGTTCCACGCCTGCTGCACCTCGTACAGCGCACCGGGCAGCACGCCGAACAGCAGGGCCAGCGCCGGCGCGACGGGAGTGGCTACCCAGGACGCAGCCGGGTGCGCAGCCGAGGACGCCGCCCGGGACCACCGGGCCGACCGCAGCGCCAACCACAGCAGCGCCGCCGCGCCGGCGGCGAGCACGGTCGCCTCGGCGTAGCGCACGTCGCCGAGCAGCAGCCGCGCCGGCACCGGGGCCAGGAACGTCGCCGGCAGGTAGTTGAACGCGTCGTCCACCTGCCCTGCCGGCACGTCGGCGAAGACCATGTCGTACGGGTTCTGCCCGTGCACCACGCCGAGCGCTGCGCCCTGCAGGATCGCCCAGACGTCGATCAGCGGCCGGGTGCTGCCCCGGACGACGAGCAGGTAGGCCGCCGCGGTGCCGGCCAGGCCGAGCGCCGACACCGCGAGCCGGCGCCGCGGCACGGCGCTGACGCCGGCCAGCAGCAGCGTGGCCGCCAGTGCGGTCGTGCCGAGGCAGACCAGCACCCCGGCGCGCAGCAGCCAGGTGCCGGCCGCCACGTTCATGTACGGCGGCTTGATCACTTGCGCGAACGCCGCGCCGGCCAGGGCCACCAGCACCCCGGCCCTGCTGGGACAGGCCCGGGGCCCGGCGCCGCCGATCCCGCGCCACACCGCGACCGTCAGCACCGCCACGCAGCCGACCAGGATCACCACGCCGGACCCGGTGTAGACCGCGTGCCGGCTCACCGATCCGGCGATGACGACCGCGGCCACGAGCGCCGCGTCGGCCGCCCGGGAGCCGGCGGTCCAGCGCTCCCACCCGCCGACCCGCTGCTCCCCGGCGATCACGGAGCCATAGTCGCTCGCAGAGATCATCTGACGACGGTTTCTCCTTGGTCGCCGATTTCTCCTCGAGCGGCGAGGGGGGAGGGGGAGTGACGGGTGAGCGTGACCACCCGGCGCAGGGCGACGGCGGTGAACGCAACCAGCATCCCGTTGCGCGCGGTGAGCAGCGCGACCCCGATCCAGGTGGCCCAGGTCTCGTTCGTGAGCAGGGCGTACCCGATCGGGTAGATCACCTGTGTGATCGCACAGCTGACCAGCAGCAGCCGCGCCAACCGGGGCACCGTCGGCTCGGTCGGGGCGAGGCAGCCGAGCACCGCGAGCAAGGCCCCGATCCAGATGAGGTACTGCGGGCTCAGCGTCCGGTTCACGACAACGAGCAGGCCGGCGGTGCCGGTCGCCAGCAGGCCGGCCACCGCGCGGACGTCGGCCGGCCGCTGCGTCCAGCGCAGCGCCCGCCACCACAGCCAGCCCAGCAGGCCGAGCGCTGCGACGGTGGCGACTGTGGAGGCATCGGCCAGGACCGCCGCGCCGGGACCCTCGACCTGGAAGGCGTAGAACCGGGTGTAGGGCGTCTCCCAGGTGGCCGGGCTGCCCAGCCTTGCCACCAGCAGTGGCACGGCGAACAGCGACTCGATCTGCAGGCCGCGGTCGCCCTGCCAGGTCAACGGTGACAGCAGGCGCTCGACGCCGCCCGCCGCGACGGTGCCGACGGCCGCGGTCGCGCCGGCGACCAGGAACCCGGCCGCCACCCGGGCCCGCCGGCCGGGCCCGCGCTCCAGCAGCAGCGCCGGGAGCAGGGCCGCCGGCCACAGCTTCACCGCCGCGCCGGCCCCGGCCAGCAGGCCGGCGGCGGTCGGGCGCCGCGCGGCCAGGGCGAGCAGCGCGCCGCCGGCGAGCACTGCCGGCACGAGGTCGAAGCGGGCGTACACCAGCGGGCCGAGCACCGGCACGACGAGGATCCACAGCCAGAAGCCCGGGGTGGTGCGCCGGCCTGCGGCCCGCCACAGCGCCGCGGTGAACGCCCCGTCCACCGCGAGCATGGCGACGACGAACGCGGCCAGGTACGCG
>Ga0126380_10000309_pt1 | contig 15403 bp, 17 predicted proteins | sample PanSoiMetPlot_26_FD_92544 | JGI IMG/M metagenome (GOLD analysis project Ga0126380, IMG submission 92544) | Tropical forest soil microbial communities from Panama - MetaG Plot_26 | ecosystem: Environmental > Terrestrial > Soil > Tropical forest > Bulk soil | place: Panama | collected 2016-02-17
CCTACGACAAGCGCGCCTGACGGTGCCCGCGGAGATCTACCTCAACGTCGCGGTCAGCGGCCTGCTGACCGGCCTCGTCTATGGCCTGATGGCGCTCGGCCTCTCGGTGATCTTTGGCGTGGTGCGGGTGGTCAACTTCGCCCATGGCGAGATGATGACCATTGCCATGTATCTCGCGATCGTGTTGTTCGCCGCCTTCCGGCTGGATCCGCTGGTCATGATGGTGCCCATCGCCGGCGTGCTGTTCGCGCTCGGCTATGCGATGCAGGCGGGCCTGATCAGCCCGTTCATCAACCGGCCGGAGCACATGCAGTTCATGCTGCTGGTGGCGGTGGCGATGATCATTGTCAACACGTTGCTGATCCTGTTCGGGCCCGACGCCCGCAACGTGCAGACGTCCTATGCGTTCGACAGCTTCGCTGTCGGCCCGCTGATCGTCGACGCCACCAAGGTCTATGCCGGCGGCGCCGCGATCGTGGCGGCGAGTGCGCTGTTCGCCTTTTTCCGCCGTGCGCGCATCGGCACCGCGATCCGCGCCTGCGCCGATAACTACACCGGCGCGCTTGTGGTCGGGCTCGACGTGAAGCGGCTCTATGCGCTCACCTTCGGGCTGGGCGCGGCCTGCGTCGGCGCCGCCGGGTCGATGCTGGTGCTGCTCGTGGACGTGACGCCGGCGCTGGGGCCGTCGTACACGCTGCTCGCCTTCGTCATCGTGATCACCGGCGGGCTCGGCTCGATGCCGGGCGCGCTGCTTGGCGGCGTGCTCATCGGCCTCACCGAGGCGCTCGCCGGGCTCCTGTTCACGCCATCGGCCAAGAGCATGTTCGCCTTTGCGATTCTGGTCCTGGTGCTGCTGTTCCGGCCGCAGGGCCTGCTCGGCAAGAAGGTCGCATGACGGACTGGCGCGATCGCGTTCCCGGCCGCGGCGGTGTGGCGCTGATCGGCCTCGGCGTGGTGCTGCTCGCCGCGCCGCTGGTGGCGAACGACTACCTCCTCACCATCCTCATCCTTATCCTCTACTTCGCCTATACCGGCCAAGCCTGGAACATCATGTCGGGCTTCGCCGGCCAGCTGTCGCTCGGGCACGCGCTCTTCGTCGGTCTCGGCGCCTACGTGGCGGCGGCGCTCTACGTGCACTTCGGCGTCGCGCCATGGATCGGCCTCGTGGCCGCTGTCGCCGTCGCGGCGGCCTGCGGCGCGGGAATCGGGTTTCTCGCCTTCCGCTTCGGCGTGGCCGGCGTCTATCTCGCCATCCTGACTATCGCGTTCGCCGAATTCGCCCGCATCGGGTTCGACCATTTCGCCTGGGTCGGCGGCTCCGCCGGCTTCTTCCTTCCGGTCGCGACCTATACGCGCAACGATGTGTGGAACCTGCGCGGCAATCCGACCATGTTCTACTACGTGATCCTGGCGCTGACCGCCGCCGCCTTGCTGCTCAGCCATGCCCTGTTGCGCAGCCGCCTCGGCTATTACTGGCTGGCGATCCGCGAGGACGAGGAGGCGGCGCGTGCGCTCGGCATCGACACGTTCCGCTGCAAGATGGCCGCCGTCGTCATCTCGGCCGCGCTGACGTCGATTGCCGGCGTCTTCTTCGCGTTCTACTACAACAACCTGTTTCCCGAACAGGTGTTTCACATCTCACGCTCGATCGAGCTGATCCTGGCACCCATCATCGGCGGCATCGGCACGCTGTTCGGTCCGGTCGTTGGTGCCGTTTTGCTCACCGGGCTGGCGGAAGGCCTGCGCGAGGCGCTCGACGTCTTTGGCTTCGATGCGCCGGGCATCAAGCAGGTGTTCTATGGCATCTGCCTCCTCGTCGTGGTGACGCTCCTTCCGGACGGCGTATGGCCACCGTTGGCCCGCGCCCTGCGGCTGAGAACGCGCGAAGGGGCGTGAGATGAGCGCGCTTCTCGATGTCCAGCGGCTGGCCAAGAGCTTCAGGGGCCTGCGTGCCGTCCAGGATGTCAGCTTCGCAGTCCCGCCCGGCGCGATCTTCGCCGTCATCGGACCCAACGGGGCCGGCAAGACCACGCTGTTCAACATGATCGCCGGCGTGTTCCGGCCCGATGACGGCGCCATCCGGTTTGCCGGCGAGCGGATCGATGGTCTGCGGCCCGACGAGGTCTGCCGGCGCGGCATTGCCCGCACATTCCAGATCGTCCGGCCGTTCCCCGCCCTGACCCTGGAGGAGAACGTCATCGTCGGCATGCTGCTGCGCAAGGATGTCGCCACCGCCCGTCGCGCCGCGGGCGACCTGCTGGCGCGCCTCGACCTCCATGACAAGCGCCATCAGCGCGCCTCCACGCTCACCTTGCCGGACCGCAAGCGCCTGGAGGTCGCGCGCGCGCTCGCCACCGAGCCAAAGCTGCTCCTGCTCGACGAATGCATGGCCGGCTTGCGGCCGACCGAGACCGACCGGATGGTAGCGATCCTGCGTGAGCTCAATCGCGAGGCCGGGCTCACCATACTGCTGATCGAGCACGTGATGCGCGCCGTGATGGCGCTGGCGACGCGCATCCTGGTGCTCCACCACGGCGCGGCGATCGCCGAGGGCGCGCCCGGCGACGTGGTGCGTCATCCTGCCGTGCTCGCGTCCTATCTCGGCGCCGAGGCGGTGTGATGCTGCGCGTCGATGCGCTCGACCTGTTCCACGGCGACGCGCAGGCGCTCGATCGTGTCTCGCTCGACGTGCCGGAGGGCGCCATCGTGGCCATCGTCGGCGCAAACGGGGCGGGCAAGACCTCGCTCATCCATACCATCGCCGGCATACACCGGCCGGCGCACGGCCGCATCCTGTTCCGCGGCACCGACATCGCCGGCTGGCCGAGCCATCGCGTGTGCGACCTGGGCATCGGCCAGGTCGCCGAGGGGCGCCAGATCTTTCCTACCCTGACGGTCGCTGAGAACCTCGACATGGGTGCCATGCTGCCGCGCGCCCGGGCCGCGCGCACCCGCAACCGCGAGCGGGTGCTGACCATGTTTCCGGTGCTGGCAGAGCGGGCCGCGCAGGCGGCCGGCACGCTGTCGGGCGGCGAGCAGCAGATGCTCGCCATCGGCCGCTGCCTGATGGGCGCGCCCGAGCTCGTCATGTTCGACGAGCCGTCGCTCGGGCTCGCCCCCGCCATCGTGCAGGACGTGCTGCGCACTATCCGCGAGCTCAACCGCGAAGGCCTGACCTGTCTCCTGGTCGAACAGAACGTGGCGGTCTCGCTCAAGCTTGCGGCCACCGCCTATGTGCTGGAGAACGGTCGCGTCACGCTGAGCGGCACCGGCGAGGCGCTGCTCGCCGACGACCGCGTGCGCCAGGCCTATTTGGGAATGTGAGGGCCGTCTTTTCGCTCAGCGACCGGCGTCGAGCTGGCGCAGAAGCGTCTCGATGTGGGACGTTATCTTTTGCTTGGCGCCGTCATATTCGAGGCTCGCTGCCGGAACATCGTCCCAATGTTCGGCGGCCGCAGTGCCGATCGCCCCGACGTTCCCGTCGTAGCCGATTACGACCACGCGGGCTGCACCGCTGGTTTCCGATGGCGTGACCGCCTGCGGCCGGAAATCCTTCACCGGGAAACCGTCGAGATCCAGGTTTTGCATAAGGCCGGCGGGGACATTCGACGCAACGGTCTGCGGGCTGACGGCCCGCGACACGGCACGCACGGCCAAGCCCCGCTGCTCGGCGATCCGGTTGAACAGCATCGCCGCAACAAGGCTCTTCGATATGCCGTGCTCGCAGATGAAGACGACCGCGGCGGGCTTGCTGGCTGCCAGCTCGGCGCTTTGCGCGGCCTGGGCCATGAGTGACGCGATGGCGAAGGCTGCGGCGAAGAGAGCAGAGCGATGCAGTGTCATGTCATTCTCCATGCTTGCTTCAGAGGCGGCAGGGCAGTTGGGGAAGGGATGGACCAGGCCGTCGTCAAATGTAAAAAAAATTTCATCAATGGGCCGGTGAAACGGCGCGCATGATCGAGCAAAGGTTCCCACGACGTGATGCATACCCGACAATTGAGCGTTGCGTACCTGACGACGCTCGATCCCTTGCAGTCGCCAAAGTCGATCTTATTCAGACGGCAGGGGCGCGAGACCGCTCGAAAAGAGATGTTCATCATCCTCGCGAGCAAGGTCGTGTCGACGACGGAGAAATCATGACTAGGGTAGGAATAATGGTGGCGGGCGCCGCCCTCGCAGCGCTCGTTGCTGCACCGGCATCGGCCCAGCGTCAAGGCATCGGCGAGAATGCCCCGCAGGTCAACACACGCGTTCACCCCGAGGGCACGCAGGCGCGCCGTTATGCGGTGCCGCACCGCGCGAGGCACGCCCGATCGGCCTACGGTGCCCGCGCCGAGGTGAGCCCGGGCGATTCCCTCGGTGCACGCGATGCAGCCATGCGCGAGTGCACGGAGCTTTCCCGCAAGTACGGCGAAACGACATGGGGCCAAATGCAGATCCAGGTCCAGCGGTCGTGCATGGCCGAGCGTGGCTTTCCGGAGTGACTCGTATCTGGGTTGTGACGCGCCCGGTGGGGCGCCTGTCGCGGTGAACAGCCTGCTCCGGACCTGGTTCGGAGCAGGCCTTCGCTTCAGTACCATGATTGGCTTCAGGCCCATGACGGACTACCGGCCGGCAAAACAGAGAGGCGTGGTGCGCGACGGTGTCGACGCCGCTTCCGCGTGCCGACTGGCGGCCGGCTCCGTCTCGACGTCCTCTCCGGGAAGCTTCACGTTGACGACCGCGTAGGCAGTCAGGGCGGCATACGCGCAGAACCCGAACGCAACCGTGACGAAGAAGCCGGTCACCCCGAGATCGAGCCAGTAGAGCGCGATCAGCGCGCCGCCGGCGCTGGCAAGCAGCCGGAGCGCGTTGGCCGCCACGCTGAGCACCACGTGGCCGAATCCCTGCGTGGCAAAAAACAGCGCCATGCCCAGGCCGTAGAAGCCGTAGATCGGGCCGACGATCTGCAGATATGAAGCGCCGACGGCGACGATCTGATCGTCGGTGCTGAAAAGACCCATCCACGCGCTGGGAAACACCGCGACGACCAATCCGATCGCCGCGCAGACGGTGGCAACTGTTACGCCTCCAGCCCAGGCGACCTGGCGAGCGCGGCGATATTGTCCGGCGCCCCAATTGGTCCCCACCATGGCGACGATTGCCATGCCGAAGCCGCCGGCCAGCGGGATAAGAATATATTCGAGGCGCGCACCCATCCCGTACCCGATGGCTGCTTCCCGTCCCAGGCGTCCGGCGATTCCAGTCAACACCACGACCGAAAGGTTGGTAATGGCCGTGTTGATCAATCCGGGAATGCCGACCTTGAGAATGTCGGCGAACAGCTCCCATCGCAGGGTTACGCCGCGAAAGGCCAGCCGCACAGGCGAGCGCGCAGACCGAAGATAGGAGAGCAGCACCAGGCTTCCGATCCCGAAGGACGTGACGAGGCCCCAACCCGCGCCGGCAGGGCCAAGCGTCGGCAGCGGTCCCCATCCGAAGATCAAGGCCGGCGAGATGACGACATGCGCCAACACGCTTCCGACGATCACCGCCGCCGGCAATGTCATGTTGCCGGTCCCGCGCACGGCGTTGCCCATGAGATTCAACATGCAGAGGCTGACCGCACCGCTGAACGCCACGGTCGAATATGACAAGGCAGCATTGAGCATCTCGCCCTGTCCGCCCATCCACCGAAACACGAACGGCGCGCCGAGCAGCATCGACGTGGAGAACAGCGCGGCAAGGGCCACAGCGAGGACGAAGGCGTGATGAACGAGAGCGTCGGCACGGTCGCGCCGACCCGCACCGAGCGCCCGTGCAACGGCCGATGACACGCCGCCGCCCATGCCGCCGTTCGTCGACTGCATGATGAGCATGACCCAGGGAAATGCCAGCGACACGCCGGCAAGCGCATCGGCACCGAGGCGCCCGACGAAAAGTCCGTCAAACGTGATCATGCCGGCGAGCGCCATGAGGTTGAGCACGTTGGGCGCTGCCAGCCTCACCAGGGTGGACAGCACCGGACCTTCGAGCAACCGTTTGGTCCTGGCCGCGGGCGGCCGCGCTGCAACATTCGGATGTGCTGTTGAGGTGGAGATCGAAATCGCTTCGCTCATATGCGCTCCTTTGCCCCTGCGGCGGCCAGAGCCGCGGGCGCCAGAGCAGCGCTTGAGACGGAAGCGTCCTTTGCGGACCGGGCGGCTGCATGAAAGCCCGGCTGAGCAACGCATGGCGGTGCTCACCAATTTACGTTTGGCAGTCGACATTCATTCCCTTTGCCTTGATCACGGTGACGGCCCTGGCGCTGACCAGGAATGCCATGAAGGCGCTGATCGCCTCCGATTCCGGCGCGTCCCTCGGGATGCCTGCCGACATGACGGTATGGTCTCGCAAGTCGGTGGACCTCGTCGGCGCGTTCGCGATGTCCGGCGGCACAACGCCGCCGCCGGTCTTGCAGATTGTCAATTGGCTGTCGGGCCGTATCCTGCCTTGCCGCGCAAGATCGGAGATCAGTTGGCGTGAGCCGATGACCAGATCAGCGCTCTCGTCGGGCAGAGTCCGCGTGATCGCTGTCCCCAGGTTGGCGTAGCGGATGACCACCTTCTGTCCGGTCATGCGTTCGAAGTCGCCGACAATCTCCTCGAACACCGGCTGCATCGCAGCGGCCGATAGAACGTAGATGTCGGCTGCCACACCCGGACTGCCGTTCGCCAGCCATGCCGACGCCAGTGCGGAGGCCGCAAAACCTGTAGATCTTCGAAATGTTCCGGGTGTCATCGTCATGCTCCGTCCAAGCGGCCCATATCTGGGCTGTACACGCAGGGCTTGGACGGGATGACCGTCTGAGGGGAGTCTGCATCCCCAGTCACTCCGCTCTGAGATGGGTCACATCGTCAGCGCGAATGGGCGTCTCGATAGCGGGGTCTGCGGTTCTTCGCAAAGTATCATTTTTCCGGCCTGCCTTAGAAATTTTCATGAAGCTGGCGGCTGCGCATCATCCCTGCCAGAACCATTTGGCGGCCTCGCGTTGCGCTTCTTCGTGGGACAGGCCGATATCCTTGAGGAGATGGCGATTGAATTCGGCCAGATCGCCAAGGGCATGCCGCTGTCGACGGCGCGCGATCCAGGTGCAAAAGATGCGTAACAGTTTGACTGTCCGGCTTCGAGCACTGGTATTGTGGGGCTGGACGGATTCGTAAACGAGAGGGTTTGACATGCTGCCGCTCCGCGTCGTCGTGGCGGCCTGCACCGCCGGGCGGCCGGATCGGTAACGCCGGTGAGCCATTGCCCTCAAAGCATCCTTTCTCTAGCCTGCCTGAGCTTTTCTCATGAGGTCGGTCGATGCTGCGCCGTCTGCCGGCTCTGAACGCTCTAAAAGCCTTCGAGGCCGCGGCCCGGCACGAGAGCTTCACGCGCGCCGCCGAGGAACTGTGCGTGACGCAGGGCGCCGTCAGCCACCAGGTGAAGGCCCTGGAGGAGGAGCTCGGCGTAAAACTGTTCAACCGCGAGCGCCAGCGGCTGGTCATCACCGAGGCCGGTCGCGAATATCTCGCCGTGGTCCGCGATGCGCTCGACCGCATTGCGGTCGGCACGGATCGCCTCGTGCAGCGCCAGACGTCGGGAGCTTTGACCATCAGCACGTCACCCGACTTCGCTGCCAAATGGCTGGTGCACCGCCTGGGGCGGTTTGCCGAGGCGCATCCCGACATCGACCTGCGGGTCTCCGCCACCATGCACCATGTCGACTTCGCGCGTGAGGACGTGGATCTGGCCGTGCGGCACGGCGACGGCAACTGGGCCGGACTGCACGTCGAGCGTTTGTGCAGCGAGGAGCTGTTTCCGGTGTGCAGCCCCAAGCTGGTCCAAGGTCGTCGTCGCTTGGGCCAGCCTTGCGACGTTCTAAAATTTCCCCTGCTGCATCTCGACCGACGGCGGGATTGGTCGAGGTGGCTGGAAGCTGCCGGCATGGGCTGTCCCGACCTTTTGCACGGCCCGATCATGAACCGCGCCAGCATGCTCATCGATGCCGCCATCGACGGCCAGGGCATCGCGCTCGCGCGCAGCGCGCTTGCCGCCTGGGATCTCATCAACGGCCGCCTGGTGCGCCCGTTCGCAACGGCTTTGCCGCTGCACAAGAGCTACTGGATCGTCTGTCCCAAGGCGACATCGACTCTGCCGAAGGTCACGCGAGCCCGCGAGTGGCTGTTGGCGCAGGCCGCGGACGACATGCGTCGCCTCAAATCGCTTGCGCTTTGAGCCAAGCTGGGAATTTCAGCCGGCTTACGTTTGTTTCCCGCAGCAGCGCGTGAAGCACGCCGCGACGTGCGGCCGGGCATCATCAGGAGGATTCCATGCAGATCATCCGTCGCGAATTCCTGTGTCTTTCCGGACTGGCTGTGGCCGTCCCGGCCATATCGAATGTGGCGCTTGCGCAGGCGCAGGGCGGACCGAAGCTGACACAGATCCTGCGCAAGGATCTCGAGGGGCAGGGCCAGGTAGTGCAGGAGACGGTGGTCAGCATCGTCGAGTTCGCTTCCGGCACGGCCGCGCCGTGGCACATGCACCCGGGCGCCCAGGAGCTGCTGCACGTGATCGAAGGAAACCTGACGGTTGAGATCGAAGGGCAGGGCGCCTCGCTCATCAAGAGCGGCGAGGCCGGGATCATCCCCGCTGAGCTTGTCCACCTGGCGCGCAATGAGGGCGGCGCGAACGCCAGGGCGCTGGTGGTTCACAGCCGCGCCGCCAAGGACAAGCCGCTGATCGTGGTAGTGAAAAAGTAAGGGCCTGGATGCGCACGGTAACGTGATGTTGCCGACCGGTGCGCACCGCGCTGCCCGGCTTGCTCGGGGCGGCGCGAAGGATTAATAGACCTGCACTCCGGGGGATACGCAGGCTCCCCGTCAGACGATGTCCGTCCAAGCTCTGCGCAACACTCGCGTTGTCGAGGCGATTGCGCATGGACGGAGCTGTGCACACGATCTCCCGGCTCGCTTCTGCGCGTCACGACGTGGCTGCACCCGCGCCGATGTGGGAGCACCGCAGGCCCGACGTGCGCCCCGTGCCCGAGCCGCTGCTTGCAGTCACTGCACTGAACAGGCGCTACGGCGAACAGATCGCCTTGGCGGATGTCGGCTTTGCCGCGAGCGCCGGCGAGGTGCTGGGCATCATCGGGCCGAACGGCGCCGGCAAGACGACCATGCTGGAGACGATAGCCGGCGTGATGCCGGCGGATGGCGGTGAGATCCTCTGGCGCGGCGTACCGCTGCCCCAGGCGCGGCGGCGCGCATTCATCTTCTATCTTCCCGACGGGATACGGCCCTACGGCGATGAGCCGGTGGCGCGCGTGCTGAAATTTTTCGCCGGCGTCTACCGCCGGCATGACGCCGAGGTGGCGGGCGCGATCGCGTCGGTCGGCCTCGCGCCGATGCTGGCAAAGCGTGTGCAGTCGTTGTCCAAGGGTTATGCGCGCCGGCTGATGCTGGCGCTGGGACTGCTCGCGCCGCATCCGTTGCTCCTGATGGACGAGCCGTTCGACGGCTTCGATCTCCGCCAGACGCGCGCCATCGCGCAGGTGCTGCGCCGCGCGGCGGGAGAGGGCCGCACGCTCGTCCTGGCGATTCATCAGTTGGCCGATGCCGAACGCGTGTGCGATCGCTTCGTGCTGCTCGCCGATGGCCGCGTGCGCGGCTCCGGCACGCTCGCAGAGCTGCGTAACCGCGTCGGTCTGTCCGACGCCGGCCTGGAGGATATTTTTCTTGCGCTCACCTGACCCGATCATGCGCGCCCCGCTGGCGCCGCTGCTGGCCAAGGAGCTTTGGGAAATTCTCGGCGGCCGGGCGCTGTGGCTGCTGCTGCTGCTCGTCTGCCCGCTGGTCGGCTACAGTTTCGTTCAGGCGGTCTCGCTCTATGGCGAGGCCAGCGCCGCCGGGCTGCAATCGCCCGCGCTTGCGGTCAGCTTGTCGCCGCTCGACGGCGTGCTGGTGCCCACGTTCGGTGCGTTCTACGTCGCCGTCACCCTCCTGTTTCCCTTCGTTGCCATCCGCGTCCTCGGCCATGAGAAAGAGACCGGTGCGCTGCGCCTGCTGGTGCAACTGCCCTACGGCTCCGGCACGATCGTTGCCGTCAAGGTCGCGGCCGTGCTGGTCGCGTGGGCGTTGGCGAGCATCCCGGTTCTGTCCGCGCTCGTCGCCTGGCGGCTGCTCGGCGGACACCTCCATGCACCCGAAACATCGACTCTGGTCCTCGGCCATCTGCTCTATGGGCTGCTGGTCGGTGCCATAGCGCTGTTCGCCGCCGCCATTGCCGAGAGCGCCGCGACGGCCGCCATCATCACGCTGGCCTTCACGCTCGGCTCCTGGGTGCTGGACTTCACCCTTGCCGGGCGCCCGGGCATCCTCGACTGGCTGTCGCGGCTGTCGCTCACCCAGGTGTTGCGTCCATTCGAGCAGGGCCTGCTGCCGGCCGGAGCCGTCGTCGGTACCGCCGCCGTGATCTGCGGCTTCGCGGCGCTCGCTGCCATCTGGCTGCCGCCGGGGGTTCCGCTGCGCCGCAAGCTCGCTCGCTCCGGCCTGTGCGTGCTCGCCGTCATGGCGGTGGTCGGCCTCGCGTCCCAGCTCAGGTTCTCGCCCGACACGAGCGAGGATCGCCGCAATTCATTTTCGGCCGCGGACCACACGGCCCTGGCAAGGCTGACAGGGTCCTTGGCCATCACGGTGCATCTGGCGCCGGAAGATCCGCGCTATATCGATTTCCGTCGCAACGTGTTGGCGAAGCTCGAACGGGCCCTGCCCAACGTCGCCGTTCGCCTGGCGCAGGGCCGGCAAACTGCCGCCGGCAGTTCGGCCGACGATGCTTACGGCGAGATCGAGTACGCCTACGGGGCGCGAGCGGACGTCAGCCGCTCGACCAGTCCGCGCGAGGTCCTGCCGCTGCTCTATGCCCTCGGCGACGTCGCGGTTCCGACGCCGGCGCCGGGAACCGACTATCCGGGCTATCCGTTGGCTGTCGACGCAGGAGTGACGCTGCCCTGGTTCTTCGGCGTGCTCCCCCTGCTGATTGCCTTCGCCTGGTGGTGGAGCCGGCGGCCGCCCGCGATCGAAAAGGCCTGGGTTCACCAAGGAGGTCAGTGATGAAGGTCAGCGGCACGATGCGAACAGCCGCCATATCCGCGCTTCTTCTGGCGGCAGTGGGGCTGCCGGTGTTGGCGGTGGAGCCGGTCAAGCTGCAATTTTCCGACGAGACCGTTGGCGCTGAGCCCAAGGTGATGGTTCCCGTCGTCGGGATCTGGCGGATCGAGCAGGAGGGCGGAAAGAAGGTCCTGGCTGTGGACGGACGCCAGTGGAAGGAAGGCCAGTCCTCCGCCGGCATCGCCGACAAGGCGCGCGCGCTCTACGGCGAACGCTACGCCGAGTTTCTCGATCGCGTTCAGGCCTACGCCTACTTCCCCTACACGGTCGCCAAGGACGTGCCGGATTTCACCGCGGGAGAAATCTCAGTTCGCTTCGAGGGCATTTCCGGCCGCATCGATCAGGGCGCCGGCATCCTGTTCGATCTCAAGCCCAACGGCGATTATTTCACCGTGCGGGCCAACTGCCTGGAGAACAACCTCGTCCTGTGGAAGTTCGAGAAAGGCAAGCGCTCGTCGGTGAAGTGGATCCGCAACACGCCGACGCCGAGCCGCCAGTGGCACGACCTGAAAGTCCGCATCGCCGGGGCCAAGGTCGAGGGCTATCTCGATGGCAAGCTGTACCTGGAGCACACGTTGCCGGCCCCGGTATCGGGACGCATCGGCCTGTGGTCCAAGGCCGACAGCCACGTCTACTTCGACGATTTTACCGTCACGCCGGCAGATTGAGCGGCGGCACGACATTGCGATCACGTCGCTGCCTGCATCGGAGCAACGTTGATCGATCGTATTCGAGGGGCGCGAGCGTCAGGCGGGCCATCCGGCCCTTGAAAAGGAGGTCATCATGCGTGCCATTTTTCTTCTGCTGTTCAGCGGAGCTGTCGCCACCTGGGCCGCGGCGGCGAGTGCCCAGGAAGTGGATTGGCAGAAGGTCGATGAGGCCTTCGGCCGCAAGGGGACGGTCGCCGGCGACGTCCACCGCTATGGTTTTCCGCGCACCGATCTCCAGGTGAGCGTGGACGGCGTCGCCATCAAGCCGGCGTTGGCGCTCGGAAGCTGGGTGGCGTTGAAGCCCGTGTCCGGGGGCGCCATGGCCATGGGCGACCTGGTCCTGCTCGAAACCGAGATCAATCCCGTGATGAGCAAGCTGACCGCGGGCGGCATCGACATCACGGCCGTGCACAATCATCTCCTGCGCGCCAATCCGGCGACCTTCTACATGCATGTCGGCGGCCATGGCGACCCGGTCAAGCTGGCCCAGGCGATCCATGCGGCGCTGGGCGTCAGCAAGACGCCGCTCGAGGGGCCGGCGCAGGCTTCTCCGCCGCCCGCCGTCGATCTCGACACCGCCCAGATCGAGCAGATTCTCGGCGCCAAGGGCCAGGCCAATGGCGGGGTCTACCAGTTCGCGGTGCCACGCCGCGACGGCGTCGTCGAGCACGGCACGCAGCTGGTTCCGCCCGGGCCCGCCGGCATCGCCACCGGCATCAACTTCCAGTCGACCGGCGGCGGCAAGGCAGCGATCACCGGCGACTTCGTCCTCGTTGCCGACGAGGTGAACCCGGTCATCAAGGCGCTCCGCGCGAACGGCATCGAGGTCACGGCCATCCACAGCCACATGCTGGACGAGCAGCCGCGCCTGATCTTCATGCACTTCTGGGCCAACGACGACGCACTGAAACTCGCCAAAGGCTTGCGCGAGGCGCTGGACAAGACGGCGAGCGCCAGGAGCTGACCGGGTCGTCGGCAATCCTGCCGCTCGCGGCATCAACAGGAGACCCTATGCGATCGATCGTCATGATCGTGCTGGTGCTGCTCGCCTTGAGCGGCACCGGCACGGTGACGGGAGCTGCGGCCGCGAATGCCTGCAAGCAGTGCCGCGACCAGCAGCGCGCCTGCGCGTCGAATTACGCAGGCCCGACCTGCAAGACCGAGTACGACCGATGCATGAAGTCGTGCCGGCGGAAGTAGCGCGCCCGATACGCTGACAGCCCGGCGAATTCGCCGGGCTGTTTGCGAAGTCGTGGAGACACCTGGTGAGGACCTCCATCATCGGCGCCGCCGCGCTGGTCGGCTTGGCTGCGGGCGGGCAGACGCAGGATCTGCACGCTGCCGATGCGGCCGCGTACTGTCCGGATTTGAAGCGTGTCGTTACGCTCGCACTGACAAAGGAGAAATTTTCCACGATTGCCGGCACGCCGCATGAGGGAAATTTCTTCGACACGAGCCTCGCATTGACCGGCTGGAGGGAGTGCTCGGTTTATGGCGACAGAACCTATACCTGCGACTATCAGAGCTTCGGCTCCGCCGAAGAGGCTGCCAGGATCCGGGCCGCCATCACCGACGAAATCAAGACCTGCCTGGGAGAAGGCTGGGTGGAGGACCAGGACAGGTCATCTCCCACCTATGCGGTCGTGCGCAGCTCTCGCCTCCCTGTGTCCATGACCATTGCAACGAATGCAGACGGGACGGACAGCCATGTCGTACGGCTTACGCTGTTCTTGCGAACGGGTGGCTGAGGGCAAGGCGATCCCGTCCATGCGAGAGCAGTCGCCCGCCGACCGGTCCGGGGCAGTGCCGCCCTTCAGGAGATCGCGATGTCTCTAAAAGCCAGCGGCATTATTGCGATACCTGGTTCTGCCGACACGCTGTTCGACCATGGCGCGTTCGAGGCGAAAACGCGCCGCGTCTTCATCGCGCACACCGCCCGAAACCGTCTCGAGGTCGTTGATCATGACAGGAATTGCCACCTCGCAACGCTGGAGGGCTTTCCAGAAGCGGCGGGCGTGGTCGCTGATGCAGGCTACGTCCTCGTCACAAATCGCGGAGCAGCAAGCCTGGTCTGGGTCGATGGCCGCACGCTGGAGACACGGGGCGTGTTCGACACCGGCCGGCGGCCGAACGGCGTTGCGGTCGTACCGCAGCGAGGCTTGGCGGTCGTTGCCTGCATTGGCGACGAAACCTGTGGCCCCGAGCTCCAGGTCCTGCAGCTCGATGGGCGCCAGCGGTGGTCGATCGATCTGCCCGGTCGCCCCCGGTGGTGTGTCACCGATCGCGAGGGGACGCGCGTGTTCCTCGCGATCCGGGATCCCTCGATGGTGCTCACCGCCCGGCTGCCGGAACTCGACGAAGTCCGACACTGGATGGTTCCTTCCGATGGCGCGCACGGCCTCGACATCGACCGGGAAGAGAACCTCCTCTACGTCGCGTGCGACGGCGACGCGCTGATCGAGTTGGACGCATTGGCCGGGGAGGTTCGCAACGAGTGGCCGCTGGCCGGCCCCCCGGACGCGACCTTCTTCAACCCGGCGAGCGGTCTCGTCCATGTGGCCATTGCCGATCCCGGCGTGGTCCAGTCCATCGACCCGCGCAGCGGCACCAGCCACCAGTTTGCTACAGCAATCGGCGCCAAGACCACCGCGCTCGTTGCCCCGGACCGGCTTTACGTGTTCTCGCCGACACACCGCGGTGTTCTTGTCCTTGCCGAAACATAGCTTGCTTCAACCTCCATCCTCTTGCGGGCTGCACGCGCAGCGACTACGTTTGGACGTACGGGGATGTGCAGTCTCCCCGTCAGACGGTTCTTCCGTCCAAGCACTGCGCAACACTCGCTTTGTCGAGGAGATTGCGCATGGATGGAGTTCTTCCACTTTCCCCACATGATCTTTATGCGCGGCTGGGTACGGCGACGGCGCCGGTCGTCGTCGACGTTCGCCGTCAGGACGCATTCGGCGCCGACGACAGATTGATCATCGGCGCATTCCACCGTCTTCCCGAGGACGTCGAGCGCTGGCGGCCGGAATTGCCGCCGGGCCGCCCGGTCGTTGCGTACTGCATGCATGGCCACGAGGTCAGCCAGAGCGTGGCGGCAGCCCTGCGACGGGCCGGCCTCCAGGCCGCCTACGTCGAAGGCGGCATCGCAGGTTGGAAACAACACGGCTTGCCCACGCGCAGGAAGGCCGGGGGAGGCTCGGACAAATGGGTCACGCGCGAACATCCCAAGATCGATCGCATTGCGTGCCCATGGCTGGTCAGCCGGTTCATCGATCCGCTGGCGGAATTCATCTACGTTCCACCGGAAGAGGTCCTGGCGGTCGCGAAGGAGATCGGCGGCACGCCATACGACATCAAGGACGTGCAGTTCGGCCACGTCGGCGACCGCTGTTCCTTCGATGCGATCGTTGAGGCCTACGACATCCAGGATCCGGCCCTTGACCATCTGGCGACCATCGTGCGGGGGGCCGATACGTCCCGGCCGGGTCTCACGCCGCAGGGCGAGGGCCTGCTCGCGATCTC
>Ga0126380_10000310_pt1 | contig 15385 bp, 12 predicted proteins | sample PanSoiMetPlot_26_FD_92544 | JGI IMG/M metagenome (GOLD analysis project Ga0126380, IMG submission 92544) | Tropical forest soil microbial communities from Panama - MetaG Plot_26 | ecosystem: Environmental > Terrestrial > Soil > Tropical forest > Bulk soil | place: Panama | collected 2016-02-17
CCGCGCGTGCCGTCGCTCCAGATACGCCGCCACCCGCTCGGGCGACGTGAAGCGCTCCCGGTCGTCCCCCGCGCCGTTGCCGCGCCCCGCGAACTCTGCTATCATCACCGCAGACTGGGTCAGGATTCGGTTACCGCGACGCGGTTTGCCAGCGTTGTTCCCGCATGCTAGCCAAATGTTGCTACAGATGTCTTCGGAAAAAGTTGAAAAAATTCTAAGGAACTTTTGAAGGCCGCACCATGCTGGAGGGAAAGCGCTTGTACGAGTTTGGGCCCTTTCGGCTGGACCCTGTGGAACGCCGGTTACTCCGCGAAGGAGCAGGCGTACCGCTCTCTCCAAAGGCCTTTGACATTCTCCTGCTCCTGGTCGAAAACAGCGGCCACCTGCTCACCAAAGAGGAGTTGATGCGCCGCATCTGGCCGGACGCCTTCGTAGAGGAGGCCAACCTGGCTCAAAACATTTCCGCCATTCGCCGCGTGCTCGACGGGAAAGGCGGTGGTGATCAATACATTGAAACCGTGCCCAAAGTCGGTTACCGCTTCAGCGCACCCGTGCGCAGATTCCCTTTCGAACTGCCCCCCGCGGTTCCACGGCAACCCGGGCCTATGCCTGCGGAAACTACTCCCAAGTCCCGCAAACAATTCAATCCCCGCATTGGCATCCTCAGCGCAGCTGGGGCGGTGCTTCTCGCCGTGCTGTTTTTCGCCTGGCCTCGCACCTTCCCCGGCAGAGGAACGGACAGACTCGTACCGATCCGCTCCGTCGCCGTGCTTCCCTTGGAAAACCTTACGAGTGATCCGGAACAGGAATACTTTAGCGATGGAATGACCGACGAACTGATCACCGATCTGGCGAAGATAAGGTCGCTTCGCGTGATTTCGCGCAACTCTGTGATGCCATATAAACACAAGCACAAACCGGTCTCAGAGATCGGCCATGAGTTGAACGTAGATGCCATCGTGGAAGGGACAGTGACGCGGTCCGGCGATCATGTGCGCATCACTGCGCAGCTAATTGATGCTCCCAGAGACCGCCACCTTTGGGCCGAGACCTACGACCGCGACTTGCGCGACATTCTCGCTTTGCAAGACGACGTAGCAAAAGCCATCGCCAGCGAAATAAAAGTCACCCTTACTCCTCCCGAGCAAACCAGCTTGTCCAACGCCCGGCCGGCCGATCCTGCGGCCAACGAAGCGTATCTCCGCGGTCTGTACGAGCTGCACGGAATGACCGCCGAACCCACGGAGGCTCTACGATCCAAATCCATCGAAAAAGCCATCGGGTATTTCCAAGAAGCCCTGAGCCACGACGCAAGCGATGCGCAAGCTTATTCCGGCTTAGCCGATGCCTATTACAGCTTGAGTACCTTCTATAGAGCTCCCCTCCAGGTGATGCCCAAGGCGAAGGCAGCTGCTGCGAAAGCCGTAGAACTCGACGATACGCTTGCCGAAGCCCATGCTTCTCTCGGATATGTGTCCATCCATTTTGATTGGGATTGGGCTCGTGGAGAACGCGAATTCCGTAGAGCCCTGGAATTAAATCCGAGTTCGTCGCGGGCGCATTCCGGATACGCGCAATATCTCCTGTTTGTGCGCGGTCGCTCGGATCAAGCGATCCAAGAATTGCGCCAGGCCTACGCTCTCGATCCGCTCTTGCCTCAAGCGCACGGTGATCTGGCCTGGTTCTTGTTCCTCGCGAGACGCTACACCGAGTCCATCGAGGCTGCTCTCAAGGTCGGCCGGGATGATCACATCCTGGCGCTCTCCTACGCGGAACTCGGCCAGTACGAACAAGCGCTTGCTGCGGCAGATCGCGCCATAAAAACCGCTCAAAGTCCTGCCATCCTGTCGCAGATCGCGGCTGCCTACGCCCTTGCTGGGAGAAAGGACAAAGCGCGTGAAATGATCCCAGGGATCGAGGGTCAGGCGCAGAAGCGTTACGTCTGCGGATTTAACGTCGCCTGCCTCTATTCCGCTCTCGGAGAGAAGGAACAGGCTTTTGCCTGGCTTGACAAAGCTTTTCTCGCGCGTTCGGATTGAATGCCCTCCGTCGGGGTGGATCCCCGGCTCGATGCAGTGAGAAACGACCCGCGCTTTGTTGACGTTCTCCGCCGCATCGGCCTGCCGCAACAACCGTAATAGCCACCTTCAAGTTAGAGAAGGTATGGCGCCGCGTTCCGGGTGTGGGTTCCGTAACGCGCCGCTCCCAGGGGTTCCGGCAGGCGAGCCGTGGACAGCTTGCGGAACTGCGGTCGCTAGAACCTTTTCGCGAACGCCAGCCGACGAACCATCGGCTCGCATTCCCGCGAAACTTTTCTCTTTTGCTTTGGCGCGGCGGCTCCGCCCTTGCTTCAGGCCGGGAAACCGTTCAGGTTCGAAACACTGCCGCTATCACGCGGAACTCCAACGCACCATTCTCCCCCTGCTCATTCAGAACTGCGCGGTTCCGAGTCTTAGGTCACGCAACCTAGGCTTACTTTTTCGTTCTAAGATGACCCTGGATCATGCGCGCCTTTGTCGAAACCTGCGACGCCGTCGCCGCGACTGCCAAGAAGCTCGAAAAGATCCGTCTTGTCAGCCAACTTCTAAAGTCCCTTCACCTGGAGGACGCCGTCCGGGCCGCAATCTTTTTGACTGGACGCGCGTTTCCCCGCAACGACGAGCGCATCCTCGGCGTCGGCGGAACCCAGCTGTACCGCCTTGTCGCCGAGCTTGCGGGCAAAGCTGCGGCACAGCTTGGCGAGGTTTACCGCCACCACGGTGACCTCGGTTCCGTTGCGGGGGAACTCTTGCAGCCGGCCCACTCCGGCGCTGATGTTTCCCTAAACGAAGTGGCGAACGCCTTTGCGAAGCTTCCTTTACTCCGCTCCCAAGCGCAGAAATATGTGTTGCTGAAGTCGCTGTTCGCGGGAGCGAGCGCCGGCGACGTCAAATACATCATCAAGATTATTACGGGCGATCTGCGCATCGGTTTGAAAGAGAGCCTGGTGGAAGAAGCCATCGCCAGGTGCTTCGACCGCGCGATTGTAGGTGTGCGTCGGGCCAACATGCTAACCGGCAACATCGGAGAGGCGCTTCGGCTGGCAGCCAGCGACGCGCTCGCCTCCGCCGGCGTCACTTTGTTTCATCCCCTCCATTTCATGCTGGCCGCTTCCATCGAAGCACCGGACGAGCTCTTTGAAGAGTCCCCAACGGCGTTCCTTGTGGAAGAGAAGTATGACGGAATTCGTGCGCAAGCCCACAAGAATGCGGGCCAAGTGAGGTACTTCTCGCGAACCCTGGACGAAGTCACGGAATTTCCGGAGCTCAGTGAGCCGGTCGGGTGCCTGCCCGGCACTTTCATTCTGGATGGTGAAATTCTCGCTTGGCAGGGCACTCATCCGCTGCCCTTCACTGAACTACAAAAGCGCCTTGGGCGAAAAGAGACTCAAATGAACCTCTGGACGCAGAGCGACGTCCCTGTGAAATTCGTCTGTTTCGATTTGCTCTACCAGGATGGTGAGACGCTGCTGGATTCCCCTCTCCGCGAGCGCCGCGCCCGTCTAGAAAAGCTCCTGGCCCAGTCGCGCGATTCGCGCATTCACGCCGCTCCTTCGACGCTCTGCCATTCAGCGGACAGGATGACGGATCTGTTTCGCGCATCACTGGCCGCGGGGCATGAAGGCCTTGTCGCCAAAGACCCGGCCTCGCCCTATGCGCCGGGAAGGCGCGGCGGTCATTGGTTCAAGCTGAAAAAGCCGTTCGCTACCCTGGACGTTGTGGTAACCGCGGTCGAGTACGGGCATGGAAAACGGCATGGCGTGTTGTCCGACTATACCTTTGCCGTGCGGCATGTCGATCAGCTCCTCAATATAGGCAAAGCCTACTCGGGCTTGACCGACAAGGAGATTGCTCAGCTAACGGACTATTTCCTGCGCCACGCCACGCAAGAGGAAGGCTTCCGGCGAATCGTCGAACCAACCGTGGTGATCGAAGTTGCCTTCAACAACATCCAAAAATCAAACCGCCACAACAGCGGCTATGCACTGCGTTTTCCGCGGATCGTGCGCCTGCGTCTGGATAAACGTGTAACGGAAATCGATACCCTCGATCGCGTGGCCGAGCTGTATGCCAGGCAATTTGCGCACGCGCCGCTTGTGCCGAAATCTTGAGCCACCCGGTCTCTGCGGGTATTTGGCCTTCTTGCCACTTTTCTGCCAAGCATCCCGCGCTGGCCATACAAGCGTCTGCCTCCCAACTCGCACCAGTAAAACTTGGGCGATCCAACGTTTTAAGAGTTTGGCCTGCAGTTGTATCGATGCGCCTTCCGCGGGGACGGAGCGCGGAACGACGCGCGTTGCTCCCGGAACACATCTTTTCGTTTCTTCTGACTAACCACAGAAGGGCGAACCACTGAAAACGGCCGTTTTCAGAAGTGGCTGCGCAGGAGAATGTCCGTGGCGAACGCTTCGATAGGTCCGTAAACGTAGCGGAACGCGAACAGCGCCAGCACCAAGCCCAGGATGCCGTATTGATTGCCGCGCAGCCAATCCAGGTAGCCTTGCGCACGCCTTTCTCCCATGAACAACATGATCGCCGTGCTGCCGTCGAGCGGCTGCACCGGGAGCAGATTGAACGTCCCAAGCAAAAGATTGAGCGAGAACAGCGCCGCAAGCAGCGTCTCGGGAAAGGATTTGGGGTGCAGCCAGCCCTGGTGCCATCCCGTTCGCAGACCGATTGCGGCGATGAGCATCAGCGTGTAGTTCGTTGCCGGGCCGGCGAGCGCCATCCAGGCGGCGCGGTGCGGGTGGCGCCGCTCCCAGTGGGGATCGTACGGCGCGCTGGCCCATCCGATGATCGAGCCGGTCAAGATCAACATCAGGACGGGAATCACAACCATGCCCCAGGGCTCGCGCTGGATGTGCGGCACGGGATTGAGTGTTACCTGTCCGCCATGGAAGGCCGTCTCGTCTCCGCCAATCTTGGCCACAAGCGCGTGCGCGGCTTCGTGGCAGGTTGTGGAAAAAAGAAAAACCACGAACAGGATGAAATAAATGGCAAGGGCTTGCGGTGAAAGATCGGGCATCAAGAGCGGTGTGGTCTCCTCCGCGAGTAGGGTAGAGGTAGCGCGGCGGGTTTGCAAGTGGAAGGCAAGGCAGAAAGCAGGAGGCAGAAGGGGTCGACAGCTGACAGCTCAGAGTCGACTTTCCGCACCTTGAAAACTGCCCTTCGGACATCAGTGCAAGCCGGGATTTCGGCACGCGAAAATCGCCTGCGCATCGGCTTCGGCTCCACCCGCCAAGTTGAATTGTTCTTGAAACAAAGTGGTCGGCGGGTTTAAGCTTTGCCTCCTTGGGGTGAGGACGGCACAGGTTTTTACCGTTTCTCTGTCCTGGGTTTGGCCGAAGGCGAACGGTGGCAGGCCGAGCCACGTTTCTCACCCCTCTCACATCTGCGACCCAGCATTTTTTTCCAGCACCGGCCGGACGCGGAAGATCTCTCGCTCGATATGAATCGGTTCTAGACTTGCCTGGATTCGCAAAAGTACAAGGGAGACCTGCCATCGTCGGAGTCCTAAAAGCGCAGTGAATGTCACGTTTGGTCTTCGCCATTAAGCCCCGCCTACCGCGGGCCAATGCGCGCCTGGGTTCAGGAATGACCCGCCAGGGTTAAGCGTTCACCTTGGGCAGGCGATCGCGAAAGTAGGACTTCCAGGTTTCGGGAAAGGCGGCAACCTGGAGGGCGCGGTGCACGATGGCGGCGTCCGCATCGTCAAAAGCTTCGCCACGCGATCCCGGGTTGGCCACGTACAGGCGAGTGATCTCTGAGATGGGGACGGCGCCGGGGTCGCGAGAAAGCAGCTTGATTTCATCGCTGGCGCCGACTTCGCCCTCGCGTGTGACGGCCAGGTAGAAACCCGTGCGGGCACTCGCGAGAAAGCGCTTCACCATATCGTCGGAGGCAAAACGGATGCCCAGTTTGTAGCAAGGCAGACGGGGCTGGGTGACCACCACTTCCGCGGAGCCGACGGCGAAGCGGTCGCCGAGATGCACGGAATCTTCCAGCAAGCCTTCGGTGGTGAAGTTCTCTCCGAACATGCCAAAAGGAAGATCGCGGCCAGGCAGCTCCTTCTTCCAGTAGGCATAGTGTTCGACGGGATAGCAGTAGACCGCCTTGTATTCGCCGCCATGGGCCTTGAGGTCGGCTTGACGGTCGCCATCGAGATTCAGCTTGCGAAGAGCGAGGCGATCGGAAACGGGTTGCTTGAAGATGCCGGTGGTGACCATCGTGTTATGCCACGGGACTTCGCGGGGGAGGCCGACATTGAGAGAGATGAGCTTCATTGATCGGAATCGCATTAGATGCGGGAACTGCGGCAAGGATACAGCCGGCGAGAGGGCAGAAGGCACAGGATTCCCTCTGGTTGGTTCAGAGTCACGGAGCAGAAACGGAACGAGGGCCCTGTGCTCAGGCTGCAGACCGGAATCTTCGATACCGTGCCCCTCGGTCCGCCTCCGCCCTCGCTTCGCTCCCCTCGCAGCGCAGGGCAAGCCGGGTAAAAAGGCCGGCCCTACAGGTGAAACAAAAAGAAAACTCTACGGCGTGATTTGTTGAGGGAAGGCTTCGACGCCGGAGGGCGCGAACTCGAAGCGGACAAGCCATTCGCTGGGTACGCTATGGCCATTGACTTCGGGGGAGTTGAATTCCCAGCGGTGCATGGCCTTCAGGGCGAGGTCCGCGAAGTACTGGCTCGGGCCGGGATTCTCGAAATCGGCTGAGGAGACGTTGCCGGAGGCGTCGACGTGAGCCAGCACGGTGACGCGCACTTTGCCTGAAATGGTAGACAGAGCTTTCTGGGAGACGTCCGGCAGGATCTGGTCCAGAACTTCGCCTTTGGCCGTCTTTGCCCGGGAGCCGGCCCCGGAAGTCGAAGAGGCTGTGGAGCTCTTTGGTGCAGCGGTTGAAGGTTTCGTTTCCGTTCGAAGCGCCGTGGGAGAAGGCGAAGCGGCGGGCCCGTGGGAAACTTCCTTCGGCGAAGATTTAGCGGCAGCGGGTCGCGACGAATCGCGGCCGGGAGAAGCGGCGTTCGGTTTTGCCTTGCGGGAGACTCCCGAATCTGTGGGTTGATCGTCCGATGGTGGCGCAACGGCGCGCGTTTTCGCGCTTGTGGAGGCAGAAGAAGTATCAGCGCGCCAGCCGAGGATTTTCGGCAACGCGATGATGGAGCCGACAACTACCAGCCCAACCGCAATCGGAATGACGTAGCTTGGCAGGACGATCGGTTGTCCCGGGGCGCGTCTAGGAGCGTTCCTCTGCGCGCTCACGGCCGGGATGGGCGGCAAGGGGAACGCTGAAGGTGCTTTGCCGAGGGCTTTGGCGGCTGGCGGGGTGTTCAAAGGCGGCACAAGGTGTGCTGGCATGGGAGCTGGCACTGCCGATGTCAGCGGACCTCTGCCTATGGAGGGAATCGCTGGCGCGGGCGGGGGCACGATTGGCGCGGGACGCGGTGCTTGCAGTTTTTCGGCAGGCATCGCGGGAACGGCGGAGGGCCGTATCGACACCGGAGACGCGCCGTGAGCAGCCGCGGCGGCGCGAGGATTCAGGCTGCCTTCGATGTCGGCGATTGTCCAGCGAAGCCGAGGATCTGGTTCGAGTGCGTGACGCGCGATATCGCGAAACGGTTGCGCCAGAGACTCTGCCGCAAACTGGATCGGCGCGCGTGCCTGTGAATCTGGCGCGCGTTGCGTGAGCACTTCGATGAGAAGCACGCCGAGCGACCAGACGTCGCTTGCGTCAGTGAGCGTGTCGGTTTCCGTTTCCGGCGCGTCGTAGGCGGTGCGTTTCGCGGTGGACTTGCGATATTCTCCGGCAGGAAAGAGGCGGTCGGTGGAAAGCTTGACTTGATCGCTGGTGGCCATAATGTTGGAAGGCTTCAGTCGCGAATGAACGAGGCCTTGCGCATGCAAATCGCTGAGGGCGTCGAGCACCGGGCCGAGCATGTCGCGCGCTTCCGCGGAAGTGAGTGCGCGCTGCGGGAGAATCTGCGACAGATCCTCTTCGGCGTATTCCATGACCACATAAAGAAGGTCCATGTCCGCAAGGCGACAGCGGCCGCCTTGATACAATTGAAGCAAATTTGGATGGGTTAACTTGGAAGCGCGGCGCCAGAGAGAGAGTTGCAGATCCGTCGATACGCTTTCAGGAACCAGCTTAATCACTGCTTTGGAAGATTGCGGGCCGGCGAGTTGCGTAAGAAAAACGGCGGATTCGCCGGAGCCGCCAAGATACCGTTGAAGCGGAAACGCGTTGTTGATGACCTGGCCTTCGTATTGTTTCCAGGAAAAACTCATCTTACACCTCGAGCACGAGAACCCTCGCCGCCGGTAAACGCGGACAGGCGCATCTACCGTTCGAACTTCAAGAGAGGGCGATGGCGTCTTGGACGGGGCCGGATCCTCGTCGAGACTTGCAATTCGCAGGCGGGGGCCAAGGCGCTCACCAAAATGATTCTGGCACGAAATCGCTGGCATTGCGAGCGGTCGTATCAGACAAAACCTAAAAGCAAAGAAGCGCCAGTAGATTGGATGCTGATTTGCGCTTAGGCGGAGCGTGCGCGGTGCTTCGGGCGTCTGGGCGTTCCGTGATTAAGACTCTTGGAACCGCTGACAAAGGGATTGCCGCGTTCAAAAAAACGCAGTAGCTTGTCGGCGGCGCGTGTGATGCCGATGCGTACGCTTTTGGCGATGGGGCCGACGCGATGATGGATTTCGCCAAGCCAGAGTTTTTCGTCTTCGCATAGGTCCACGCCGTCGTGGCGGCGATCGATTTGCAGCGCCTGCGCGAGGCGGCCGGGGCCGCGTGTGAGGGCACGAAGTTCATTGGTTTTGCGGTGGCGCTGCATGATTTCGATGCCTTCGATCGGCTCGAGCGCGCGAATCAAAATCGCGGCGGCGGTTTCGGGAGGTTCGCTGACGACATTGAGCATGAAATGCGCGCCGTAGTTGAAAAAAACGTAGACGTGACCGGGGGCGAGGTACATGGATTTGATGCGCGGCGTGGGCCCGCGGAAATGATGACCGGCGGGATCGCCTGGAGGATAAGCTTCGGTCTCGACGATGCGGCCGCAGACCCGTCCGGCGGGCAGATCGTGGACTACGACTTTGCCGATGAGGAAACGCGAAAGTTTGACGGTGTCCTCGGGAAGCTCGGAGCGGCGGATCCGCCGAATGGGAATTTTCGGAGGATCCTTGAGGGCGGTCTTTGGTGAGGACATTTTCAAGCAGATTCAGCGGAAAGAATTTTGCGAAGATCGTCGGCGGAAAGCAAGGCGTGGTATTCGCTATCCTTGCGCAGAAAATTTGAGACGTAGGGACACAAAGGAACCACGCGCAAGTGATTCGCGCGCGCAAAATCCAGTGCGGCGCGCGTCAGTTTGGCGGCAATTCCGTGGCCTTGGTACGGGGTGGGAACTTCTGTGTGGAGGAGCACGATGCGGTCGGGGAAGCGGCGATAGGTTATGAGCGCGCGGAACCCGTCGACCGTGGCTTCAAAGCGACGGGCCTCTTGGTTATGCGTGACGGCGACGGCCTCCAAGTTTAATTCCACGATAAGTCTCCTGCCGGAGCGACGAATTCTATCAGGAATCTCCGCGGGCCTTAGGCAGCCGAAGAGTCAGGCGGCTCGTTGTTAAAAAGTTTGGCGAGTTCCGCGTGCTCTATGACCACGGCTGGATCGCTCTGGATGGCGTCGAAATACTTTTTCTGAAAATTGTCGCCGGATTCCGTGGGAACAAACATTTTGCGCGCCAGGGAAAACGCCACTTTCGTGTATTCCGGAGTAATGGGCTCTTTGGCGGCGAGAGATTCATCAATGCGAACGACGAACTCGGAGATGTTGTGCAGCCAGGCGAATTGGGAGTGGTCTACAACGAGGCGGAAAAGCTCTCCGGCGTTGACGTGGCCGTGCTCTCGCTCGTAGGACCGGCGTTCCATCTCGAGCAGCGTCTTGTGCACTCGCAAAAGGGCCAGCCGCAAGGCAATGAGCTTTTCGCGTGCCGGAGAGTCGTGATTGGAGCCCTCCAATTTGGAGTTCGTGGAGTCCATGTTTGTCTACGTCTTATTTTCCGCCAGATAGGCCCATTTTCAAAACAAGTGGCCGGAGCAGAACGCAGAAGACAACGTCAGTCGTGGTAGCGCTGCTCGCCGACGGGCAAGGGGATGGGTAGACGGTTGCCAGGAGGTGGAAGCGGGCAGGTGGAGTATGGCGTGTACGCGCACGGGGGATTTTCCACACGGTTAAAGTCGAGCACCAGTTCGCCCGGCTTGTCCAGGCCCTTCGACGGGAAACCGGTGTAGAGGAAACGGCACGCGCCGTAAGTTGTCGTCGTGCTGGTGGTGTCGCGAAGGATAAAGAAAAGTTTGGCGACCGCCGGATCTTCGAGGACTGGCTCGAGGCGAAACGTTTTTCCGGCGAGAGTGAATTCCGCCACCCCGGGGACAGGCTGATCGTAACTGGTGCCGATCAGAGTGGCGAGCGTGATGGTCTTGTACGGACTATGGGGAATCCACTTTGCGGTGACGCGGTAGGTTTCGTCTGGTGGATACCACTTCAGGCCGTGAAATCCGGTGATCGAAGGTGAGTGGGCGTCCTTGATACGCAGGGCGAAACGGGATTCGCGGCGGATCACGTAGAGGTTGAGATCGCCGATGGTCATACGTGGCGCGAATTTGTCCTTGTTGCCTTCCGCGCGAAGAGATTGGGGTTTTGCAGGCGCGCCGGATACGAGAAGGTCTTGAGGGAAGCCGCCGGGAGGAGGATTCAGCGTAACGTTGTCCCCTTCGAGATGCAGGACTGCAAGATGTGCGGGCCCTTTGCTGAGATGAATCTTGCTGTCCGGGGCGGCGCCCACGGAATTGTCGCCGGGTTGCAGCCACTCCAGCCCCGCAAGGGACAGCCAGCCATCTGGTTTCAGCAGGTCTGCCGTATGTTGTTGGCGCCACGCGGCGGTTTCCTGTTCGAAGCTACCGTCCTGGGCAAAGAGACCGGCTGCGAGCAGAAGACTCGGAAGAATTGCGGAAGTGAGAGAGAAGCGGCGCGATGAGCACATACTCACTGGACCTCGCCAAATTGGAAAGACGAGAAGCCACGAAAAGCGGCAGCAAGGCTGTCGCCCTCCAAATTGCCTCGTCCCAAAATTGTTCTAGGGCCCACTCAGTATAGCTCGACGGCACGAATCTGCGCGGCTCTTACTGAATGCTCGCGAAGAGTGTATGCTTTGAGATTGTTGGCGGTGGTGGGGTAGACCTCTGTTGAGCGCTTGGGTGCGTCTCGTCGAAACAGTGCAATCCCATAAGTTGAGGGCTTTGGTCTTGGAGGAAACTTCATGATTGTGGGCGTTCCGCGAGAAAGCTTCCCGGGAGAGCGTCGTGTGGCGTTAGTGCCGCTGGTGGTACCGAACCTCACAAAAACAGGGTTCGAAGTCTTGCTCGAAGCAGGCGCCGGGATAGCCGCGGGTTATCAGGATGCGGAATACGTTTCGAAAGGCGCAAAGATTGTGACGAGCCGCGCGGAAGTTTTTCGCGCCGCCGATATGGTTGTGCAAGTTTTGTGTTACGGCTCGAATGACAAAACCGGGAGAGCAGATGTTCCTTTGTACCGTGCCGGCCAGGTACTGATTGGGTTTCTGAGGCCGCTGGGTTCGATTGAGCCGATTCACGAGATTGCGTCCAAGGGCGTGACTTCGTTTTCCGTCGAGTTGATGCCGCGGACGACGCGCGCACAGAGCATGGACGCGCTTTCGTCCATGGCCACTGTCTGCGGATATAAGGCGGTCGTCCTTGCCGCCGACAAATTGCCGCGCATTTTTCCGATGCTGACGACGGCCGCTGGAACGATTACGCCAGCGCGCGTGTTTATTATCGGTGCGGGAGTTGCCGGCTTGCAGGCCATTTCTACGGCGCGGCGACTTGGCGCAGTCGCTTCGGCATACGATTTGCGGCCTGCCGCCAAAGAACAGGTGCAAAGCCTCGGCGGGCGGTTTGTGGAACTTCCGATTGAAGCGAAGGACGCACAGGATTCGCGGGGTTACGCGCGGGCGCAGGACGAAACGTTTTATCAGCGGCAACGCGAGCTTCTTGGCAAGACCGTGGCGGACAGCGATGTGGTTATCACCGCCGCGGTCATTCCGGGAAAAAAGCCACCCGTTCTGGTTACCAAGGAGATGGTAGCGAGCATGGCGCCAGGTTCGGTGATTGTGGATCTTGCCAGCGAGCGTGGTGGAAACTGCGAGTGCACAAAGCCGGGCGAAGTCATTGTCGAACATGGCGTGACCATCATCGGTTATTTCAACCTGGCGACCGGCATGCCCTACCACGCCAGCCAGATGTACGCACGAAATTTGACCGCATTTCTTTTGCATCTGGTTAAGGACGGAAAGCTGCAATTGAACCTCGATGACGAGATTGTGCGTGAGACGCTGCTCACGCGGGACGGAGAAGTCGTCAACGCGCGCGTGCGGGAATTCTTTTCGCTTCCGGCTTTGCCTGGGGCAGCCAAGGAGATCGCGAAATCATGAAGCTGGACTTGCTGACCAGTGTCTACGTTTTCATGCTGGCCGCGTTTATCGGATTTGAAGTGATCCGGCGCGTTTCGCCGCTGCTGCACACGCCGCTGATGTCGTTGACGAACGCGCTGGACGCGATCGCGGTTGTGGGCGCGATCATCTTGGCCGGCGAATCTCACCAGCACGGCGGGCGGCTCGCGAAAATTCTCGGGACCATCGCTATCGTGGCGGCCACAAGTAACATCGTTGGCGGCTTCCTCATCACCGACCGCATGCTGCGCATGTTCAAGGCCAGCGGGCCGAGGAAACAGTGACCGGCGTGCCAACCGAACACATCATCGAAATCACCTACCTGATTGCTACGGCGCTTTTCATTCTTTCGTTGAAGTGGCTCAGCTCTCCGACGACGGCACGCCGAGGCGTTTTCGCCGGCGAAATCGGCATGCTCTTGGCGATCGTCGGAACGCTGATGTACCACGGCATTGTTGAATACAAATGGATTGTCATCGCCCTGGTGCTTGGATCGATTATCGGCGTGCCGCTCGGCGAAGTGGCGATGACGGCCGTTCCGCAACGGACCGCGTTGAGCCACGCCTTCGGCGCGCTTTGCGTAACGCTGGTCGGCACAGCGGAATATTACCTGCGCGCTCCCAGCGTGCCGCCGTTCGTGATGGGCGTTCTTTCCATGGAGATCATTTTGGGTTCGCTGACGTTCACCGGCAGCTTGATGGCCGCAGGGAAGCTGCAGGAGATTCTTCCGCAGCGTCCGATCACCTACAAAGGGCAGAATTTTGTGAATTTGGGCTTGCTCGCCGTGGCGATTGTCGTTGCCGGCGTGCTCGTTGCGCATCCGGAGAAGATGCAGCTTTTCCCTCTCGTCGTTGGCATTCCACTTGTCTTCGGTGTGATGATGATTATTCCCATCGGCGGCGCGGACATGCCGACGGTGATTTCGCTTTTGAATTCCTACGCGGGCCTTTCGGCGGCGGCCATGGGCTTCGTGTTGCAGAGCAAGCTGCTGATTATCGCGGGCGCGCTGGACGGAGCTTCAGGCTTCATTCTTTCCGTCAACATGTCGAAAGCCATGAACCGTTCGTTTACGAATGTGCTCTTCGGCGCTTTTGGACAGGAGCAAGGTGGTGCCGGAGCCGGTGCCAAGGAAACACGCAGTGCGCGCAGCGCGAGTCCCGAAGAAGCCGCTGCGATTCTTGCGGCTGCGAATAAAGTTGTGATTGTTCCCGGCTACGGCATGGCCGTGGCTCAGGCGCAGCACAAAGTGCGTGAACTTTTCGATGGACTCATAAAGCGCGGCATCGACGTAAAATTCGGCATCCATCCCGTGGCGGGCCGCATGCCGGGTCATATGAACGTGTTGCTGGCGGAGGCGGACATTCCTTACGACAAACTTCTGGACATGGACGAAATCAACGGCGAATTCTCGCAGACCGATGTTGCGCTGATTATCGGCGCGAACGACGTTACCAATCCCGCGGCGCGCACGGATTCCTCAAGCCCGATTTTTGGCATGCCTATTCTCGACGTGGACAAGGCGCGCACGGTGATGGTCATCAAACGCAGCATGGGAGCAGGCTTTGCGGGCATCGAGAATCCGCTGTATTACATGGACAAAACGCTGATGCTCTTCGGCGACGCGAAGAATTTTGTTGGCGCCATCGTGCGCGAGCTTGCTGGCGGCCACGAGTAGGGTTTCTGGCGCGGGAGAGCCCGCTGAGGAATTTCAACGCGTTGTTGAATGCCCGCCGTTTTGCCCTCATTCATAACGGAGTGCCACGATCGGATCGACGCGCATTGCGCGCCGCGCGGGAACCAGGCACGCTCCGATCGTGACAACCAGGAGGAGAAGAGTAACGCTCGAGAACGTGAGCCAGTCGCCTGGAGACACGCCATACAACAAGCTACGAAGAACGCGAGTGAGAGCCAGTCCGGCGACAATTCCAATGGCGATGCCCGCCAGGGCCGCCCGTATTCCCTCCAGAAGAACGGTTTTCAGGATGTCGTGACCCTGCGCTCCTACAGCAACACGAATTCCAATCTCGCGCGTGCGCTGAAGCACCATATGGGAGATGCGCCCGTACAGACCAACGACTGCCAGGACCAACGCCAGCCCCGCGAAACTGCCGATTAAATAGGAAGGATATCTCCTCAAAAAAACCGAAGGGGACTCATTGGCAATCTGCTCGAGAGATTGTGGCTGAATCAGAGGTAGCTGCGGATCCATCTGGCGCAGCGCGCCGCGGGCGGCGCCGACAAAAGATGCCGGTGCCCCGGAAGTGCGCATCAGGTAGCTCAAGTAAGTGTTGGGACCCTGGTCGTTCGCCACATAGATCATGGGAGGCGGAGGAGCGGCAAGATCGGACGAGGAAGTGTCTCCGACAACGCCAACAATTTCGATAAAGGGATTCTGGGCGCTGAAGGTAAAGCGAATGCGCTTGCCCAGCGGATTTTCGCCGCGAAAATAAGTCTGAACGAATGCGCGACTTGCGACCACGACTCTGGGGGTGTCTTTGGTGTCGGTTGCGGCGAAGAGGCGACCTTCGACAAGAGGGATTTTCATCGTATGGAAATAGCCGGTGCTAACGGTCAGGATTTGGCATTCATCTTCCTGCCCCGTCGTCACAGGGCGACCTTCCTCGACAAAGCGGATGGTGCCGCTTCCTCCGCCAGCTGGGATTCCGGAAGCTTGCCCGACGTCCACGACCCCGGGCATCGAGCGCAGGCGCTCGGTGAATTGATGGTCGAAGCGAACGGCGGCGGCACTGTAGTAAGGCGGAGTCTTGTCGCTGGGATAGGAGGAATCCGGCAAGTTCACTGAGAAACTCAAAAC
>Ga0126380_10000311_pt1 | contig 15385 bp, 25 predicted proteins | sample PanSoiMetPlot_26_FD_92544 | JGI IMG/M metagenome (GOLD analysis project Ga0126380, IMG submission 92544) | Tropical forest soil microbial communities from Panama - MetaG Plot_26 | ecosystem: Environmental > Terrestrial > Soil > Tropical forest > Bulk soil | place: Panama | collected 2016-02-17
AATATGCGCACGCCCATGCCTTAACAGCGGCGCATAAGACGCTTCCATTTGGAACGCAGGTAAAAGTCACGAACGTACACAATGGTCGTTCCGTGGTCGTTCGCATCAATGATCGAGGGCCTTACATCAAGGGCCGGATCATCGATCTGACGCCAGCCGGCGCGCGCGCAATCGGGTCGTCCGGTCTCGCCCAGGTCGAACTCACGGTGCTGGCCAGCAACGCGAACTGACCGGTACGTGGCAAGCGCATGCCATCGATTGGAGCAGAAATTCACAAATTTCTGTTCCGACGGCAGCTGCCGGCGAGGTTTCAAGTGGATAACCACTTTTCGCTCGCCGGCGAGGCGCTATCATTGGAGGTATGATTAAGACGTCCATCGATACAGATCTGGTCCGCCTTCGGGAGTTTTTGAACCGTCTGGAAGCCGATGCGCAGATTGCTGTCGGCGACGTCGATCTTGGCGGCCAGGAAATCGAAAGCCTGAAACGCGAAATCGCTTACATCGAAGGCATTCTGAACGGTGATCCCCGTTGCGGATCGAGGGCGTTCCTGTTCCAGATACCGATTGACTACGGCTCCTCGCGGCGGGCGCTCTAAACTGCGCTTTCCACCCTCAATGCGCCGCAAACTCATTGCGTACGCGCACACCGACCACATGCGATGTTCGCACGCTTGCACAGCAAGCAGAGATTTCAAAACGCGATGGCGATGTTAAGCGACGCAAACGTATTGGGACGCACGCATGCCGAGGCGTTGAGCGGCGCCTCTCGCGAGATCAAGGCGTGCGCCCATGCGATACGCAATTCCCCAAGGTCCCCTGTCATTGATTCTGACAACAATCGAACGGCCATTTTGGGGATTTGTCACGGTTAGAGTCGTTCCGAGCGGCCAAGTTCGCGCCGCAGCGGTATTGCCGCTCGCGTCGAAACGTTCACCACTCGACGTTCGCTTTCCTGATGAGTAGTAGCTCGCCAAAACTTCCTGCCCTGCGCAGTTGCCGGACCGCTTTACATATCTATGGATCGAAGCCCATCCGGCTGCGTTTGCGGATGTCAACGTCAATACGCTGACCAGGATTGCAATGCTTACAGGCTTGATTGGAGATGTCATTTAAGTCCCCCGAAATGCGATCGTGTTCTCACACACAGACAGGCGTCAAGCGTCCGCCGACTCAGAAGCTGCGGCTGAGCTAAGTACGGTTAAAAATGGCAGAAGGAAGGCAGGCTGTTGTTGCAGTGCCGCTTGCGGGCAAGAGGGCATTCGCTAACGGTACCCTGTTAAACTGAACAGCAAAAATTGGCGCTCAATTCCGCGGAGAGGCGAGCGCGGCACGAATTGCCGACACAAAGTACGCGCTCTCGCTCACAAAGATTGCAAAGCAGGCAAGTCAGATCGATGTCGCTGCAAGGGCTGTTGGCGATGTCCTAGTTGTAGTAAGTCGGGCCGATCAGCGCCGGCGGACGCGGATACGAGTAATAGTGCGAAGGAGCCGGCCCGTAATATCGCCGCGACGGATAACCGTATTCCTGAGGTGCAACAGACCAGTTCGGCTCGGAATAGACCGGGCCCTCATCGCATACTCGAATTCGGTGCACTATCTCGCGTCCGTAGGGGTCAACCCTCCGCTCGAGAAGAATACGGCAAAATGCATCGCGCTCGACGGGCATGCCATACGGGTGCGCGCCGTATACAGGCAGATCAAGATCACCAGCCTTCGCAGTGGAAACCGAACAAATCGCCAAGCCGGCAAGCGCCAGTCCAATGACAATGTGGCGCGCGCCTGTCTTACACGACACGCATGACATGGTACTCTCCCTGTTAGTCGGTGACCGGGCTTTTGTCATATCCGGTTCGCGGCCAATGGTGTCTTCTGTTAGCGGCGCTTTAGTGTCATTCGGCGTGCCAAACTGGGACACATGACGGAACACGGTCCGGGGACCTGCGTTAGTGGCCGGGACGTAACGGCCTTAACGAACGTGCATAGGGAAATACTGGCGATGCCACGCTTTGGAATTCCTCGCCTCGAATCCGATGAGCACGTCAACAAAGCCATGCAGGTCAATTGGCGTCGCGGATTATTGCGAATCTGGCTGCTCGTGTCCGCGGCATGGGTTATGGGATGGGTGGTTTATTTGATCCTCTACGGCATACAGGGCGGGTTCCGGAGCTCAGGAGATTTCCTGGCAATTCCGGTCCTCTTGTTTGGGCCGCCTATTGCCCTGCTGCTGTTTGGATTGGTCGCTGGATGGGCATTTCGGGGCTTCAAGCCAGAATAGGGGTCAAGATCGTCATTTTCCGCTGCAGCAGAGCGCAATCGGCCATCTTCGCGGAACGCGCGGGTTGCTAACTCGAAAATGCAGTGCGATAGTTTGTACTTCGAGGACGGCAACCTTCGTTGCGTTGGGATTTCCGATGACCGTGGTGAATGGTGGCGGCGCGCCCGCGTGTGAACCATCGAATCTGCGTGGAATGCGCATTCTCCTGGTCGAGGATTCCTGGCAACTCGGGATTGCCCTGAAAAGTCTGCTTCGAAGTTTCGACGCCGAAGTGGATGGACCAGTTGCCACCACGATGGACGCAGAGCATCTGATTGCCCAACACGTTCCGGATGCCGCAGTGGTCGACATCAATCTTCGGCAGGGCGAACGGTCGTATAGCCTTATTGATCGACTGATCGGTCAAGGTGTGCCTGTTGTCGTGACGTCAGGCTACTCGGATCTTCCGATGGTTCCAGCGAAAGCACATATCCTCGAGAAGCCTATCAGCGAGGAAAAGCTTATCGCGATTTTGCGCTCCGTTGCCGATACTCACTAACTATCGTTCTCATCTCTGATCGATCGGGACATTGATTTCGCAGCGCACGCCGTCCGTTGCGAAAGCAAGATTAACTGTTCCACCGAGTTCGTGCGGGATCAACTCGCGTATGAGATTGGTGCCATAGCCGAGTTTGGGCGGAGCGCCCACCGTCGGACCGCCTGTTTCATGCCATTCGATCTTCACCTGAGGCGGTCCCCCGTCGCGTTGGTAGCGATCCCAATTCACCGAGACATGACCACTTGGACTCGACAGCGCGCCGTATTTGACGGCATTTGTGACCAGCTCATGAAGAGCCATTGCCACCGCCTGAGTTGTTGCCGGAGTGAGTGTGACGTCGGGACCACCGATCATCGTGTTGGCCATCGTCGCGTAAGGCGCCAGCTGATTATGAACCAGGTCGGCGAGATTCACGCCGCTCCAGCGATTCTGACTGAGCAATGAATGTGCATTCGCCATTGATTGAATGCGTTTGTCGAGCACTTCGACAAACTGGTCGATCGAGGTACTGCCCTCACGGGTGTATGCGCTGATTACAGCCACTCGCGCCAGAAGATTCTTCACGCGATGATCGAGTTCCGCGATCAATAATCCCTGGCGCTCGTCCGATTGCTTGCGCTCGGTAATATCAAGAGTCAGCCCCTTCAGACCTACGCAGCGAGCCGTCGAATCAAATTCAGCGATGGAAGATTCCTCGAGCCAAATCTGCCGCCCGTCGGGGCATCCGAAGCGAAAAGTCATTCTGTAGGAAGGCTTTTCGGGGCGGACTGAATGAACAAGTTTCTTGAATTGCGAGCGATCGTCGGGATGAACACTTTCGAGGAATTCGGAGGCAGAAAATCCACGCTTTGGATCGAAGCCCAAAATCTGCGCAGCGTTGTCGCTCCGCTGCGAAGAGTTGGTGCGGGCATTCCATTCAAAGGCCATCACCCCTCCCGCGGTCAGCGCCTCTTGAAGCCGGGTCTGGCCCTCCAAGAGGGCGGCTTCGTGGTGACGGCGCTCCGCGAAAAGCGAAGCAAGAACGAGCGCGCAGAGCGAGATGGCAAGGATGCTCGCCTGGGCACCCAGAATGCGGTGCTCGATCGGGATAGCGGGATCGCCGAGATAGCCGATACCAAATGTGGTCATCCAGACCAATGCGAACGCAATGATGAAGGCAGCCGCGGCAGCGAAGATGGGGCGACAGCGTGCTGAAATCCACAATAACAGCGGGAACAGCGCGGCGATGGGAACTACGATTCCCCAATGGCCCTGCGGAAGAAGAATGACAAATCCGCTTATCCAGCCCAGCGCCACGAGGGCTACGATGCCTTCGACAAGCTCCCTCCGCTGCGGCGGTTCCCGCGCTGCCGACGCAAGTTCGATCATTAGCGGTGCGACTGTGAGGATTCCGAGCGCGTCGGAAGCGAACCAATGTTGCCACGTTGCCAGAATCGGTGCGGTCGAGCTGTGGAAGTACAAGAACCCTGCCGTTCCGCCAGTTCCCGAGATGGCGGCCGCGACGGTAGCCGCACCCAGCAAGCCCAGCACATGACTCAGGCGGTCGAGACTAAAAGCCGGACCGAAATATCGTTGGATCAGCCATCCGGCAAGCAGCGCTTCGCCAGCATTGCAGACGGCGAAGACGATCGCGCCCATGAAAGTACGATCGCCTAACAAGTTGGCCACGATGGTCGCCACTGCGGCACCGGCTGCCACTGGCAACCGCGAGCCCGGTCCAAGTGCGATCAGGGCGCCCGCGGCGATGCCTGAAGCCGGCCAGAACACTGCCACGCCATCAGGTTTGGTCAACAAAAGAAGACTTAGTCGAGCTGCAAGGAAGTAGGCAACTCCAACAAGGACAAACAGCCAAATAGAACTAGCCCACTGCTGTCTTGATCGACGAGCGGAAGACAGCTGGCCAGGAGCATGCGCCGATAGAGAGTCCAGCAAGTTACCCCCTTTCGTTGCGTCGTTTCATGCTAGCACGATAGCCGTGCAGGGCGTGCAGGTTTCCGCATTCACAGGCTGACCGATTTGTCCCAGATTTCGTGGTTTCTTTGCAAGCATAGACGACCCACGGTGCGCGCACGCCTTATCTGCGATGCATTAGCGCGTAAACGCAAATGAGAGTGTTGGAAGGGATGGCGGAGCGAATCCACTGAAGGGGATAGCCGTCATCGTCGTAGCGTGACAGCTTGATCATCACGAAATGGAATAGCCCTTCGTCCATTGAACGCGACATCAGGGCACCCGTTATACCTGCGCGTGGGGAGGTTAACACAATGTCGCTCGGCCCCTGGGCGAAAACCGACATCCGGTTCATCGGGGATTTTGTCACCAGCGCAATGATTTGGCGTGGGGCTTGAGCATTCACATGCTGTCAAACTGACCAATACCGCCGTATGATCATAAGCGCGCTGCCCACCAGAATACCGCTCTAATGGGTTTCAAAAAGTTGGCCTACAGTCCAACTCGATACGTTTACCCAACCCTTCGATAATCCGCGTTCACGGACAACTGCACCGACTGATGCAGCGACTAACGATACGTATGAGAATTTTTCGCTGCTGAAGACCGGAACCTGGCGTCGTTCGCAAAGTTGCTCTCTATGATGTGACATCAATTTGCGTCTGCAAAATCGTTATGAAAAAACGAAAATATTGGGAACAACGAATTTTCCGTATCTCCGCGGCGTTTTTGCTCTTAGGTCTCACTGCGCAAACAAACCTGGACGAGCCCTTTGGCCTTCGTACTGTGATCGCTTCTAAGGGTCCCTTGCCGGCGAATTGGGAAGATCTGCAGTCTCAAATTAATATGGAACAGGCGGTTGTTGCTCAATGCCGCGGCGGGGCGAACCGCTGTCCGTCGCAGGCAGCAACCAGATTTGTCGCGATCCTCAGTCAAGGCGAACAGCACAATGGCATCGCCCGGATCGGGCATATCAATCGTGCCGTCAATCTCGCGATACAGGGCCTCAACAACCAAAGAACGGAAAACTGGACGCCGCCCCTGACCGCCCTTGCGCAAGGCACCGGAGATTGCAAGCAGTACTCAATACTGAAATATGTCGCGCTCACCAATGTCGGGTTTGCCCCAGAGGATCTGCGCATCGTCATCGTCATGGACAAGACCGTGCACAGACAGCACGCGGTGGTCGCGGTTCGCCATGCGGGACGCTGGCTAATTCTTGACAATCGGTCGTCGATCCTCGTCGAGAGTTCCGATGTCGCCGCACACTACATTCCGCTCAATGTTCTTGATCAGCGGGGCGTCCGCGAATTTGTCGGCGCGCCGACGTTGGCGGATAAGGCAGCGAGCTCGATCGGTAAATGATCGGCGCTACGTCCAGTGCGAGCAGCTTTGGAAGCAGGCGCCTGAAACGGAAAGAACTCCTTGGCGTCGCCAGTTTGCCAAAGCATTCCAAAAGACGGTGCAAAAAAGTCCCGGCGCAAAGTCCGGGACTTTTCTTTTCTCACGATTTCCTTTGCTAAGAGGCCAGACCTTGGTTTGAGGAATTTCCTTGCCCGTTTTTCGGCGACGGCAGCGATATGGTCTCATCGAACACGGTTTTGATAAGCGAATGATCGGTCAGATATTTGTGATATTGGGTCACGACGGCTTTCGCTTCCTTTAGCGTAGCAAGCCTCCATTGGATCTCCAGATTCTCATTGCCGGCGATGCTTTCGACGATCCTGCGCTCTTCCACGAGCAGCTTGAATTCGCTTGGTTGATCTGCGTCCGCTCCGTTGCCGTCAAGATTGGTTGCGAAGTCGATGCGGCCGGTCGGGACCCAGTCCCGTTTGACGACGCCTTGGTAGGGCAATTTTTTTCGGCTCTTCCAGCTTTTCCAGCGTTCCGAATTTGTCACGTACGTGAGGGCATCAGCCATCTCATTACTCCTTTCTCCGCTATCCAGGCGGAAGGGATCGGATGTGCACAGAAAGTTGCAACGCTCTTAACGCCGGACGGACTGAGCAGTTTCGTCGTTTTGCAAAAACACCCTTCAAGACGTTGCACGTCGGCGGTATCGGAGGGTGGTATGTCTTGCCAGCTTCCTGTCGACGCTATCGCTGTTGGTGAAGTGAACGCGCCGATAATGGCGAAAACACGCTGACTGATTGGTCGAAGAAATTGCTCCGATGTTGCGTCGGCTCCGTCTCTTATTGCTGCACTGCAAGTCACAGCTGTTTCAAGATCGTTTCCCGAGGAGCGCGCGATAATCGCAAGCGAAGCTCCGCCATTAAGGTTTCTTGCTTACGGTTAATTTGAAATCAAATTGAAAGACGGTGCGCGAATTCTATTGTCCGGGCCCGAACGGTTGGTCCGCAATGCTGCGCATACTTGCAAGCAAGCAAGACGTCGTTCCCCGGATGCTGGGCCCGAAGCCGCGGCTTCCGTATGAGGAGGTTTGGCACTTATCGACCGTGCTCATCCCAAGATGATCGATCACGAATCGACTCCTGTGGGGCACAGTTTTGCGGCGTCGTGACGACGGCCGTTGGATCTACAAGGAATATCTGGGAAGCATTGAAGCGATTCAATACCACGCGCGCTCATCGGAAAACATAGAACGGCCGCTTCAAAACCGGCATTTCTAGGAGGAGAAGCATGAGGTTCGCCGCACTTGCCGCCCTTGGTGTACTCGTCGTGCTGCCGGCTGATGCGTTGCAGCAGGGTCAGTATGCGTCGCTGACGCCGACGTGCGACAATGACGGACGCTGCACTACTCTCAGCACGATCGCACCGGTTTCGGGTGCTTATGATAGCGGGCCGGAAATCAAGACGACGGTACCCGTCCCCGTTTCCCGGCCGCAGTTGCGCGCGCTCGATGCCAACGGCAACAGCGCAGGCGGATTCGTCGTATCAAGAAAGACAGGCGCTCGAGCTCGTGTAGGCGTCGCATACGCCGCGCGTTTCCAGGCGTACATTGATGATCTTGAAAGCAATCACGGCGCGCGCGTGCTGTTCATGGGCGGGATTCGTCCGGGGCGCTGCTTGCCCTCCAGCGAGCATCCGTGCGGAAAAGCCCTGGATGTATGCCAACTGCGGCGTGGCGTGGTTGATCAGCGTTGCAATCTGCCCGGTCGCCTTGCGCTTGGCCGCATCGCCGCTTCGCACGGTCTGTTCGAAGGCGGGCGCTGGTGCAATTCGGACTACGGCCACGCCCAGATCGATGTAGCGGCGGCTGCCTGTAGCGAGCGCCGTCTGGCGCATCGTTCAGCATTGGGCGCGGCATCCCGAAGAAACGATCAGCTTTCAGTAAATACGGAACTGGGCGCGATACATTGACGCGCCCAGTCCTTTTTCTTGGCAGCACCTTGCAGAATTGCACTTAGCAGGGAGGCAAGGTTGCTGCGGATCCAGTTTGCGGCATGCCGGAGCTCGAGGTTGTGCCCGAACTTGTGCCACTTTCCGTTCGCGAGGTTGTCGCCGATCCGGTTGTGCCGCTGCTTCCGCTGGCCGATCCTGACATGGCGCTCTTCAATTTCACTTGCCCGTTGGAATCACGGCAATGGGTTGCAGCGGAAACTCCTGAGGAGGCTCCGGGACTCGACGTAGGTGGCGAGGTGGTCTGGGCGCTGGCGGCGACCACACCCGCCGTCAGGAAAAGCGTGGCAATGAGAAGCTTTGACATGACCTGGTTACTCCGTTGCATTGATTGATATTTGAGCCCGGCCGCGTGCAACCGGCACCCGGCGCAGGCTCATTCAGCGCGACCGCGAATCTGTTTAGGCGGTCTGACACCAAACGTTAGGAGTTGGCCGAGGTTCCTCTGTCAGATCCCGAGATGAACCTAAGGGTCCGGACCGGTGCTTATTGGGACATCAGTTCCGGCCGATATTCGAAATGCATGGTGTCGTAGTGGTACCAGTAGCCGCCCCAGACAAAACCGTGCTTTTCAAAAATCTGCACGATTTTTATCGGGATTTGGTTCCGCCACAGGGGTTCTTGCTCGCCTTTCACCCACCGCCAATAATTCGCATACCGGATGTTGATATCGACTGCAGCGCCATACGCATGCATTGATTTCAGACTAGTTCCGGCGATCTTGCGACAATTGTACGCGCCGGCCAGAGGCTTCACGAATTTAATCAGATCAGCGGGCAACTCATCGAGCTCACGCGAAACGGCGTCAAGCGCGCTTGCGACACCGTTCACCGCCGTGATTGCTACACTGCCTCCGGCGTGTCTGGGAAGCCAGCGGACTGTCCGCAAATTTTTGGCGACTTCGCTCTTGTTGCAGTCGCCATACATGGCGACGAATAGAGGTTCGAAACGAATGCGGCCGGGGTCGATATTTATTGCTGGCTGTGCCGGCGCCGCCCCCAGCGGATATCGGGCATAAAACATGTCGTCGATATCAGGCTCTTCCAAGAGCTCCTTGAATGTCTTGTTGGTTCGACCATCCGAGATTCGAAACTTCATCCCATTCCTTAAAATCAGAAACTCGTTGTCGTGGCCGCGGATCTTGTCTGGATAAGCGCGCACAAGTCGGTCCAGGGACTCCTTGATGTTTTGTGGCGCCGCCCCGTATCGATCTTCGGCGTTTCCCGCGCCACCCAAAAGTATGTTGATGATTAGTGCGATCGATAAAACAAGCCGTTTCCCTTGCATCGTGCTGTCGGCAAGGTGAACGCACCAGTTCGTGAAAGGCGGCACGCGCTCAGCCAAACTCAAACGAAGTGACCCCAAAAATCCTCTCGATCGGCAAGTTTGGCGTGCCTCCGCAATACATACGAGCGCAACCGAAGACTTCCTTTAGGCCCAACCCTGAGGCGAGTCGAATGCCAGCCTCGTTTGACTCTGGTACATCGAGTTGCACTTGCTCGCCTGCGATTTGGCCCATCAAGCTTGTGACGAGGCGTTCCGCAACGTCGGGCCGCGAAGCAAAAAGGGGGCCGATTTTGTAGCCCATGCGCGCGGGACGAGCGACTCCATATCCGGCCAATTCACCTTTCTCGAACATTCCAAGGGCACACGCGCCGGGCTGAAAAATCCAGCGCTGAAGAAACGAAGTTCGTGGCGCAGGGAAATGCGAGCGATCGAACCGGTCGACAATCGCAAAAATTGACGGATCGAGCCGTTGAACTTCGGCGTCCGGTGTCCCTTGCGCAACGCCTTGGAAACGAACGTCCTTATAAGCGAACTTGAATCCACCTCGCTCGTAGAACGGGACCATCGCGAATACACCGTCCATTCCAATGTAAGCTCCAGGCGCCAGGCGAGCTTGCAGACGTTTAAGCCGATACGTCCACAATTGTCTGCCGAGACCCTCGCCGCGCAGGTCGCGTCGGATAATGAACAGGCCCATAAAGCCAAAGAGTTCGTCGTAAGAGAATATTGTTCCGCCGCCCGCCAGACCGTCGCCATTGCGCAACGCCACAAACGCGTCGCGATCGCTGTCCCAGGCGATCGTGATATCAGCCTTGCCGGGATTCCAGCCTTCATCGGCTGCCCAGCCAGCGAGGATATCGGCCTCATCGCGACGCATTGGGCCGATGGACAGATTTGCGGGTAGCATGTCTGCGTCTGTTCAGTTCATGAGTGCGACAAGGCGAGAAGTGTTGATGCCCGTCACGGCATTGTAAAGCCGGCACCAGACCTGTCGTGATATCGGCCGCAGTCCGCCTTGCTCATTTTGACAAGGCCCCGACGGCGTAGATTCGGAACGTTCCACCGGGAAGCGTCTGACGGCCAATATTTACGTTCGGCACGATCTCAGCCATTGCGATGATCGTAGTTGGTGCCCGGGACATCGAACTTCTGCAACGGCGTGCGCTTGATGGTCGCATTCTGTTGTGTCGCAGCGGGGAGCTGCTGCGCTGTCGCGGCATTCACAGGTGCAAGCATGGCAAGCACTGCGCAAATCAATATTTTTCCGAACATTCGTCGCACTCCGGCTGAGATGGCGCCGCTATATTGGAACTAAAATATTGCGTCGACGGTTCGCACACAGTCCTTTGCCAGCGCAGGGTTGCGGCGCTACCATGGCTTGTCCGGGAGCCTGGGGAGGGGGCGATGGTCGTAGTTTCCCGTGTGTCGGTTGTGCTGTCGGTTGCAGGGGGGATTGTCGCGTTCGCTTTCGCGTCTGGCGCGGCAGGCGAATGGGCGACCAAGGATGACGCGGTTGCGCTGGTGAAAGAGGCCGCGGCCCTCATCAAGCAGCGCGGGCCGGAAAAGGCCTATCCGGAAATTTCAAACAAGGCTGGACGGTTTCACGATCGGGATCTTTACATCACCGTCCTCGATTTCAACGGCAAGGTCCTTGCCCACGCCTTGAGGGGGGATCTCATCGGCAGGAGCCTGATCAAAGCCAAGGATCCTGACGGCAAATTGTATATCAAGGAGCGCGTCGAACTCGCTCGCGGGCAATCGTCTTTTTGGCAGAACTACAGATGGTTGAACCCGGCCACCAATGAAATCGAGCCGCAGGATGCGTATTGCGAGCGGCTGAACGACACTGCAGTCTGTGGTGCCGTCTATAGCTTCTGATTGCGCGCGCGCGCCCGGACACAGGGGCCCGAGCGGGACAATGTGTCGGCTTTGCTACTGACCTTTGATGGAAAATCTGTCGAAAAGATTCTGCTCCGCCGGCGGGGCGTAGCGATTATTTCTAGGTAGCGCTTCGGCCCGTGCTGCGCGCGCGGCAGACCCTACTTTCGGCAAAGCGGCTGCCGCCGGCTTGGGCTGAGCGGCAAGCACGTCCGGCAATGTCATGTCGGGCGCGGGTGCCGGGGCGGTCGTAAGAGTTTGTATCGTGTCGGGACGCCAGGGCTTTGGCAGACCGGAACGCTCGCTGGTGACGATCGGCGGCGGACCGGGAGTAAGGGTCGCATCCGCCACGAAGAGCGGACTTTCGAATGCTCGGCGTGCGCCTATGGGGAAACAGTGGTGGTCAAATTCCGGTAAGCGGGATTGGCGCTTGAAGGGTCCAGGCCGCTCCTGATTTAGAGCGTACGTAGCGATTGCGCTACGAAACGACTGCTAGTCACCCAAGCCGAAATTGCTTTGCCGATCGCGCTGTGGTGGCGGGATTTCGGAGATGTCACTGAGTAACCTCACCGGCTGGCAATACTGTCGAGCTTGCTGTTCAGGTTGGTAGCGATTGCGTTAACGACAACGACGATCGCTACCGAAATGCCCGCGGCAATAAGGCCGTATTCAATAGCCGCAGTCGCCGTATCGTCTTTGAGGAACGCTGCGAATCTGGACACCAACGACAGCCCTTCGCGCTCGAGGCCGGCAAAATAGTGAACAGTGCTTAAAAAAGGCTTCGCAAAGCGAAGCAATTAACGGCCGGGCAACCGCACCATGGTAGTTGCGTGATCGGCAGACGCCAAGGAACAATTTATGATCGGACATCCGGCCGGGTTGCGCCGGCTTGACAGCATCATCTGGGCGATTGTTGCCCTGCTGGCTGGGATAATTCTGATTGCCCCATTCGTAGCGAACTTCAGGCTTGTCGGGCCCTCGTTCCTTGCGGCCGTTTTCGGCGTTGCGCTCTGCCTTGCCGGTTATTGGCTTTATGAGACAAAACGGCCCGATCCGCGATTGGCGAGCGCGGTTGGCGGCACCGCCCAAATTGTAGCTTTTGCGGCGGTGTCCTACATTGCCGCGAGCTTCGATCTTCCGTTGCGCGATGCTTGGTTTGATGCTGCTGACCGCACGCTCGGATTCGATTGGCTCGCGCTGCTCGGCTGGATGGACACGCACGCAACGCTGCACCCGGTTTTCAGGATGATTTACTCGAGCCTGATTCCGCAAACCGTCGCCGTAGTGCTGGCGCTGGCTTTGGCTGGGCGGCTTGTGTGGCTACGGATTTTCATACTGGCGTTCATTATTTCTGCCATCGTCACGATCATCGTCGCCGCGCTTGTGCCGGCGGAAGGGGTGTGAGGTTTTCACAAGCTGTCGGCTGCCGATTATCCCAATATCGTACCGGCGACACGGGAAATTCACTTGCCGGTTTTTCATGGTCTGCGTGACGGTTCGTATCGACAGCTGGTGGCCACGGGCGCGCAAGGCATCATCACGTTTCCCAGCCTGCATTCGGCACTTGCGTTGATTATTACGGTCGCCCTGTGGCCGGTCCCGGTGCTGCGCTGGATCGGGTTGGCCATCAATGCTCTGATGGTGGTTTCGATCCCCGTCGATGGCGGGCACTATTTCATCGACATCTTCGTCGGGCTCGGTATTGCCTGGGCCTCGGTCATCGCTGCCAGGCGCATCGCGAGAATTGCACACCAACCGCGGGTGCAAACTGCCGGCGGCGAAATCGGACTTGCAGCCAGCCGCTAGGTTCTGTGCGCTCTCGATCTTAGGCCGCGCCGACGAGGTGATCGAATAGCGCGTGAACCGCCGGCGTTCCGCGGAGCCAGGCCGCAGAGCGTCACCTCCCGATACCAGAGCGGACATTTGGTCGCACGCGCGTGCCGTTGATTCGAGCCCTCAGCCAGCGGGCGCGACGATCTGCTCAATTCAAGTTTTTTGCTCCGCCGCTAGCCTGACGTTGTTTTTCCAGGGTAGGAGCGATCGTCAATGCAGACAGCCTGGCTCTTGTTGGTCTATGCCCTGATCGTCGTGATCGGCGAGGCCGTCGTCGTGTTAGTCGGTCTCGTATTTTGGGACCGCAAGTACCCCTCGCTCAGCGTGCCGGTTTCCATCGTGACGTATCTCGCCGTTTTTTTCCTCGGATGGAAACTCGCCGTGCGCGTGACCGAACCGAAACACGGCAAGCAACTCGGGTCGTAAGCAAGGCGGTCGTTTAAACGCATGGCCGTCGAGTCGCGCTAGGGCGCGGCCGTTATCACCAGCGCCCGCATGCGTCCCTCGATGGCGCCGCTTCCGTATCGATCGGCCACGGCGCTGGCGGCTTGCTTCGTTGCGTCTTCCAGTCGCGCGGGATCGCGCGCTTCGAGTTCGTTGCGCAAAGGCGTGCCCTGGCAAAACCCGATTGCCGGATCGAAAGCGGATGCAGCCTTGCTGGTGGCTGACACAACATCGACTGTCGCGTTGGCAAATCCGGCGGCTCTCAGGTCGCTGCGAATCTGGTTTTCGTCGTGATAGCCGTGCGGGGTGCGGGCGAGAAACCGGGAGGGTCGTGCGGAAAAACGGAAGCGAGAGCCTGTGTGACAGTTTCGGCAAAATCGTTTTCCGAGATCTTGTCCCAGACCGTGAATATGAATTGACCGCCCGGTTTCAGAGCCCGGCGCGCTTCCTTGTATCCCTGCACCTTGTCGGGAAAAACATGACGCCGAACTGGCACGCGACGACGTCGAAGCTTTGCTCGCGGAACGGCAGCGCCTGCGCATCGGCCTGTTTCCATTCGATCCGTTCGCGATCCGCGCCGGAGTGTCGCGCTTTTGCATAATCGAGCATTGGCTGGTTGAGGTCGGTTGCGACAATTTGCGCGCCCGCAGGAAGCCGCGCTGCCATCGCGCGTGCCAGAACGCCGGTTCCTGCGGCCGTCTCCAGCACATGTGAAGGCGCGATCCGGTTCACTCGCGCAGCGACATTCACCGCATAAGGTTCGAAGATCAGCGGGACCAGATATCGATCGTAGATCTCGGGAATCGATCCTGCGAAGAGCTTGTCACTGGCGTCCACGAGACTGCTCCGTCACGCTGACACCTCGGTGATAACACATTTGTAACGCGATTGGCGTTTTGGAAAAGTTCCCGCGCGGAACGATGCCCCCGCATGGACGTTTTGCTCCAAGCACAAGTGGAGGCGATCATGCGTCGATATTTCGCGCTTTCGGTGGGTTCTGCTCTGGTCGGTGTGATGCTTGTTTCCGCCGCGACGGCGGAAACCTATTTCAGTCGTTGGCATAACGGCACCTGGACCAACGTTGAATACAACGACGGCGTTTGCAAGTACTACTACTCGTTCAACTCCTACGACCAGGATTTGAAGATCAACCGGTATGGCGACTGCTCACGCGTTGCGATCGGCCCCGACGGCAATCCTGCGCCGGTCATTGCCGGGCCGGTGGTGGTAAGACCAAGGCCGCTCGCCAGCGCGCCGCTCCGTTAGCGGTCCTCGCTACAGCGCACTTCTCGGAAAACCCCGGGCGATGAGCCCGGGGTTTTTGATTGCAAAAAAGGCGAATGGATAGGCCTGGTCGCGCTTTGGCGACGGGCGAATTCAGATCCCGTGCGCTTTGCTGCAGCGCATGAGCGCCACGATTCTTTATTCACATCTGAATTGAAAAGCGGGCAGGGATGTGAGTGTATTGCGGCTGTCAGGTTCGTGCTGACGTTTGTGGGGTGTCAGACAAGGAGGACGGCGATGAAAGCACTTGCTCTGGTGACAGCGTTCTTGATGACCTGCGGCAGCGCATACGCAGCATCGTGCAAGGTGGAGGCGACAAGCAAGAAGCTCGCGGGAGCTGCAATGACGAGCTTCATGAAGAAGTGCGAGACCGATGCAAAATCGGCCTGTGACAAGACGGCGGCCGAGAAGAAGCTGGCCGGCGCGGCGAAAGACAGCTTCACCAAGAAGTGCGTCACCGACGCTATCGGAAGCTGAATGGTATGGCGACGTTGCTTCGCTCGGGCCCGGCCTCCCGGCCGGCCCGAGCCGCCT
>Ga0126380_10000312_pt1 | contig 15365 bp, 12 predicted proteins | sample PanSoiMetPlot_26_FD_92544 | JGI IMG/M metagenome (GOLD analysis project Ga0126380, IMG submission 92544) | Tropical forest soil microbial communities from Panama - MetaG Plot_26 | ecosystem: Environmental > Terrestrial > Soil > Tropical forest > Bulk soil | place: Panama | collected 2016-02-17
AAGAGCTTTTCCGCAAAGCCGAAGGGCATCCGCACGCAGCCGTGTGAGGCCGCATACCCAGGCAGCGGGCCACCGTGCAGCGCGATGCCGTTCCAGGTGATGCGCTGCATGTGCGGCATCCAGGCATCGTCATACATGTTCGAGCGGTGGTCCTCTTCCTTGTCGACGAGGGCGAAGACGCCGGCTGGCGTCTCGCGTCCCTTGGTGCCGGTCGACACCGGCGCGCGCAGAATCCAGCCGTCGGCGTCGTAGAAAGTGACCTGCTGGGACTTGATCGACACGATCGCCATGATCGGCTCACCGGCATTGCGCGGCGCCGCCACCTCTTTGGGTGGTGGCGCGGGGCGCGCCTGTCTCGCGACGGCGTCGGCGGTCAGCGCCGTCAGTGCGGCCAACGCAGCGAGCGTTAACACGGCGGGAGGGCCCCGACGCCGCATCGCCGCGGTGGATTGCGCCGTCGAAAATCGACTTGACATGCTATGCCCGGTTTAAGAGGCCCTGTTCGCGCTTGCGTAGATCAAGTGTCAGATCACGACTTTTTTTCGACTTAACCGCCGCCAACACGCCACCAATTCGCTCCTGGGGAGTATCGGCAGATTCGATGGCAATTCTCTCATACACGACAGCGCGTGTAGGAGGAAGGCTGGCTCGCGGCTGGAATTGGCCCTGAGCGACGTGAAGCACGCGATCCAATGGCTGCCAGGCGTCGAAACCCTGCGTCGATATGAGGCGGCGTGGCTTTCGCACGATATCTTCACTGGGCTCGTGCTGGCGGCGATGCTCGTCCCGGTTGGAGTTGCGTACGCGCAGGCATCGGGCCTAGCGGGCATCTACAGCCTGTACGCAACAATCATACCCTTGCTGGCCTATGCCGTTGTTTGGCCCAAGCCGCATTCTGTGCTGGGCCGGACTCCGCTCTCGCAGCTGTCATCCTTGGCGTTGTCCTTCCGTTGTCCGGCGATCCCCTTCGCGCGGTGACCCTAGCCGGCCTTTGTCGACCGCTGCATTGGCCGCTGTCGTCATCGCTGCCGCGATTGGCTTGTTTGAGGTCGCCGATCTCGGCCGAATCTACCGCATTCAGCAGAGGGAGTTCTGGCTTCATGTTGCCTTGACGATGGCCCACCATTTTTCGATGCAAGAGGAGGCCGCCGGTGAAGGGCGGCCCCGAGTTTCCGCGGCACACGGGAACATGAGAATCGGGCGTCAGCGTAGCCCTTGTGCCTCGAGCGCCCGGCGAACCCCATTGTCCACGCGCCCGGCGAAGGCCCCGTAGCCAATGGCGAGGCCGATGCCAAATGCTGCTATTCCCAGGACGACGAGGCCGGCGGCGCCTCCATTCACTTCATCGACTTCGGCATCCGCAAGCGCGCGAATACCGACGCTCTGATCGTTGTTGTAAGTGCTCATGCTCGTACTCCTGTTTTGCATTGCCCAATATCGGCAACGCTCTATTGGTTGGCTCACGTTCAATCAGGTTCTGTTCCCTCGGGAACAGCGCAGAACGTGCGCCGTGGCTATCATCCCCGGCGCATCTCCTGCGGCATCTGTATCGACCGGAAATCGTGAGGGCTAAAATCCCAAGCGGGATAGTCCGGACTTGGCTACAGCAACATCCCAATACCGTCTTTGCTCTGGCGAAAGCTCTTTCACGAAAGCCCTGATCTCTGGCTCTAGCAGTCGTTTCGTCTCTGGCACGTCGCGATCAGTGCGAAACTTGTCCGGCGAGTCTTTCACACGGTCTAGTTCGCTTCCGGCTTCATGTTGTTGGCCTTGACGATGGGCCACCATTTTTCGATGTCGGCCTTCTGCCGGGCGGCGAGCGCCTCCGGCGTCTGCTCGGCGGGTGACGGGATCTCCAGTTCCAGTTCGGCGAGGCGCTGACGCACCGCCGGATCGGCCAGCGTCTCCACCACCGCCGCATTGAGCCTGGCGATGACGTCCTTGGGCGTGCCGCCACTCGCCCACAATCCGTACCACAGCGTCATGTGCAGATCGGGCACGCCGGCCTCGTCCACCGTCGGAATGTCGGGCGCCGACGCCAGGCGGCTACTGGCCGTGACGGCATAAGCCTTGATCCGGCCGGCGCGCACGTGCTGCAGCGAGGTCTGCGCCTGCTCGAACATGAGGTCGATCTGCCCGCCCATCAGGTCCTGCAGCGCCGGCGCCGAGCCGCGATACGGGATGAAAGCGAAGCGCGTGCCGGTGATCGACTGAAAATGTTTTCCCGCCAGGTGCGGCCCGGTGTTGACGCCCGGCGTGCCCTGACTGGCCTTGTCGCCATTCTGCTGCAGCCAGACGATCAGCTCCTTGAGATCCCTGGCCGGCACGCCGGGCTTCGTCACCAGCAGGTAGGGATTGCTCGGCAGCAGCGAGATCGGGGCAAAGTCCTTCATCAAGTCGAAGCCGAGCGCGTAGAACGCGCCGCTCAGCACGTGCGTGCCGGTATGGCCGAAGATGACCGTGTAGCCGTCCGGCGCCGCGCGCGCGACGCGCCCGAGCCCGATCGTTCCGGCCGCGCCGGTGACATATTCGACGACCAGCGGCTGGCCGAGCGACAGGCGCATGCGCTCTCCCAGGAGGCGCACGATCGCGTCAGTCGGTCCACCCGCCGGAAATGGCACCACGACCGTAATCGGCCGCGACGGATAGGTGTCGGCGGCGCCGGCGAGGCCGGACGCGCAGGCGAATGCCGCGACGAGAAGCAGCGTGCGCATCAGCATCACCCCGCGAATTGCTGCGAGCAGATGTCAGTTGGCGTCCAGCTTGATGTTGGCCGCCTTGATGATCGGCCACCATTTTTCCACCTCGGCGCGGTGGTGCGCGGCCAGCGCCTGCGGCGTTTGCTGCTCGCGCGTGGCAACGACCAGGCCGAGATCGGTCAGGCGCTTGTGCACGCTCGCATCGCCCAGCGTCTCCACCACGGCGGCGTTGAGCTTGGCGACGACGTCCTTCGGTGTGCCCCGGGGTACCCACAGGCCATGCCAGAACGAGATGTGCGCGCCCGTTGCGCCGGCCTCGTCCATGGTCTGCACGTCGGGCGCCCCCGGCCAGCGGGTCGGCGCCATCACGGCAAAGGCCTTGATCTTGCCGCTGCGCAGGTATGACAGCGTCTGCGAGGCTTCGGCGCAGAAGATGTCGATCTGGCCGGCAACCAGATCCTGCATGACCGGCGCGCCGCCGCGATACGGCACGAACTGCAGCCGCGTGCCGATCTTGTCCTGAAAATAGATGCCGCACACGTGCGCGGCGCTGCCGGCGCCGATCGTCGCCGCCGTCACCTTGTCGGGATTGGCCTTGAGCCAGGCCACCAGCTCCGTTCCGTTGCTGGCCGGCACCGCATTCTTGCCAACGATCATCAGTGGCGCCGACGTGAGCAGCGAGACCGGTTCGAGATCGGCCAGCATGTCGAACGGCAGGCGGTACATGGCCCCGGATCCGACATGGCTGGTCCAGTTGCCGATGCTGAGCGTGTAACCGTCCGGCGCCGCCTGGGCGCCGCGGGTGGCCCCGATGCTGGCGCCGGCACCGGTGACGTTCTCGATGATCACCGGCTGCCCGAGCGACACGCGCATGCGTTCGCTCAGGATGCGCGCCAGCGTGTCCGACGGCCCGCCGGCCGGGAACGGCACGATCATCGTGACCGGTCGCGACGGGTACTCCTGCGCCAGTGCGCCCGTTGCGCATGCCAGCATGGCCCAGGCGATCGCCAGCAATCGTCGCATCACCCCCTCCCGTTCCAGGCGAATGGCGAATGGCGAGTAGTGAGTGGTGAGTGGTCAGTCGAGCGTTTATTCGCCCTATTCGCCATTCGCCACTCACTATTCACCAATCATTACTCACTAGTGGGCCTCCACCTTGATGTTGGCCGCCTTGATGATCGGCCACCATTTGTCCACCTCGGCCTTGTGGAAGGCGGCGAGCGCTTCCGGCGTCAGCTGCTCGCGCGGCGGGATGGCCTGCCCCAGATCCGCAATGCGCTGGCGCACGCCCGCATCCGCGAAGGCGGTGACAACGGCATCATTCAGCTTGGCGACGACGTTTCTCGACGTTCCCTTGGGCGCCCACAGCCCATGCCAGAACGAGATGTCCATGCCCGATACTCCGACCTCTTCCATGGTGGGGACGTCGGGCAGAGCGGGAAAGCGCGTCTTGGACATGACGGCAAAGGCCTTCATCTTGCCGGCGCGCACGTGCGACAGCGTCTGCGAGGCCTCGGCGCACATCAGGTCGATCTGGCCGGCCACCAGATCCTGCATCGCCGGCGCACCGCCGCGATAGGGCACGAATTGGAAGCGCGTACCGGTCTTGTCCTGGAAGTAGAGGCCGCAGATATGCGCGCCGCTGCCGGCGCCGACGCTGGCCGCCGACGCCTTGTCGGGATTGTCCTTCAGCCAGGCGATCAGCTCCTTGGCGTTGTTCGCCGGCAGTGCCGTCTTGCCGACGATCATCAGGGAGGACACGCTGAGCCGCGCCACCGGCTCGAGATCGGTCAGGACGTTCCATTGCACCGGATAAAGCGCAGGCGCCCCGACATGGCTCGTCCAATTGCCGAGGATGAGCGTGTGGCCGTCGGCTGCGGCCTGGACGGCGCGGCCGACCCCGATGGTCGCCCCGGCGCCGGTCACGTTCTCGACGATGAGGGACTGGCCGAGCGAGTCCTTCATGCGGTCGCCCAGAATCCGGGCCAGCGTGTCGGTGGGGCCGCCGGCAGGGAAAGGCACGATGATCGTGATGGGCCGCGATGGATAGTCCTGCGCCGCTGCGGCGCTCACCTGCAACGCGATGGCGCATAGGAGGGCAACCAGCAATCTTGCCATTTCTGTTCCTCCATCTGGGTGTTGTTTTCGGCAACGATACCGTAAATCCGCCGGCCCGTCACCGATACGTGATTGTCGTAGACATGTTGGAACCGGGACGGCGGGCTACCGTTATGGCGATTTGCAACTCGGGAGCCCGCCATGAGATCGCCCGCTGCGGCACTTGCGCTGCTTCTCGTCGCGAGCCCGGTCGCGGCGCAGACGTTCCGCTCGTCGGCGGGCGACCTGCAGGTCGAGACGGTGGCGCGCGGGCTGTCGCATCCCTGGGGCCTCGCGTTCCTGCCCGATGGGCGCATGCTGGTCACCGAGCGGCCGGGGCGTCTGCGCATCGTCACGCGCGACGGAAAGGCGTCGCCGCCTCTCGCCGGCGTCCCGGCCGTGTTCGCGCGGTCGCAGGGCGGACTGCACGACGTGGCGCTCGACCGCGACTTCGCGGGCAACCAGACGATCTATCTCTGCTACGCCGAGCCGGCGAGCGGCGGCGGCCGCACGGCGCTCGCGCGTGGCCGCCTGGTTGACCAGGAGACGCCGCGGCTCGACGATGTGCGGGTGATCTTCCGCCAGGACGGCCCGCAGTCGAGCGGCAATCACTTCGGCTGCCGCATCGTGCATATGCCGGACGGCAACCTGTTCCTCACCCTGGGCGAGCATTTTACCGATCGCGACGAGGCGCAGAACCTGCGCAACCACCTCGGCAAGATCGTGCGCATCCGCCCGGACGGCACGGTGCCGCCCGACAATCCCTTCGTGAACCGCCGCGACGCCAAGCCCGAGATCTGGAGCTATGGCCACCGCAACTCGCAAGGCGCCGCGCTGAACCCGGCCAGCGGCAAGTTGTGGATGCACGAGCATGGCCCGCGCGGCGGCGATGAGATCAACATCCCGGAAGCCGGCAAGAACTACGGCTGGCCGGTCATCGGCTACGGCATCGACTACAACGGCGCCAAAATCCACGCCAGCACCCAAAAGCCCGGCATGGAGCAGCCGATCAAGTACTGGGTGCCATCGATCGCGCCGTCCGGCATGGCGTTCTACACCGGCGACCTGTTCCCGGCGTGGCGCGGCAACCTGTTCGTCGGCGCGCTCGCCGGACAGGCATTGGTACGCCTCGAGCTCGACGGCGAGAAGGTGGGCAAGGAAGAGCGCCTGCTGCAGGACTTGCGCGAGCGCATCCGCGACGTGCGCGTCGGGCCCGACGGCGCGCTGTGGCTGCTCACCGACAGCGCCGCCGGACGCATCCTGCGGGTGACGCCGAAGTGAAACGAGTCGCGCTGGCACATTCGTCATTGCTGGGCTTGAGCCGGCAATTCATCCGCTTTGCATGAATTCACTTTTTGACGGATGCGCGGGTCAAACCCGCGCATGACGAGTCAGCGGATGCCTATCGTCAAGCCAACGATTACTTTCCGCCCGCCAGCGTCTTGACCAGCCGATACAGGTATTCGTTGCCGTCGAAGAACGATTTCACCAGCACCCGCTCGTCCTTGCCGTGCACGCGCACGTCGTCGACGTCGCCGGCGAGGCCGGAATTGCCGTAGGTCGGAATGCCGGCATTGCGCAGATAGCTGCCGTCGGTGGCGCCTGCGCTCATCACCGGGACGATCGGCGTGCCCGGCCAGAACTCTTCCGAGACTTTTGCGATCGCCCCCATGATCTCCTCGTGCAGCGCCGATGGCGCGCTGAACACCGGCTCCTGGATTTGCGTCACGGAGATCTGATCGTCGGCCAGAACCTGCGCCAGCGTCGCCTTGACGTCGTCCGGCGGCTCGCCCGGCATGACGCGGCAGTTGACGATGGCGCGGGCGAGCTGCGGCAGCGCGTTGAAGGCATGGCCGCCCTCCAACATGGTGGCGACGCAGGTGGTGCGCAGTTGCGCGTTGTACACCGGGTTGGCCGACAGGCGGCCGAGCGACAGCGCGCCCACATCTGGTCGCCCGGAAATCACCGACCGGATGTCGGCCGCCGTCTGGTCGCTCTCGAAATTCGCCGAATGCTCGAAATAGGCGCGCGTCGTCTCGTTCAGCTTGAGCGGAAAGGTGAACTTCGCCAGCCGCGCCAGGCCTTCGGCCAGGTGATATATGGCATTGTCACGGGTCGGCAGCGAGCTGTGGCCGCCGCGGTTCTTCACGTCCAGCGCGTAGGTCACCGACACTTTTTCGCTGGTCTGCACGCTGTTGCGGATCGGCTTGCCGTTCTTCAGGCCCACCGGGCCGCCCTCGTTCAAGGCAAATTCGGCGTCGATCAGATGGCGGTGATGTTTGAGCAGCCACTGAATGCCCACGGCGTCGCGATCGAGGATTTCCTCGTCGGTCTCCAGCGCCACGATGACGTCGCGGTCGGGCTGAAAGCCTTCCTGCTTGTAGCGGATCAGGTTGGCCACGAAGGCGGCGGCCATGAATTTGTCGTCGCTCGAACCGCGCGCGTAGAAATAGCCATCCTGCTCGGTCAGCCGGAAGGGATCGACCGACCAGTCCTCGCGCCGCGCCGGCACCACGTCGAGATGCGCCAGCAGCAGGATCGGCTTGCGCGCGCCGGTACCGCGCAGCCGCGCCACCAGGTTGCCTTTGCGCGGCGCCGGGCTCAGCACATGCACATCCGCATCCGCGAAGCCCGCGGCGCGCAGTCGCGCCGCCATCGCCTCGGCGGCGCGCGCCGTATCGCCCGTCTCGGTAACGGTGTTGATCTCGACCAGTTCCCGGTAGATGTCGCGCGCCGCCTGCTGTTGCGGCGTCAACGTTTGCGCCCGGACCGGTTCGCCAAAGCAAGCGAAGAGTGCTGCGACCGCCGCCGCAGCAATGAGCATGATGGCTCGCATCGTGATCGCCCCCAATGACTTGACATCCGCCACCGGCAAAGCCGGATTTGATCACACGCCGACGAGCCCCGCCATCGGCGCGACAGCAGCACTGGCCGGAAACACCCGTGCGGCCAGCGCATCGTCGGCGACACGCAGGTGATCCTTCAGCACGCCCTTGAGCACGGCGCGCAGGTCGGTCGTGGGCTTGAGGTCGCGGCCATCCTGCAGATCGGCATCCTTCAGGCCGGGCCAGTCGGCAATCACGCGGCCACCTTTCAGCGCGCCGCCGGCGAGCAGTGCCACCGTCGCGGTGCCGTGGTCGGTCCCGTCATTGCCATTGATGCGCGCCGTGCGGCCGAACTCGGTGATCACGGCGACGACGGTCTCGGGCCACGCCTGGCCCATGTTGTGCTCGATCGCCGCAAGCGCGCCATCGAGCGCGCCGAGCAACGTGGCAAGGCGGCCGTTCACGGTGCCTTCGTTCACATGCGTATCCCAGCCGTCGAAGGCGAGCGCGCCCACGCGCGGGCCGTCCTGGTTGGCCAGGAATTTCGCCGCCGCACCGGCCGCTTCGGCGAAATAGGCGCGCACCTGCGCGGCGCCGCCCGGCGGACCATTCGGCCGCGGCTGCTCGTTCGGCCTCGTCGCCATGCCTTCCGCACGGGCGATCACGGCAAGATCGAGCCGTTCCTCGAGCGCGCGCGCCAGCACAGGATCGGTGTGGTGGTAAAGGTCGAGCAGGCGCAGCGTGGTCTCGTCGCTCACCGGCGGCAGCCGCGGTGGCGTCCACGACAGGACCGGCGCCGGCCCGCGCACCACCAGCGGCGTCAGCGGGCCGACCGCGAAGGCGCGGCCGGCCTTGGCGCGGCCCGCCGGCTCGAGCGCGGCGAGCGCCCGGTTGAGCCATCCCGTATCGACGGCGCCCGGCTTGGGCAGGCCGCTTTCCAGCACGTCCTGGCCGTCGAAATGCGAGCGTTCCCGGTAGGGCGTGGCCGTTGCGTGCACGATCGCCGCGTGCCCGGCGCGATAGAGCCGGTGCAGGTTGGGCATCGCCGGATTGAGGGCAAAGAACGAATCCAGCGGCAGCGCCGGGTTGGCGCCGTCGAGCTTGAGCCCGCGCTCGCCGCGCAGCTTCACCCATTGCGGATCGCCCACCGGCGCCACCGTCGCCAGCCCGTCCAGCGCGCCGCGCAGCACCACCACGAGGAAGCGCGGGTCGCGCCCCTCGGCGCGCGCCAGCTTCGGCACATGCGCCCAGGCGAACAGCACGCCGGAGGCGAGCATGAGCTCGCGTCGCGACGGAGCATGGAGCGTACAGGCCATGCGTCACCTCCGTTGGAATTCCGGCGCCATGATCAGCAGCGTCAGCGCCTGGGCGCGGCTTTCCGCACGTGCGATCGCCTGACGCGTCTCCTGCGACGCCAGCGGGCCCAGCCCGGTCTCCAGCGCCGCCTCGACATCGACGCGGTCGGCCACGCGCTGCGCGAAGGCGTTGGCGATGTCGAGGCGCTGGGCGAGGCCGCCGATCCAGGCGGCATTGTCGTCGGAAAATCCTTTTGGCGACGGCGGCCGCCACCACGGCTCGCCGAGCGTCGTCTGCCCGCGCAGCATGCGGCGGATGTCGTCGGCACGCCCGGTGGCGCGCAGGATCGCGACACGCCATTCGCCCGGCCGCTTGATCTTGCCCGGCGCGGGGCTCCACGCCTCCGGCGCGGTGACCAGCGCCTTGGCCATCTCCTTGAGATCGCCGTCGCTGTCGCGGAAGCGCTGCGCCAGCCGGTCGACCAGTTCGCGCGGCGGTTCATCGGCGACGAAGTGCCGGGCCAGCTTCTCCGCCACATGCGCGGCGGTGGCCGGGTGACGTGCGAGGTCGCGCAGCACCGCCCGGCCCTGCTCGACTCCCGTATCGTCGTAGGTTTTGCCGATCACGGTCTGCGGGCCGGGCTCGTGCATGCGCTTGATGAAGATGAATTCGCCGCCGTGCACCGGGTCCGACACCTGCTGCAACAGCGTCCAGCCGGTCAACACCTTGGCGAAGCTGGTGACGTCGTCCTGGCTGTAGACCGTGCGCACACCGAGCGTATGCAGCTCAAGGATCTCGCGCGCCAGGTTTTCATTGAGGCCGCGGGTGCGGTTGATGCCGGCGACCGACGTGGGGCCGATCGATTGGGCATTGTCGAGATAGATCAGCATGGCCGGATCGCTCTCGACCGCCAGCAGCATGTCGGCGAATTTTCCCAGCACGTGGGCGCGGATGCGTTCCCGCTCGTAGCCGCCCGGCCGCGCCAGAACTTTTTCCGCCGAGATGCAGAAGTGATTCGACCAGAACCACACCAGCCGCTCGACGAAACCGATTTCGGCGTTCACGGCCGCGTCGAGGCGCGCCTGCGCCTCGGCCAGGAAGATCTGCTGCGCCATCGGCGGGGTGGGATCGGGCTTCGGCTCCGCCTCGCTGTTGCCGGCCATGGGAGCTTCCATGCCGGATTCGGCGAGACGCTGCTTCTCGGCTTCGCGCCGCTGGTTCTCGAGGCGATCCTTCGCGGCGCGCTCGGCATTGAACTCGAAGACGGCGCGCGAGGCCTCGGCCCCGCTCATGAGTGCCGGATTGTCGATCTGGCCGGCGCCGGGCCGCTCGAGGTCGGCCAGCAACGCGCCGCGTGGGTCCGCCGCGATGGCGGCGAGCGAGCCGGCACGCGGACCGAAGCCGAAACGATGCAGCGCCAGGGCGGCTTGCGCTTTCGGATCGAGAGCCATGCGACATTCGCTGCGGCGGTTGACCTGCGGATCACCACCATGGTCGGCGCGACCCACAGTCGCCGACCGCCATGCCAATACTGCGGCGCCAGCACGCTCCCTGGCGGCGTCGCGCTTGCGGCGCCGAAACGCCTCGATGGCGCCACTATAGGCGATCCGCCGGCGGTTCGCTCACCACTTGTGGAATATGAGAAATGCGCCGGCCGCGATCAGCGTGAAGCCGGCGGCATGGTTCCAGCCCAGCGGTTCCCTCAGGTAGAACACGGAAAAACCGGCAAATATCACCAGCGTCACGACCTCCTGGATGGTCTTGAGCTCGGCCGCCGAGTAGACCGCGTGGCCGTAGCGGTTGGCCGGCACGGCCAGGCAATATTCGATGAAGGCGATCGCCCAGCTGGCAAAAATGACACCGGCGAGTGGCACCTGCTTGAAGCGCAGGTGCCCGTACCAGGCAAAGGTCATGAACAGGTTCGAGGCGAGGAGGAGCAGAACCGGCGTGAGCTTGGCGGAAATGGCGATGGCAGGCATTGCGGGATCCGAGTGAGGGGTGGGAGAGCTGCAGTTGGCGAACCGGAATATCGGGCCGACGACGCCCAGACCGGCTCGGCTTCGAACGTCAGCCTGGAAATAAGTCCGCATCCCATTATTTTCGACCGCCATAAACAGAGAGTGAACACATTGCCGCGCGTCCGGGGTTCGACATGATGCGGCCTAATTTCGCTGCGTGTCTCACCGGCCAGATACGGAGACTCTGAAATGCGGCGTTCCCTGCTTCTCCCTATCGTCGCGGTGGTGGGCCTGGCGGCGCAACCGATCCTGGCGCAGGCGCCAACCCCGCCTCCGGCGCAGCCGGCACAACGCCCGCCCGCCCGCCCGGCTGCACCGGCCCCGGCGGCCCCGGCGCCGGCACAGCCGGCGCAAAAACCCTACCGGCCGGTGGCCGTGACGGTGCCGACCGTCCCGCGCGACCCCGCCTTCGACGCGCTGCGCAAGGACCTCGGCGAGATCGCCAAGCGCAAGGACCGCGCCGCGCTGGCCCAGCGCACCGCGGCCAAAGATTTCTTCTGGGAACGCGACTTCAGCGGCAGCTTCGATCCCAAGCGGCCGAGCATCGACAATCTCACGGCCGCGCTGACCCTCGACGCGGATGACGGCAGCGGCTGGGATGCGCTCGCCGCCTTTGCGGCCGAGACCAGCGCCGGTCCCCTGCCCGGCCGGCCGTCGGTGGTTTGTGCCCCGGCCATTCCGCAGTTCGACGAGGACGCGCGTGGTCAGCTCATCGAAAGCACCCAAAGCGACGGCCTCGAATGGAATTATCCCCGCGCGGCCGGCCTCCAGGTGCGGGCGGCCCCCCAGTCCAATGCCCCGGTTGCCGAGACGCTCGGTCTGCACTTCGTCCGCGTGCTCGGCTTCGAGGAAAAGGACGGCGATACCGACCCGGCACGCAATGCCTGGGCACGCGTGGCCACCCCGAGCGGAAAAGCCGGCTTCACGGCGCCGAACTCGCTGCTGTCGCCGTATGCAGACCGGCTCTGCTACGGCAAGGAGGCGGGTGGCTGGCGCATCGTCGGCTATGTCGGGGGCGGCGACTGATCGGATGGCCGTCCATGCCGCATCCGGTGTATGACGGCTGGTGTCCCGATTCCGAAATCCGCAAAACCTTGCAGTACGCTCCCCTGCGAACGTCGGAAACAAAGGGACACTCGCAAGTTTATGATTCTAGTGCCCCTTTTGAATCCTGAATTGGCAATCGGACTCGCCGCAAAACTTGTGCGAACTTCGGGTTCGGGACACTAGCCCCATGGGAGGCAGAATGATGCGCCACCTCAACTTGGTCTCGCTCGCCTTCGCAGCTGCCGTGCTCGTCAGCTGGGCCCCTGCCGCAGCGGCCCAGGCGCAAAAGGCGCCGCCGCAGCAGCAGCAGCCAGCGCAGCCGGCAGCGCCCAAGCCGTACAAGCCGCTGGCGGTGACGCTTCCCGCCCCGCTCAACGACCCGAGCTTCGAGGCCTTCCGCAAGGAGATGGTGGGCGTGGCGCAGCGCAAGGACCGCACCGCGCTGGCGCGCATGGTGGTCGCCAAGGGCTTCTTCTGGGAGCGGGAGGACGGCAAGAAGGCGCCGAAGAAATCCAGCATCGACATCCTGGCCCAGGCGCTCAACCTCGCCGCCAAGGACGGGTCCGGGTGGGAGGCGCTGGCCGGTTTCGGCGCCGAAGCGACGGCGGCCCCCCTGCCCGAGCGCAAGGATATCCTGTGCGCCCCCGCCAACCCGGATTTCGACGAGCGCGGATTGGAGGAACTGGCGCAGACCACCGACACCGATCCGCTCGAGTGGGGCTATCCGTTGCGGCCTGACGTGCAGGTGCGCGAGACCCCGAACGCCACCGCGCCCGCGATCGAGAAGCTCGGCATGCATTTCGTGCGCGTGCTCGACGACGACTCCCAGAGCACCGCCAACACAGCCGGCGAGTGGCTGCGCGTGGTGGCGCCGTCCGGCAAGGTCGGCTTCGTACCCGCCGACGCGCTGACGTCGCCGGCCGGCGCCCAGCTTTGCTTCGTCAAGGAAGGCGGTGCCTGGAAGATCACCGGCCTGGTCGGCGGCGGCGAGTAGTCGCCGCCCCACCAATGTGTCGGCTTCATGACGCTGCGCACGCGCAGCGCCCAAATATCGCAGCGCGAGCACCTGACAATTTTCAACCGTTGGGCAACCGGCCGTGCTACGATGCCCGCCACGAGGAGGCTGTCATGGCCGAGTACCAGATCAAATTTTTCAAGACGGTGTTGAGCTCCGACGGCCATCCGTTCAAGGTCCTGCAGCGGGTCGTCTCCGTCAGCCAATCGAACGCCTGCGCCACCTGCGAAGATGCGGTACGCATCGCCCAGCAGCGGTTCGCAGGGTTGGAGAATGTCGGCGACTGGCGACTGCATGCCGATTTCTTCGAGGCATCGACCGACGCTCCGGCGCAGCCAGGCACCGCCGCCTGACCTCGCGGCGTCACTGACGTGGTTGAGGGGCCGGCGCTGCCCGCAGCGCCGGCCCCATCAATTCTTGCCGTGATCGATCGGCGACGGTTGACTCGGCGGCCCGACATCCGTTGATGCGAGGCTGCATCAGACGCGCCAGCTTCCGGGTTCTTTCATGCCGAGCAAGAAGACCGCGCCCTACGGCTCGTGGAAATCGCCGATCACCTCCGATCTCATCGTCGCCCAGTCAATCTCGCTGGGTGAAGTCCAACTCGACGGTGAAAACCTCTACTGGGTGGAAGGCCGGCCGCAGGAACAGGGCCGCTTCGTGGTCGTGCGCGCAGGCGGCGACGGTGCCGGCGGCCACGACGTCACGCCGCGGCCGTTCAACGCCCGCACGCGCGTGCACGAGTACGGCGGCGGCGCCTGGACCGTATGCGACGACGTTGTCTACTTCTCCAACTTCGCTGACGGCCGGCTGTGCCGGCAGAGTGTCGCGGCGGCGGAAGTGGAGCCGCTCACGCCGGCGCCTCCCGCGCGCGAGCGCGGCTGGAGATTCGCCGACGGCGTCATCGATCGCGCTCGCCAGCGCTGGATCGGCGTGCGCGAGGAGCATGGCGCCGGGGAGCCCGTGAATACGATCGTTGCGGTCGACCTGCGCCACCCCGACGCCGAGCCCGGTCGCGTGCTGGCCGGGGGTCACGATTTCTTCGCGTCGCCGCGCCTCTCGCCCGACGGCGGGAAACTCGTGTGGCTGACCTGGGATCATCCCAACATGCCGTGGAACGGGACGACGCTGTGGCTCGGCCATTTCGCCGCGGACGGCACGCTGGCCGGCAACCCCGAGCGGATTACCGGTGGGCCGGCGGAGTCGATCTTTCAGCCCGAGTGGTCGCCCGACGGCGCCGCCATCGTGTTCGTCTCGGACCGCTCCGGCTGGTGGAATCCCTATCGCTTCGAGATCACCACGGCGGAGACGACGCCGCTGGCGCCGCGCGCAGCCGAGTTCGGCCAGCCGCAATGGGTATTCGGCATGTCGACCTACGCGTTCGCCGGACCCGACCGCATCATCTGCACGTACTACGACCGCGGTCTGGGCATGCTGGCGGTGCTCGACCTTGAGACGCGCACGCTGCAGCCGCTCGACCTGCCGTTCACCGAGATCGGCTCGGTGCGAGCCGACGGCGACCGGGTCGTGTTTCGCGCCGCCGCGCCCGCCTGCCCCAGCTCCATCGTCGCCCTTGATCTGCGCAGCGGCCGGCATCGCATCGTGAAGCAGGCCACGAGCCTCCTCGACAATCCCGAGCTCCGCATCGCCGACTACCTCACCAAGGTCGAGCCGGTCGAATTCCCCACCACCGGCGGCACCACCGCGTTCGGCCTGTTCTATCCGCCGCACAATCCCGACTACGCCGGGCCGGCGGACGAACGGCCGCCGCTCCTTGTGAAGTGCCACGGCGGCCCGACCTCGGCGGCGTCGAGCGCGCTCGCCCTCGGCACGCAATACTGGACCAGCCGCGGCATTGCCGTGCTCGACGTCAACTACGGCGGCAGCACCGGCTTCGGCCGCACCTATCGCGACCGGCTGTATGGCAACTGGGGCGTCGTCGACGTCGACGACTGCATCAACGGCGCGAAATATCTGATCGGACGCGGGCTGATCGATCCCGGCCGTGCCGTCATCAGCGGCGGCAGCGCTGGCGGCTACACCACGCTGGCCGCGCTCGTGTTCCATGACTTCTTCAAGGGCGGCGCGAGCTACTACGGCGTCAGCGACATCGCGGCGCTCGCGCGCGACACGCACAAGTTCGAGTCGCGCTATCTCGACTGGCTCATCGGCCCCTATCCGGAAACGGAAGCGCTCTATCGCGAGCGCTCGCCGCTGTTTCACGCCGATCGCCTGGCCAAGCCGGTGATCTTCTTCCAGGGCGACGAGGATGCGATCGTCCCGCCCAATCAGACCGAGGCCATGGTGACGGCGCTGCGCCGCAGCGGCAAACCGGTCGGCTATTTCCTGTTCACCGGCGAGCAGCACG
>Ga0126380_10000313_pt1 | contig 15337 bp, 13 predicted proteins | sample PanSoiMetPlot_26_FD_92544 | JGI IMG/M metagenome (GOLD analysis project Ga0126380, IMG submission 92544) | Tropical forest soil microbial communities from Panama - MetaG Plot_26 | ecosystem: Environmental > Terrestrial > Soil > Tropical forest > Bulk soil | place: Panama | collected 2016-02-17
CAGCGACTGCGCCGCCACCGTCGCATGGCCAGCGATCGGTGTGCGGCACGAGCCGTCGAGCACCGCCAGGAACGCGCGCTCGGCGGCGAGCGCGTGGCCGGTGTCGGCATCGACGATTGTCGCGACCATGCCACGCACGCGCGCGTCATCGAGACGCGTCGTGATGGCGATTGCGCCCTGGCCAACGGCCGGCGGAAATTCCTCCACGCTCAGCACCGAGGTGGCGGCGTCGCTGCGGCCGAGCCGGTTCAGTCCCGCCATGGCAAGGAGCGTGGCGTCGACCACGCCGTCGTCGAGCTTGCGCAGGCGCGTCTCGACGTTGCCGCGGAACAGCGTGACGTTCAGGTCAGGCCGGAGGCGGCGCACCATGGCCTGGCGCCGCAGCGACGCGGTACCCACGACCGCGCCCGCGCGCAGAGCCGCAAGGCTTGGCGCCGAGCGGCTGATGAAGGCGTCGCGCACGTCCTCGCGCGGCAGGTAGCCCGCGATCGTGAGCTCGGTCGGCAGCACGGTTGGCAGGTCCTTGGCGGAGTGCACGGCGAGGTCGATGGCGCCGTCGATCAGCGCCTGGTCGATCTCCTTGGTGAACAGGCCCTTGCCGCCGATGTCCGTGAGCGGCCGGTCCTGCACCATGTCGCCCGAGGTGCGGATGACGCTGAGCTCGATCGCCTCGACCTCCAACTTGAACGCCGCGGCCAGCCTTGCCCGCACCTCGCGGGCCTGTGCCAGCGCCAGCGGCGAGCCGCGCGTGCCGATGCGCAATTGCGCCATGGGACCTCACAACATACACACCCATTGTCATGTCCGGCCTCGTGCCGGGCATCTCGCTCAGCGTGGCACGGCCGTGCCAGACGAAACGGGATGGCCGGGACAAGCTCGGCCATGACGAGGGATGGGCCAAAGCCCGGGACCATTGATATAACACCCTCAACCCAAGCTCGCCTACGACGGTAATGGACATCCAATGCTGGTGCTCGGCATCGAGACCACGTGCGACGAGACCGCGGCCGCGGTGGTGCGCCGGCACGCCGACGGCAGCGGCGAGATCGTCTCCAACGTCGTGCTGTCGCAGGCCGCGCATGCGGCCTATGGCGGCGTGGTGCCGGAGATCGCGGCGCGCGCGCACGTGGAGTTGCTCGACCTGGTCATCGCCAAGGCGATGGTCGAGGCGGAGATGAACTTTTCGCGGCTCGACGGCATCGCGGCGGCCGCCGGTCCGGGGCTGATCGGCGGCGTCATCGTCGGGCTCACCACCGCCAAGGCGATCGCGCTGGTGGCGGAAAAGCCGCTGGTCGCCGTCAATCACCTCGAGGCGCACGCGCTCACGGCGCGGCTCACCGACAACACGGCGTTTCCCTACTGCCTGTTCCTGGCATCGGGCGGCCACACGCAGATCGTCGCCGTGATCGACGTCGGCGGCTACGTGGTGCTCGGCACCACGCGCGACGACGCGCTGGGCGAGGCCTTTGACAAGACCGCAAAGGTCCTCGGCCTGCGCTATCCGGGCGGCCCGGAGGTGGAGCTCGAGGCGGCGCGCGGCGACGCCAAACGGTTCACGCTGCCGCGGCCCATGGTCGATCGGCCCGAGCCCGACTTCTCGCTGTCGGGCCTGAAAACGGCGCTGCGGCTGGAAGCGCAGAAGATTGCGCCATTGACGGCGAAGGACGTCGCCGACCTGTGCGCCGCTTTCCAGGCCGCCGTGATCGACATCGTCACCGACCGGCTGCGCGTGGGCTTGCGAGTGTTCCGCGCGCGGTTCGGCGAGCCGCGCGCGCTGGTCATCGCCGGCGGTGTGGCGGCCAACCAGGAGATTCGCACCGCCATCAGCAGCATGGCGGCCGGCGCCGGCGTCCCCCTGGTGGCGCCGCCCGGGTCGCTGTGCACCGACAATGGCGCCATCATCGCCTGGGCCGGCGCCGAGCGGCTGGCGCGCGGCCTTAGCGACACGCTCGAGGCCAGCCCGCGCGCGCGCTGGCCGCTGCAGCCGCCGGTCGCGCCGCTCACGCCCGAGACACAGCCATGATGCGCGACCGTGCCGCACGCTCCGTTACCTCTCCCCGCGTGCGGGGAGAGGTCGGATTCCGAGCGAAGTGCAAGCGGAGCGAACCCCCGGGACGAAGTGCCCGGGGGCGGGTGACGGGGCCTGCCCACAGGCTCAGACTCGCGGACACGCCCCCTCACCCGACGTTCTTCCCTGCGCTCGCAAGTCGACCTCTCCCCGCGCGGCGGGGAGAGGTGGAGCAAGGTGCAAGGCTGTGAGCTTCGATACCATCGCGGTGCTGGGCGCCGGCGCGTGGGGAACGGCGCTCGCCAATTGCGCGGCGCGCGACGGCCGCAACGTGGTCCTGTGGATGCGCAACGCCGGGATCGCGGCGGCCATGCGCACGTGGCGCGAGAGTCCGCGCCTGCGCGGCTTCGAGATCGACGAATGTGTCACACCGACCGCCGAGCTCGATGACGTGGCCGCCGCCGACACGGTGCTCGTCGTCGTGCCGGCACAGGCGCTGCGCGCGGTCGTGGCCGCGCTCCCGCGATTGCGGCCGGGCGTGCCGGTGGTCGCCTGCGCCAAGGGCATCGAGCGCGGCACACAGCGCTTCATGACCGAGATTATCGCCGAATGCGTGCCTGTCGTCGTGCCGGCGATTCTGTCCGGCCCGAGCTTCGCCCACGACGTGGCACGCGGCCTGCCCACCGCCGTGACGCTGGCGGCGCCCGACGAGGCGGTGGCCGCGGCGCTGGCGCGGGCGCTCGGCTCGGCCACGTTCCGTCCCTATCACTCGACCGACGTGCGCGGCGTCGAGATCGGCGGCGCTGCCAAGAACGTGCTGGCGATCGCGGCCGGCATTGTGGCGGGGCGGGGCCTGGGCGCCAGCGCCGCGGCGGCGCTCACCACGCGCGGCTTTGCCGAGCTGATCCGCTTCGGCCGTGCCTATGGGGCGCGCATCGAAACGCTCACCGGGCTGTCCGGGCTCGGCGATCTCATCCTCACCTGTTCGAGCGCACAGTCGCGCAACTTTTCGCTCGGCGTCGCGCTCGGCAAGGGGGAGGCGCCCGAGCTTGCACCGGAGGGTGAGAAGCTCGCCGAAGGCGCGTTCACGGCTTCGGTGCTGGTGGAGATGGCGGCCGCGCGCGGCGTCGACATGCCGATCGCCGGCGCGGTGGCGGCAATCCTCGACAAGCGGCTCGGCGTCGACGATGCCATCGAGGCGCTGCTGACGCGGCCGTTCCGGGCGGAGGGATAGTGGCACGGCGGTGCAGTCGTTCCCGCGCAGGCGGGAACCCATGCTTGTCCCCGCGCAGGCGGGGACCACCGCCTTGCGCGACATGTTGTGCCGGTGTTCATGGGTCTCCGCCTTCGCGGGGACGACCGCGCCGAGTGGAGACAAGCAATGGCGTACTGGCTGCTGAAGACCGAGCCCGAGACGTTCGGCTGGGAGCATCAGGTCAAGAAGGGAGACAAGGGCGAGCCGTGGACCGGCGTGCGCAATTTCCGCGCCCGCAGCCATCTCAAGAAGATGCAGCGCGGCGAGCGCGCGTTCTTCTATCACACCGGCGACGAGAAGCGCATCGTCGGCATCGTCGAGGTGATCCGCGAGGCCTATCCGGATCCGACCGACCAGGAGGGCAAGTTCGTGTGCGTCGACGTGAAGGCGCTCGAGCCGGTGCCCAATCCGGTGACGCTCGCGGCCGTGCGCGCCGAGCCGCGCCTCAAGGACATGGTGCTGGTGCACCAGCCGCGCCTGTCGGTGCAGCCGGTGACCGACAAGGAGTGGAAGATCATCTGTGAGATGGGTGGAGTAAAAGCTTGAGGACCTGTCGTCTCCGCGCAGGCGGGGACCTATGACCACCGACGAGGTTCGTATGGCGAGGCCTGTGTTCATGGGTTCCCGCTTGCGCGGGAACGACCGCGAGCTCTGAGCGGATGCCGATCATCGCCGACCCGCGTGCCTTCATGCGCGCCAATACGCGGCTGCGCCCGGTGCCGCACGTGCCCGAGCTGGAGCTTCATCTCGCCGACGAATCCGTGCCGCTGTGGGAGAAGACCGAGGAGGAGCTCGGCGCCATCGGCCTGCCGCCGCCCTATTGGGCGTTTGCCTGGGCGGGCGGCCAGGCGCTCGCGCGCTACGTCCTCGACCATAGCGGCGAGGTGCGCGGCCGGCGCGTGCTCGACCTCGCGGCCGGCTCGGGGCTCGTCGCCATTGCGGCGGCCAAGGCCGGCGCCGCCCCGGTGGTCGCTGCCGACATCGATCCGCTGGCGGAAGCCGCGATCGCGCTCAATGCCGAGGCGAACGGCGTCTATGTCGACATCGTCATCGCCGACCTGCTCGACCAGCCGCCGCCGGCGGGCTCGCGCTACGACGTGGTTTTGGTCGGCGATCTGTTTTATGAGCAGAGCACGGCGGCGCGGGCGCTCGCCTACCTGACGCGCCATGCGGCGCTCGGCGCACGCGTGCTCGTCGGTGATCCCGGGCGGAGCTATTTGCCGCGCGAAAAACTCACCTGGCAGTGCGAATATTCCGTGCCGGTGACGCGCGAGCTGGAAGACCAGGAGATCAAGCGCACCTCCGTTTGGTCGCTGGCGGCGTGATATGATCCGTAGGGCGGGTTGAGGCGCATCGCTCGGCTTTCGAATGGATCGCGGCTTCTCGCGCCGAAACCCACCGGCGGCCGTAGTGGTGGGTTTCGGCGCGCAATGCGGAACACTACTGCGACGCCGACATCACGCGCCTCAACCCACCCTACAGGAGGTTCGCCATGACCTTTGCCGGGATGAACTACCTGGCGGTCGTGATCGCCGCCATCGTGTCGTGGCTGGCGGGTGCCGCGTGGTACGGCGTGCTGGCCAAACCCTGGGTGGCGGCGCAGGGCAAGACGATGGAGGAGTTTCGCGCCCGGCGCGAGGCCATGCGCGGCAGTCCGGCCGCCTATGCCCCGTTCCTCATCGCGTTCGTGGCCGAGCTGATCATCGCCTGGATGCTGGCCGGCGTGCTCGGCCACCTCGGACAGGTCACGGTGCGCAACGGCGTGGTCTCGGCTGCCTTCCTGTGGTTCGGTTTCGTCCTGACGACGATGGCGGTGAACTACGCGTTTGGCGCGCGCGGCGTCAAGCTCGCCGCCATCGACGCTGGCCATTGGCTCCTGGTCCTCCTGGTCCAGGGCGCCATTCTCGGCGGCATGGGGGTGTGAGGGCAGCGACCCGCGCGCCCCGCGCGACAAAAGTCTCAACCTTGCCGCCTTGTGGCTCGCGCGGGCGGCGGCGCATAATGCGGGCAGAGCAAAGCGCAGCCGCGTCGGAGTAGGCGGACCGCGGCGCCCGCGTGAATCGGGAGGATTGCATGACCGACAAAACCTATCCGGTGCCGGCCGACTGGCAGAAGCGCGCCTATCTGGACGAAGCCAAGTACCAGGAGATGTACGCGCGCTCGATCAAGGACCCCAACGGCTTCTGGGCCGAGCAGGCCAAGCGGCTCCACTGGTACAAGGCGCCGACCAGGATCAAAAACACCTCCTACGACCCGCACAACGTCTCGATCAAATGGTTCGAGGACGGCGTCACCAACGTCGCCTACAACTGCGTCGACCGCCATCTCGCCAAGCGCGCCAACCAGGTCGCCATCATCTGGGAGGGCGACGATCCCAAGGACGACAAGAAGATCACCTACAAGCAGCTGCATGACGAGGTGTGCCGCTTCGCCAACATCTTGCGCAACCGCAACGTCCAGAAGGGCGACCGCGTCACCATCTACCTGCCGATGATTCCGGAGGCCGCCTATGCGATGTTGGCGTGTGCGCGCATCGGCGCCATCCATTCGGTGGTGTTCGGCGGGTTCTCGCCCGACTCGCTCGCCGGCCGCATCGAGGACTGCCAGTCCAAGGTCGTCATCACGGCTGACGAAGGCATCCGCGGCGGGCGAAAGGTCCCGCTCAAGGCCAACACGGATGCGGCCATCGCCAAGGTCGGCGGCGTCGATCATGTCATCGTCGTGCGCCGCACCGGCGCCGCCGTCGACATGAATCCGGTGCGCGACGTCTGGTACCACGAGGCCGCTGCGGTGGTGACGTCGGAGTGCCCGTGCGAGCACATGCACGCCGAGGACCCGCTGTTCATCCTCTACACGTCGGGCTCGACGGGAAAGCCGAAAGGCGTGCTGCACACCACCGGCGGCTACCACGTCTACGTCGCCATCACGCACCAATACGTGTTCGACTACCACGACGGCGACATCTACTGGTGCACCGCCGACGTCGGCTGGGTGACCGGCCACAGCTACATCGTCTACGGGCCGCTGGCCAACGGCGCCACCACGCTGATGTTCGAAGGCGTCCCCAACTATCCGACCATGTCGCGGTTCTGGGAGGTCATCGACAAGCACAAGGTCAACACCTTCTACACGGCGCCAACGGCGATCCGCGCGCTCATGCAGGCGGGCGACGATCCGGTGAAGAAGACGAGCCGCGCCTCGCTGAAACTGCTCGGCACGGTGGGCGAGCCGATCAATCCCGAGGCCTGGGAATGGTACCACCACGTGGTCGGCGACGGCCGCTGCCCGATTGTCGACACCTGGTGGCAGACCGAGACCGGCGGCATCCTGATCACGCCGCTGCCCGGCGCCATCGCGCTCAAGCCCGGCTCGGCGACGCGGCCGTTCTTCGGCGTACAGCCGGAGATCGTCGACGCCGAGGGCAAGGTGCTGCAGGGCGAGACGCAGGGCAACCTGTGCATCGCGGATTCCTGGCCGGGCCAGATGCGCACTGTCTACGGCGACCACCAGCGCTTCGTCGACACCTACTTCAGAACCTATCCGGGCAAATATTTCACCGGCGACGGCTGCCGCCGCGACGCCGACGGCTACTACTGGATCACCGGCCGCGTCGACGACGTGATCAACGTCGCCGGCCATCGGCTGGGCACGGCGGAAGTGGAGAGCGCGCTGGTGGCGCATCCGAAAGTGTCGGAGGCCGCGGTGGTCGGCTATCCGCACGACATCAAGGGCCAGGGCATCTATGCCTACGTGACGCTGATGGCCGGCGAGAACCCGAGCGAGGAGCTGCGCAAGGAGCTGGTGCAGTGGGTGCGCAAGGAGATCGGCCCGATCGCCTCGCCCGACCTGCTCCAGTTCGCCCCGTCGCTGCCGAAGACGCGCTCGGGCAAGATCATGCGCCGCATCCTGCGCAAGATCGCCGAGGACGATTTCGGCGCCCTCGGCGACACGTCGACGCTGGCCGATCCGGCGGTGGTCGACGATCTCGTCACCAACCGCCAGAACAAGCGCGAGGCCAAGGCGGCGGCGTCGTAGCTCGGGCGGAACAATGCTGACGAGACGTTCGGCACTGCTGGCCTCGCTGTCGGCGCCGCTATGGTCGTCCGCCGCGTTCGCGCAAGCCTATCCGTCCCGAGCCATCCGCCTCGTCGTGCCGTTCTCGGCCGGCGCGCCCGACACGGTGGCGCGCATCATTGGCCAGCAGCTCAACGTCCAGCTCGGCCAGCCGGTGATCACAGAGAACCGTCCTGGCGCCAACGGCGTGACCGGCACCAGCGAGGTCGTCAAGTCGGCGCCCGACGGCTACACGCTCCTGGTCGTCTCCTCGTCGTTCGCGGTCAATCCGAGCATCTACCGCAAGCTGCCCTACGATCCGCTCCACGATCTCGAGCCGGTCACGGCGATCTGTGCCACCGAGGGCTATATCCTGGTGGTGCATCCGTCGGTGCCGGCCACGACCGTGCAGGAGCTGATCGCGCTGGCGCGCAAACCCGGCAGCAATCTCTCCTACGGCTCGCCCGGCGTCGGCAACACGCTGCACCTCACCGGAGCGCTGCTCAACGCGCGCGCCGGCACCGATATGGCGCACGTGCCGTATCGCGGCGCCGGGCCGGCGATCACGGATCTGGTCGGTGGCCAGATCCAGGTGATGTTCGTCACCACGCCGCTCGGCCTGGCGCACATCCAGGCCGGGCGGCTGCGCCCGCTCGGCTATACCAATGCGCACCGCGCGTCGTTCCTGCCCAACGTTCCCACCATGGAGGAAGCGGGCTTTCCCGGTTTCGTCCTCGACGGCGGCTGGTACGGCCTGTTCGCGCCGGCCGGAACGCCGGGCGACATCGTCGCGCGTCTGCACCACGAGGTGGAGGTCGCGCTGAAATCCAGCGAGGTGCGCGAGCGCTTCGCGCCGCTGGCGCTCGACCCCATTGGCAGCCCGCCCGCCGAGTTCAAGACCTTCGTCGCCGGCCAGGTCAAAATGTTCGGCGAACTGGTGCGCCTGGCCAAGATCGAGCCGCAGTAAGCGGGATTTCGTCATTGCCGGGCTTGACCCGCCGTATTGCGGCGACTCACCGTTTGATGGATGCGCGGGTCAAGCCCGCGCATAGCGCGTAATACATCTCGAGACGAGTCATGCAGCGCGACTGGCACCCGTTGCCTGCCGAAAATCTGCCGGACCGGCTGATCCTGTTCGACGGCGTCTGCGTCCTGTGCTCGCGCTGGGTCGACTTCATTATCAAGCGCGACGCGGCTGCGCGCTTCCGCTTCGTTGCCATCCAGACGCCGCTCGGGCGTGAGCTCGCGACACGCCTTGGCATCACGCCCGACGACCCGGAAAGCAATGCCACGATCGTCGACGGGCGGGCTTGGTTCAAGCTCGACTCGGTGCTGGTCGCGCTGGCCGAATTGCCCCGCTGGCGGTGGACACGTGTGGGATGGCTGCTGCCGAGGAACGTGCGCGACTTTGTCTATGACCGCGTTGCCCGCAACCGCTATCGCGTGTTCGGCCGCCGCGACGCATGCCTCGTCCCGGCCCCCGAAGTGAAGGCCCGCTTCCTCGATCTCGGCACCGGGCGCAGGGAGCGGTCGTGAGCCGGCGGGTCGTGGTCATCGGCGGCACCGGCGCGTTCGGAGCGCGGCTGGTCGAGGGTCTCGTGGCGACGACCGACCTTGCCGTCGTGATCGCGGCGCGGCGCAGCGTGCCGGCCAACGAACTCGCGGCGCGGCTGCGCGCGCGCCATCCCGGCGCCGCGATCGAAACCTGCGCGCTCGATGCCGGTCGCATCGCGGCCGACAATCTTAGATCGCTCGCGGCGTGGTGCGTCGTGCACGCGGCTGGTCCGTTCCAAGGCGCCGGGCCGCGCGTTGCCGAGGCCGCGATTGCGGCCGGCTGCCACTACGTCGACATCGCCGACGCGCGCGATTTCGTCGCCGCGTTTCCGCGTCTGGACGATGCGGCGCGGGCAGCCGGCGTGCTCGCCGTGACCGGCGCCAGCACGACGCCGGGCCTGACCGAGGCCGTGCTCGACACCTTGGTGCGCGACTGGCAGCGCGTCGACCGCATCGAGATCGCGTTGTCACCGGGCAACCGCCAGCCGCGCGGCCTGTCGGTCGTCCAGGCGATCCTGGCCCGCGCCGGACAGCCGGTGCGCGTGTTCCGCCACGGCGCGTGGACCACGGCGCGCGGCATGGGCCTGCTGGCGCGCCGCCGCATGCCGGGGCTCGGCCGCCGCTGGCTGTTTTTGATCGACACGCCGGATCTCGACCTGATGCCGCAGCGTTTCGCGCCGCGGCGCGAGGCGGTGTGGCGTGCCGGGCTCGAACTCGGCGTGCTGCATCTCGGTGTTTGGTTGCTCAGCCGACTGGTGGCGGTGCGGCTGCTGCGAAGTCTCGTGCCGCTGGCGCGGCCGCTGCGCGCCATGGCCGAGTGGCTCTCGCCGTTCGGCTCCGCCCGCGGCGGCATGATGGCGACGGCGCAGGGTCTCGACGCAGCAGGCCGCAGCGTGACGGCAACCTGGAGCCTGGTCGCCGAGGCCGACGGGCCCAATATCCCGATCCTGCCGGCGCTGGCCATCGTGCGCGCGCTGGCCGCGGGACGGCTCGACCGGACCGGCGCCATGCCGTGCGCCGGCATGCTCGCGCTCTCGGACATCGCGCGCGAATTCGCCCGCTTTCGCATCGTCACCCGCACGATGGTGCGGCCGCAGGCCGTGATGCCGCGCGCGCTCGGCTGCGCCTTCGACACCCTGCCGGAGGTGATCCGGCGCGGCCATCTTGTGGATGGCACGCGCGTGCTGGAGGGCCGCGCCGCGATTGTCGGCGCGGCCTCGGCAGTCGGCCACGCGCTGGCGTGGCTGATCGGATTTCCCGCAGCGTCGGCCGACGTTCCGGTCTCGGTGGAGATGCGCGTGGACGAGACCGGCGAGGTGTGGACGCGCAACTTCGGTGGAAAAGAATTTCGCAGTCGCCTGGCGCCGATCGCGGGGAGGCGGAACCGGATTACCGAAAAATTCCGCTGGCTCACCTTCGATCTCGCCCTGACGGCGAGCCCGGCCGGCCTCGACCTCAAAATCACCGGCGGCCGAGTTGGGCCGCTGCGGCTGCCGCGGTTCCTGCTCCCGCGCTCGCAGGCCACCGAGCGGGTCGATGCCCGCGGACGGTTCTGGTTCGACGTGCCGATCGCGATGCCGGTCGTCGGCCTGCTGGTTCACTATCGCGGCTGGCTCGTTCCGCGGCCGGCCGACGCGCCGCCCGGCGCGGCAGATGCCGCCGTCGTGGCGGCAACCTAGCGCTCATCCGGGCCTTTGCTGTCTCTTTAACGTTACCGGCAGCATTCGGCTGAGTTTCGCCGGACGCCACGCTATCCTGAAGCTGCTGTGCAAGCGGCGGAGCGTTGTCATGCGGAAAAAACTGTTCAGCCGCGCCGGCCTCGTGGCGCTTGCGGCGCTCATCGTACCGACGAGCGCAATGGCGCGCGACGTGGTGGCGTTCGACGGCGGCTATTCCGGCGGTACCATCGTGGTGGTGCAACATCAGCGCCGGCTCTACTACGTGCTCGGCAACGGGCAGGCGATCCGCTATCCGGTCGGCGTCGGCCGTGCCGGCAAGCAGTGGGCGGGCGCCACCCGCATCGACGGCAAATACGTCCTGCCAGCGTGGTCGCCGCCGCGCGAAGTCAAGCGCGACAAGCCCTCGCTGCCCGATGTCATTCCCGGCGGCAGCTCGCGCAATCCGATGGGCGCCGCGGCGCTGACGCTGGCGGGCGGCGAATACGCCATCCACGGCACCAACGTGCCGCGCTCGATTGGCGGCAACCTATCGTACGGCTGCATCCGCATGTACAACGAGGACATCACCGACCTGTATGCGCGCGTGCGCGTCGGCACGCCGGTCGTCGTGATCCGGTAAGCCTCAGCGATAGAGATCGGCACGCGTCGGGGGCAGCCCGGACGGACCGCGCCGGCGTTTCGACGCCAGCGTCTGGAACAGGCACACGCCGTTGCGCTGGAATGCGATCGAGCACGCCGCGAGATAGATCAGCCACATCCGCGTCTTCGGCTCCCCGACTTCTCGCACCGCCTCGTCGTAGCGCGCCAGCAGCCGGTCATGCCAATGCCGGCACGTTCGCTGATAGTGCTCGCGCCAGGCCTCGACGTCGTGCACCTCGAAGCCGTTCTGCTCCAGCATGGTCACCGTGTTGCCGATGTGGTCGAGCTCGCCACCGGGGAAGATGTACTTGGTCAGCAGCGCGAATTCCGGCCGCTTGCGGCGGAACGTGCGATCGTCGCGCTTTGCCGGCCGCGTGATGGCGTGGTGGAGGAAAAGCCCGTCGGGTTTGAGCACGCGTTGAATGGTGGCGTAGTATTTCGGGTAGTTGTCGATGCCGATGTGCTCCTGCAGCCCGATCGCCGCCACCTTGTCGAACTGGCCCTCGACCAGCGAGTAATCCTTGAGCTCGACCTTGACGCGTCCCTCGAGGCCGAGCCGCTTCACCTTCTCCTGCCCGTACGCCACCTGCTGCTCGGACAGAGTCACGGCGTGGGCGGTAACGCCGTAATGCCGTGCCGCGTAGCACGACAGCGCCGCCCAGCCGCAGCCGATGTCGAGCATGTGGTCGCCCGGCTTGAGGCGGAGCTTGCGGCAGATGATCTCCAGCTTGTCCTGCTGCATCCGGTCGATGTCGTTATTCCAATCGGTGCAGTAGGCGCAGGTGTAGACCATCTCCTGGTCGAGCCAGAGCGCGTAGAACGCGTTCGACACGTCGTAGTGATAGGCGATGTTCTTCTTGTTCTCGGCTGGGCTGCCGTCGCTCGGCCGCTCGCTCGGCTGGTTCTCCAGCGGCCAGGGTCCGCCGCGCGACACGAACAGGAACGGCAGCAGCGCGCGCAGCGCCAGGCCCTTGTCGAGGCTGCGCAGGAAGTCGCGCGTTCGCTTGGCGCGCCGCACGCCGGCAAGGTCGAAGAGCGTCCCGTTGACCACATCGAGGCGGCGCGCCACCCACAGCTGCCCCAGCGTCTCGACCGTCGGCCGCCGGACCAGCGCGGCAACGACGCCCTCGTCGGCGATCCTTGCCGCCAGGGCGCCCGGCGCCAGCGCCGCCGGCACGGTCGAGCCGTCCCACAGCACGAAACCGATATCGATGCCCAGGCGCTCGCGCGCGTGCTCCAGGACCTGCTTGAATCCGGCGAGGCGTCGTTGTGCGGCGTTCAATCCGTTTCTCCCGTCCAGATGGCATGGCTCCACTCGCCGATCCGGCGCGCGGCGTCAACCCGGGATGTCCGCCGGGCTCCCGCTGGACATCGGCTTTCTGCAGAAAATGCGACCGTGGTCTAGATGTGCTGTGCCGCGGTCGCCGTGCCGTGGGTCAGCGCCGCGATCTTGCGCGTATGCAAGACCTCGCTGCGCGCCCCTTCATTGTGGGTGAAGATTTCGAGCGTCTCGGTCTCGTCGTCGCTGACCGGCGTCAGCGCCCGGTCGGTATACTGGCCGGGCCGCGCGGTGCGGCGCGCGCGCCGGACCATCAGCTCGAGATCGAGCCAATGATTGAAGACCCGCGCGTGCTTGGAAACGATCTCCCACGCGTAGCGGGGATAGAACCTCCACACCGGCTCGAGCGGCAGGCCGGGGCGGCGGTCGCGCCGGTACTTCAGGCGCATCACCCCGCACTGCAGCGGGTGCAGCTTTTCCACCGCATGGACCGATGAGAAGAACCACAGCACCGCCTGCAGCCGCGACAGGCCCATGTTGCTTGCCGCGCCGCGCCGAATGATCGTGTCGAGGTGCTGGCGCGTGTAGTAGGTGTCCCACGCCGCGTTGTAGATGCCCTCCCACTCTTCCTGGGTCATCCGGGGATGCGCGGCGACCACATGCTCCAGGTCGTACTTGTTCATGTCGGGATCCATCCACACGCCCTTCTGCCACAGGACCTTGTGATCCTCCGATCCGGGCAGCGGCGTGAGGAAGAAGAATTCCAGGATGTCGAGCGGTAGCTCGTTCTTGATGATCTCGATGTCCTCGCGGATGGACTGAGGCGTGTCGCCCGGGAAGCCGAGGATGTATCCGGCAAAGGTGATGACACCGGCATTCTTCCAGGCCAGCAGCATCGCGCGGTATTCGGTGATCTTGTTCTGCCGCTTCTTGGCCGCCATCAGATTGGCCGGGTTGATGTTCTCGAGCCCGATGAAGACGCGCGTGACGCCGGCGCGGGCCGCTTTGGCGACGAAGTTGGGGAGCTTGTGGCACAGGGTGTCGACCTGGATGATGAGCCGCACGTCGATCTTGTCGCGCTCGCGCAACTCGATGATGCGGTCGAAGATCGGCTCCCAGTCCTTGTTGCGGGCGAAGTTGTCATCGGTGATGAAGAAGCGCGTCACGCCTTCGGCATAATGGCGGCGGATCAGGCCCTCGACGTCGTCCGGCGAGCGGCGCCGCGACTTGCGGCCCTGCACGTTGATGATCGTGCAGAACGAGCACTGGAACGGGCAGCCGCGCCCGGCATCGAAGCTGGCATGATGGTTGATGGTGCGCGCGACCGTCCGGGCTGGCAGATAGGGCGCCGGCGTCGATTCGATCGACGGCAGGTCGGTCAGGTGATTGTAGATCGGCGCCAGCGTTCCGGCCGCCGCGTCCTGCAGCACCCGGTCGATGCGGCCGTCCTCCGCCTCGCCGGCGAACAGCGAGCAGCCCATGTCGAGGGCGGCCTGCAGGTCGGCCTGTATCTCTGGCAGCATGGCGAGGCACCCCGATACATGGAACCCGCCGATGGCGACCGCGATGCCGGCCTCGCGCAGCGGCCGCGCGATGTCGAGCGCCCGCGGAAACTGGTTCGACTGCACACCGACCAGCGCGACCAGGCCGAAGCCGTCGTGACGCCGAAACGCCGCGATGATGTCGGCGATCCGCACGCGCGTATTGGTCTCGTCCGTGGCCGAGATGTCGACCGCAACGTAGGAACCGAGCACTTGCCGCTCGGCGGCGTCCAGCGCCAGCGTGTAGACGCTCGCCAGCGAGTTCGACGGGACGATCGAGCGCCACCATTGGATAACGTAGCCGTCGTCGTCATAGTGCGATGGCTTGATGAGGACGAGCTGAAACCGGCGCCTGATTCTGTTCGGTGCCAACATCTCGCTTACGTCCTACGCCTGATCCGTCACCGCCTACGCCTGATCCGTCACCGCGATCGGCCCAATCGGTATCACAGACCCAATGGCGGGAAAACCCGCAACGCGACGGGCGCCAAGCAATGCCCGCATCTGTGGTTTTTGGGTCATGCCGGCGTGTCGCGCGTCGTGCGGGCCGCGCCATCGGCAATGCAATGGACCGGCCGCACCGCGCCATCCGCCGCATGGGCCGCGCGCCACGCCGCGCTGTGCAGCGCCGCCGGCATGCGGACAAGCCTCTAGGAAATTTTGCAGATCGTAGGATTATTTAAAGGGCCGGGAGGCACAAGGCGATTTGAGCCGGGCCGCGGACGTGGCGTCGCACCCGGGCGCGCCGATCTTGCGGCCAGAAGCGGCGGTTCCCATTTGCCCGCCGATTCGCTGGGCCCGTGCCGGCGTCGGGGGAGAGCCATGAGCAACTATCTGCGCACAGCCGTGTTGCTGGCAGGGCTGACGGCCCTGTTCATGGCCATCGGTTACCTCATCGGCGGGCAGGCCGGCATGATGATCGCGCTGCTGATCGCCGCGGCGATGAATCTGTTCAGCTACTGGAACTCTGACAAGCTCGTCCTCTCCCAGACCGGTGCTCACGAGGTGGACGAGCGCACCGTGCCCGAGCTCTACGCCATGGTACGCAACCTCGCGCGCAACGCCGGCGTGCCCATGCCGCGCGTCTACCTCATTGATGATCCGCAGCCCAACGCCTTTGCCACCGGCCGCAATCCCCAAAACGCCGCGGTGGCGGCGACCACGGGCCTGCTCCAGACGCTCACCCGCGAAGAGGTGGCCGGCGTCATGGCGCACGAGTTCGCCCATATCAAGAACCGCGACACGCTGACCATGACCATCACGGCGACCATCGCCGGCGCCATTTCCATGCTGGCGCAGTTCGGCATGTTGTTCGGCGGCGGTCACCGC
>Ga0126380_10000314_pt1 | contig 15297 bp, 13 predicted proteins | sample PanSoiMetPlot_26_FD_92544 | JGI IMG/M metagenome (GOLD analysis project Ga0126380, IMG submission 92544) | Tropical forest soil microbial communities from Panama - MetaG Plot_26 | ecosystem: Environmental > Terrestrial > Soil > Tropical forest > Bulk soil | place: Panama | collected 2016-02-17
TGCAGCAAGGGGCCAAGCGCGAGTGCCGAATCGGCAACGCGGCCGGTTACGACAATATCCGCGTCCTGATCGAGCGCCCGCGCGATCGGCTGTGCGCCGAGATAGACATTCGCAGAGATGATCTCGCGCTTGTGCGCAAGGCTGGTGCCGCCGATTTCGCGGGCGGCGAGATCGGGCGCCGAAAGCTTGGTTGCAATGTCGTCGCCTTCGACAATGGCAATGCGCGGGGCAGGCAAACCCAGCGAGCGCGCCATCTCGGCAATGCGATGCGCCGCTGCCGGCGGATTGGCCGCGCCGAAGTTGCCGACGATCCTAATACCCGATGAAAGACATCGCGCGAGGACCGGCGGCAGCATTCGCTCGAGCGCGGGACTGTAGCCGTGTTGCGAATTTTGCCGGCGCTCGAGCTGGCACAGCGCGAGTGTGCGCTCTGCCAGTGTCTCGAACATTAGAAAGCGCGGTCCGGATAGCGTGGCCAGAGCATCCACAACCGGAACACCGGCATCGCTGCGATCGCCTGCGAACCCGGCGGCTGCGCCGATGAAAACCTTCGTCATAGGGCGATGCTATCGGCAGCCGTTGTGCAAAACAAACGGGCCGGCTGCGGCCCGGACCATTGTCACTCCATCGGCACCATGGCCGCATCCTTGGAATTGCGCAGCGTCAGTGACGTCTTCACGTTGCGCACATTCCTCGCGGCCGTGAGCTTTTCGACAAAGGCCTGAAAGGTTTTCAGGTCGGGCGCGACGCACTTGAGCACGAAGTCAATTTCGCCCGACAGCATCCAGCATTCCCGTACCAGGGGCTGCGCGCGAACGAACTCTTCGAACGCGACGAGGTCCGGCTCAGCCTGACTCGCGAGATGAACCATTGCGAATACCGTGACCTCGTAGCCCAGCTTCTTCTCGTCGAGCAGCGCACGGTATCCCTTGATGTATCCCGCTTCCTCGAGCGCCCGCACGCGACGCAGGCAAGGCGGCGCGGAAATGCCGACCCGGCTGGCCAGCTCCACATTGGTGATGCGGCCGTCCGCCTGCAGCTCTTTGAGAATTTTTCGGTCGATCGAGTCGAGACGGGCCGGCACCGGATTTACCTTTGGGCATTTGGACAGCAGAACATTCATACCGCGAAATAATATTTCGCGAAAGAATATTGCGCGGATGGGCTTATCCCCTCGCCCAAGGTTGTGGGTGAGGGGTTGCGTATCTTGCATAGCTCGGCCGGAAGCCATACATGTTGCAGGGCAAAAGAGCGGTATCTGCCGCCGCCTGCGGCGACAACGCCCCGACGCGCCCATCAGGGGCCTCACACATGGCAAAGACAACGCACGCGAAAGTCGTGATCGTCGGCTCGGGTCCGGCTGGGTACACCGCCGCGATCTATGCCGCGCGTGCCATGCTGGAACCAATCCTGATCCAGGGCGTCCAGCCCGGCGGCCAGATGACAATCACCACGGACGTTGAGAACTACCCTGGCTTCGCCGACGTCATCCAGGGCCCGTGGCTAATGGAGCAGATGCAGGCACAGGCCGAGCACGTCGGTACCCGCATTGTCACCGATCACGTCAACAAGGTGGAGCTGGCACAGCGGCCGTTCAGGCTCGTCTGCGATTCCGGCGACGTCTATCTCGCCGACGCCTTGGTCATCGCCACCGGCGCGCAAGCGCGCTGGCTCGATCTGCCGTCCGAGCAGAAGTTCAAGGGTTACGGCGTCTCCGCCTGCGCCACCTGCGATGGCTTCTTTTATCGCAACAAGGAGGTCGTCGTGATCGGCGGCGGCAATACCGCCGTCGAAGAAGCGCTGTTCCTGACCAATTTTGCTTCGAAGGTCACGATCGTGCACCGGCGCGATGCTTTCCGCGCCGAGAAAATTCTGCAGGACCGCCTGTTCAAGAATCCCAAGATCGAAGTGATCTGGGACTCCGTGCTCGAGGACGTGATCGGCAGCGACAACCCGCTGAAAGTCAGCGGCGTGCGACTCAAAAACGTCAAGACAGGCGCCATAACCGAACGCCGCGTGGATGGCGTCTTTATTGCGATCGGCCACGCGCCGGCGTCAGAGCTGTTTGCGGGGCAGATCAAGATGAAGCCGTCCGGCTACATCATCACCAGCGGCAATTCGACAGCAACTTCGGTGCCTGGCGTTTTCGCCGCGGGCGACGTCACCGACGATATTTACCGGCAGGCTGTCACGGCGGCGGGCCAAGGCTGCATGGCCGCCCTTGAAGCGGAGAAATTCCTGGCCGCGCACGAACATCGACGCGCGGCGGCTGAATAGACCAATGGCGACACCAAATTCCACGATGGATTGGGACAAGCTGAAGGTGTTTCACGCCGCAGCCGAAGCCGGTTCGTTCACGCATGCGGGCGAGCGCCTCGGACTGTCGCAGTCTGCGGTATCACGGCAGGTATCGGCTTTGGAATCAGAGCTCGCGGTATCCCTGTTTCATCGCCATGCGCGCGGGCTGATTCTCACCGAGCAGGGCGAATTGCTCTACCGCACCGCGCATGAAGTCTTCATGAAGCTCGAAGCGGCGCGCACCAAGCTCACCGACAGCCGGGAGCGGCCGAATGGCGAGCTGAAGGTACAGACAACTCCAGGCATCGGGGTGCATTGGCTCACTCCGCGGCTCGATGAGTTTCTCGATCTCTATCCGGAGATCCACATCACGCTGATCACCTCGGAGGAGGAGCTTGACCTGGCGATGCGCGAAGCCGATGTCGCCATTCGGCTAAGGCAGCCGACGCAGCCGGACCTGATCCAGCGCAAGCTGTTTTCGGTTCATTTCCATGCCTACGCATCGCCTGACTATCTGAAGCGATTCGGCACCCCGCGCGCGCACGAGGAACTCGACAAGCATCGCATCGTACTTCTTGGCGGTGGCGTGGTGCCTGCGCACTTGCAGAATCGACGGTGGCTGCTTGAGATCGGCCGCGATGGAAAAGATCCCCGCACGCCGCACCTCACCGTCAACAACGTGCTTGGCGTTTTGCGCGCATGCCAACGCGGGCTTGGCATTGCCGTATTGCCGGATTACCTGGTCGAGGAAAACGGCGGCCTGGTGCAGTTGTTCGGCGACGCCGACACGCTCGCCCTCGACGCCTACTTTGTCTATCCGGAAGAACTCAAGTCGGTCGCCCGCATCCAGGTATTCCGTGACTTCCTGGTTGCGAACGCACAGCGCTGGCACTTCTGATCCGTTGCCACAATTCCACAATTAAGGGTGGGGCGCGTAGATCGATTGGAATTGTCGGATTCCCATCGATTGCGCATGGCTGACATGCGGGGATCGACATTGTCGCACTGGGACACGCTTCGCATACTCAAGGCTCGCTGTTGCGCCGGAATATCCTCCCAGAATCGCCGGTGCGCAGCATGTTCCCCTCTGGAATATTGCCGGCCCCCACGTCGGCAATAACTGAAACCGGGCCCCGATTGGGGCCCGGTTTTTTCGATGCCGGTGATTCACGATCACTGGAATCGGGCAATGTAGTAGGCGAGATCGGCGATCTGCTGGTCGTTGACAGGCGCGAGCACGGAAGCCATCACGCCGTCATAGCCGTGCCGGATGTTGTCCCGATATTCACGCATCGTCTTGGCGAGAAAGTCCTCGCGCTGGTTTGCGATGTGCGGAACGCTTTCGCGGCCGGTCAGATCGAGATTGTGACAACTATTGCAGCGATGCTCGCTGATGAGCTTGCGGCCAGACATCATCCGAGCGGGATCGGGCGTATCGTGTAGCCGCGGCGGCGGTGGGAGCCTGGAAAGAAAGTCGGAGAACCGGCGCAGGTCGTCATCCGTGAATCCTTTTGTCATTTCGGACATGATCTCGACCATGTGGTCGCCCTTCCTGTACGTGGAAGCGCGCTGGTTTTCGCGAAACAAATAAAGCTGAATTAGCAAATAAGGTGCCGGTTGTCCGCCGAGCGACGGCACGATTGGCTGCTCCGAATAACCTTTCTCACCGTGGCAGGCGAGGCAAGGCGCCATGCGCTCCGAAAACGTATCGGCGAACAGCAGCCGGGTGGCGGCAAAAAGAACCACCATCGCTGCGACGATGCGAGGCGCAAAAAAAGAAAACGACATGATTTTCCGTTTATTCACGAGACGGCCGGGAGCAGGAAGCCCCCGGCCTCACCTTGGCATTAGCGGCCGGCGACACGCGCCTTGCCATAGCTGATGCGGTAGATCGCACCATTCCAGTCATCCGACAGCAGCATGGAGCCGTTCGCCATGAGCAATTCTGCAGATCACAAACGTCGGTATTCGTAATCGGCATCCCCGCGTTGTGCCGCTAACTCCGCGACGAGCCTGTGGTCCGGTGACAGGTGACAAACCGGGTCGGTGGCGCGCGCATCGCCCGTAAGCATGAAAGCCTGGCAGCGGCATCCGCCGAAATCCTGGTCGCGTCGGGGACAGGATTTGCAGGGCTCCCGCATCCAGTCCGTGCCGCGGAATGCCAGAAACGCCGGCGAGGCGCGCCAGATGTCGGCAAGCGAATGCTCGCGCACATTCCAGAATTCGAGGCCGGAAATGACCTCGGCGGCATGACACGGCAGCACCCGGCCTGCCGGCGTAATGTTGAGCGAGCGGCGGCCCCAGCCGCCGACGCACGGCTTGGGAAAGCGCGCATAGTAGTCCGGCACCACGGCATCGATGACGATCTGTCCACGATGCCGGTCGCGCAGCATCTCCACCGTGCGCACGGCGTCATCGACCTGGTCGCGCGTGGGCATCAAGGCCGCACGATTTTTCACCGCCCAGCCGTAATACTGCACGTGGGCGATCTCCACGCGGCTGGCGCCAAGCGACAGCGCCAATTCCACCATCGATTCGATACGGCCGATATTGGCGCGGTGCACCACCATGTTGACGGTGAGGGGCAGCCCCAGACGCACAACCTCCTTGGCAAGCGTTCGCTTGCGCCTAGAGGCGCCTTTGTAGCCGGCGATGTGATCGGCCGATGCCTCGTTGCTGTCCTGAATCGAAATCTGCACGTGATCGAGCCCGGCATCGGCGAGCACGGAGAGCATCTGCGGCGTCAAGCCAACGGCCGAGGTAATGAGATTGCTGTAAAGACCTGCTTCCCGCGCGGCCTTGACGATATCGGGCAGATCGCGCCGCGCCGCCGGCTCCCCTCCGGAGAGATGCACCTGCAGCACGCCGAGCGCCGCCGCTTCGCGGAAAACACGCGCCCAGCTCGCGGTGTCGAGCTCGTCGTCGCGCCTGTCGAGCGCGAGCGGGTTCGAGCAATAAGGGCAGCCAAGCGGGCAGCGATGCGTGAGCTCGGCAAGCAGCCCGAGAGGCACAGGCACATTGGCGCCGTTCGCGGTCACGACATGCCTGCCTTCCGCTCGTCATGTCCGGCCTCGTGCCGGGCATCCACCTCTTTGCGCTGTCGAATCAGAAAACGCGTGGATGGCCAGGACAAGCCCGGCCATGACAGAGAAAATAATCCGAGGTCACTCAATCCAACTCCAATAATTTCTTCTCCGCCAGGCCGCCGAGCAATTTCACAACATCGGCATGAATGCGCTCGCGCGGGGCGGCGAATGTCCTGGCGAGATCGTCCACGATCGCATGAAGTGTCGATTCACCGGTGCAACGTTTGAGTATCTCCGCGGTGATTGCATCGGCTTTGAAGACGCGCTCCGGGGCCAGCAAGACCCAGCCGCCCTGCGCTTCGTTGTGGGTCAGCCGCACCCCGCGCGGCAGCCTGGGACGGTCGCTGTCCGAAACCTGGATCACCGGCTCCGTCATCATTGATCCTCCGGCATAAATGCACCTTCCGGAACGTGCCCGGGCTCCACATAGGCGTGATACAGCGCATCCAGCATCGCCCACAGCACACTGCATTTGAATTCGAGAGCGGCAAGGACCGCCAGTTGTTGCTCCGGCGTCCTGGCGTTTCGTTTGACGAAGTTCAGGGCGAAATCGGCATCGCGCTGCGCCTGCGGCGGCCGCTTGTCGAAATAGCTCAACGTCTCGCGAGTTATGAAGTCATAGTTCGCCAGCATTCCGGCCATGCGTTCGCTGATGATGACAGGCGAAAACATCTCCGTCAGCGATGATGCGATGGCTTCAAGCAAGGTCTTCTCGCGCACGAAATGGACGTAGGCATCGACCGCAAATCGCGTGCCCGGCAACAATCCGCGCAAAGACGTGACGTAGCTGCGTTCAAGCCCAAGACCGTCAGTCAGCTTGAGCCACCGCGCAATGCCGCCGTCGCCCTCGTGCTCGCCGTCATGGTCGACCAGACGCGAGCGCCATTCGCGGCGGATCGATGAATCCTCGCAGCGGGCGATCAGACTCGCATCCTTGATTGGGATCATGGCCTGATAATAGTAGCGGTTGAGCGCCCACGCCTGCACCTGACCCTTGGTGCATTTGCCGCCGTGCAGCAGCGCATGAAACGGGTGCAGACGGTGATAGCGTCTTTCGCCAATCTCGCGCAGCGCGGCTTCAAGCTCGTCCGCAGACAACAGCTTCACAGCACAATCTCCATCCCATCCTCCGCAACCTGCCAGCCGGCGCTCTCGACCTTGCGACGCTCAGCGGAGCCCTCGACGAGGATCGGATTGGTGTTATTGACATGAATAAAGATACGCCGCGCCGACAATCCTGTCAGTGCGCGCAGCGAGCCATCGTCTCCGTCAATTTGGACATGCCCCATGCGACGACCGGTTTTTTGCCCGGTGCCGGTGCGGATCATTTCGTCGTCGGTAAAGACCGTGCCATCGAACAGAACGACGTCCGCACCGGCAAAGCGCTCCCGCATTTGCTCGGTGACCGTCGCCGTTCCGGGCACGAACACCATTTTTGCTCCCCCGCGCTGCAATTCGATACCGACGTTGGCGGCGCTCTCGGTATCGAGCTCCGGCGCCTCGTCTTCCAGGTACAGGGGAAGCTTGCCCGGCACCATGAACAGCGTCGCTTCGATTCCGCCCGCGAGCGTAAAGCGCTCGCCCGGATTGACCGCGCGGCGCGTCATCGAGGTCATCGCGCCAAACATGGCATTGGCGGCTACCGCCGCGTGACTGGCCGGCGTGGCGTAAAGCGCAAATGGAGTGCTCTCGCGCAGTGACAATAGCCCGGCGATCTGGTCGATCTCTGCCCCTGTCAGCACCACGGCCTGAATTGGACTACCCCGCAAGCCGCCGCGGGGGTGTAGGGCGGATGTCGCACGGATCTGTGCGGGTAAGTCAGGCGAAGCGTTGATCAACGTCCAGTGGCCGTCGCCCGCCGAGACCGCAAGGCCCGTCTGCGTCCGCGGCTTGACGCGTGGGTCACCAGCCCACGCAAGAGCGCAGACCGGACACCGGCAGTTCCATTGCGGAAATGCGCCTCCGGCCGCCGAACCAAGCACGATGGCGGTGAGGCGCATCTAGCGGGGTGGTTGGGACAGGGTCAGAAAATCAGAGTTCGGCCGGCAGATAGCCGTTAATCTCAAGTCCAATGCAAATCTCGACGAGAATCGGGGTGGTCCAAGCCATGGCGTTTCCTTTCAGCCGCATTCTGACCGGCGGTTCCCGGCCAGATTACCGCAGGGGAAAACGCCGCAAGAGCTTGGCTGTTCATACGGACATTCACGTCTTTGTCACTGCAGGCCGCCATAACGGCGCCGCACACAACTGTTATGGGTATAAGTGCTGAAATAAGTGCTGAAAAGTGCCCACGAAGCGACCCCCTACCCATTTGTTCCCTTCGGCTCTGGCTGCTTGTTTGCTAAAACCTGCGGTGAATCGGGTGAATCGCGTAATCTTGCAAAATAGCCACAGTTGCCTCCTGTTTTGATGTAGCCATTGGGAAAAACGTAACTGCGTGTGCACTATCAGTAGTATGGAATGACATTCGGTGGCCTCCTGGCCCTCCATCATTGGGAGATAAAGTGGTGAAAAGTGCACGATATGATCGCCTGCTGGCCTCGACAGCGCTTGTTCTGGTGCTGGCCTTGTCCAGCCATATCGCTACCGCGCAGCAGACCGAAAGCCTGGCTCAGGCGTCAGTGCCTGTGCCGGACACGTCGCTGCCTCCGCCCCTGACAGCCAAGGACGTCCAAGCTCCGGCGAAGCAGGCTACGAAGGAAGAACCCAAGCAGGACGCCGCAGCTCCCGCTAGCGAGCCAACCAGGTCCACGGCGGCCGCAGCGCCAACCCCGGATAGCCCGGTTGGCGAGAAGCTTCGTGATTTGATCACAGGGCGGCAGTTCGACCGTCTGGTCAGCCGAAAGGCCGATCGCGCCGGGATCGAAGCCTTTTACAGTGGCCGCAACTATGCGCCGCTTTGGGTAAGCAGCAATATCGCCAACGAACGGGCGAAGGCCGCTATCGCCTACCTGGGCCAAGCTGACGCCGTTGGCCTCGACCCAGCCGACTATCTAACGCCTGACTTCAAGTCGGCGGGCAGCCCGGAGGCGCTGGCCGAGGCCGAACTCAAGCTCACCGTATCGGCGTTAACCTTCGCGCGCCATGCGCAAGTCGGGCGCATCCATTTCACCCGCGTCGGTCCAGACATCCAATATGATCTCGCCACGCCCGAACCGGCAGACGTTTTGGCCAAGCTCGCCGGCGGCAATGACGCAGCCAAGGTCCTCGATGGCTTCAATCCACCGCAGGCGGGGTTCAAGGCCCTGAAGGCCAAGCTCGCCGAGCTGCGCAAGGCTCCGGTCGTTCCCGAGTCCAAGATCGCGGCGAAGCCCGAGCAGCCGAGGGTCCATGTCCCGGATGGCAAAATCCTGCGTCCTGGCATGAAGGATGCGCGAGTAGTCGCGGTGCGCAAGCGCCTCGACATTCCGGGCGACAAAGAGAACCCGCTCTACGATGACGCAGTACGTGACGCTGTAAAAACCTTCCAGACCGAAAGCGATATCAACGTCGACGGCGACCTGGGACCGAATACTGTCCGTGCGCTCAACAATGAGCCCAAGGAAGTCCGTCACGCATCTGCCAATCCGATCGAAACGATCATCGTCAACATGGAGCGCTGGCGCTGGCTACCGCGCGATCTCGGCAATCCGCACGTCATCGTCAACGTGCCGGACTACACGTTGACGCTTTACAACAACGACAAAGTCTACTGGCATACGCGGATCGTGGTGGGTAAGCCGAACCTCGCTACACCGATGGTCAGCGCGGACATGAAATTCATCACGGTCAACCCGACCTGGAACGTGCCGCCGTCGATCATCGAGAAAGAATATCTGCCGGCCTTGGAGGCAGACCCGCAGGCGCTCGACCGCATTGGTCTCAAGCTCACGCAGGATGCGGATGGCACGATTCATATTTCGCAGCCGCCCGGGGCCGGAAACGCGCTCGGCCGCATCCGCTTCAATTTCCCGAACAAGTTCCTGGTGTATCAGCACGACACGCCGGACAAGCATCTCTTCGCGCGCGAGAAGCGGGCGTACAGCCATGGCTGCATGCGCGTGCAGAACCCACTGACCTACGGCGAGAAACTGCTGTCTCTCGTGCTGCCGAAGGAGCGCTACACGGAAGCGCGGCTTGAATCGATGTTCGGTGGCAACGAGATCAATATCAATTTCCCGAAATTCATCCCGGTGCATCTCACCTATCAGACCGCTTTCGTGGATGAATCGGGCAAGCTGCAGCTGCGCGACGATGTCTATGGGCGGGACGCCAAGATGTTCGCGATCCTCAAGAGCAATGAGCGCAAGGTCGCCGACCTAGCGATGGAGCGGCCGCGGGATCCTTCGTCCAAGCCGGTCCGTATGCCCGTGGGAATGTATGGTAATGGCGGCGGCTATGGCGGCGGCAACAACTTCTTCGATTGGATGTTCGGCGGACCGCAGGGCGGCGCCCGCCCCTATCCGCCGCGGAGCGTCCCGCCCCAGCAGCGCTATAACGGACGTTTTAGCTGGCGCTGAACGCAGACCGACGCCAATATGAAATGCCGGCGGGAAACTCGCCGGCATTTTTCTTTTGAAGCGATGTTTGAATGGTACAGGCGGGTGGACTTGAACCACCGACCTCTGGTTCCACAGACCAGCGCTCTAACCAACTGAGCTACGCCTGCACGACCGGCTTCGTCGGGATGCTCGATCCAAGCGGCCGAAACCTAGGTGCCGGCCGCCGTTTTGGCAAGCGGCCCGGCATTTTCTTCTTCTTCGCGCCAAACGAAAACCCGGGCATTTCTGCCCGGGCTTCGCACCCACTATCTCAAAGTGGCGACGCCTGGTGTCAGGCCGCCTTGCTGATGGAGCTGATGCTTACTTTGATCGGTTCGGCAGTTTCAGTGGCCACCTTCTGTGCGTGCTCGGACAGTTCCTTGGCCTGAGCGACGAACGCGTCGAATTGCTTGCGCAGGTAGGCGCTGTAAAGTTCAATCACCTCGGAATAGGACTTCGCGGTCATCAGTTCGGTGAGCAGGTCAAACGCAGCGTCGCTGTTTGCGCGCGTGGTCTCGATCACCTTTAGGCCGTAGCTCGCACAGCCTTTGGACGCTGTCGAATATGTGTCTTCAAGGACATCGGTTGCCTTCTCGGCAGCACTCTTGACCTTTTCGTAGTTCTCCTTGGCCTGCGCGACGCCCTTCTCGGCGAACTCGCGGAAGACCGGCGGAACCTCGAATTTCGGCATTTCGAACTTGGGCATCTCAAACTTCGGCATTTCGAAAGCCGGCGCGGTCACGGCGACCGGCTTTGGCTTGGATTTCGGAGCCGAGGAAGTAGTCGTTTCAGCCATAAGAAAGCATCCTTTGATAGCGAGGGCATTCCTGATCGGACCGTCCGCCCTCGGAAAAATCGGCCCTACGAATGGGGATCGCCATGCACCTTCTGATCCCTGTGCATCGCGATTATTAAAAGCTATACACCCATTTTTGATGCATTGCAACAAAAAATATTGCGATGCACAAAAGCATTCCGTCATGCTGATGCCGCGTCGCTGGTCGCTCCGGAAGGGCAAACGGTTCAGCGCTTGGACCCCTGCCCAGTGATCTTGGCCACCCGTTCGCCAAGTTGCTTGCCCTGTTCCGTAAGAGCCGCCATCTGGGAGTTCACGTAGTCCGCATGCAGGGCCATCACGTCCTTGGGATCTTTGGCCTGCAAGAGACGCTGCGCAAATTCGAACGACAACGTGATGTTTCGTTCCGCGAACCTCATCGCCAGTTCGCCAATGTCCTTGGCGCCCGCTTGTACGCTGGCCGTCTGGTTTTCGGCCGTGTTGACGGCTTGTTGCGCCGCTGAAACGAAAATATCGAAAGCCTGTTTGGCCTGCTCGACGCTTTTTTCCGCCAGGGCCCGCATATCTGCAGGAATTTCGAACCCAGGGGCCCCTTCTTTTGCCATGACACTCTCCTGCCTGTGCCACCGGCTGCCACGCCGTAGGCCATAACTGTATCTAGGTTTGGGCGCCGTACGTGCCAGCCACGGAATGGGCTGCATTAACGTTATTTGCGCATCCAGCACCGCGCGCAGAGGCGCCGCGGCTTGAAGCTTGCGCAGCTTTGGCGCCGACCCGGGAGCTGTGCTGGTATGTCTATGCTCCCGCGTCATGCGGGAAAGCTCGCCCGCGAGGCAAGCCTCAATGGCAGCACCGAAGGCAGGATTCTACGGAGGCCCCGTCAAGATTTTTAAGCTCGGAGCGGGTCCGACTTTCGCGTTGCTTGTCGTCTTCACCAAATCTATCGTGTGTTCCTGCGCCACTTCGCGCGAGCACACAACGGCAATTGCGCCTTCGCCAAAACCGAATTTTCTGACAGTGCACCCGCACCACTTTCCTTTCCGCTTTGTTTGGCAGACCGATGCCGATGCGCATTTCAGCGTTGCAAATCAGGAACTCGCCGATCTGCTGGGGCCGAACACGGCGAGTGTTCTTGGCCGCAGCTGGCCTGACATCGTGCTAGCCCTGAACGTCGATCCGCATGGACAAATCGCAAAAGCAATCGCGGCACGCCAGACCTTCAGCGGTATCGTCCTCCAGTGGCCGGTCGATGATTTCGACGAACGCCTGCCCGTTGAAATGTCCGGCTTGCCAGTGTTCGACAGAGACCGGCAATTCAAGGGTTTCCGCGGTTTCGGCATTTGCCGCGATCTAAACCGGTTGCAGGAGATACGGCAGCGCCGCATGCCTGAAACCTCTCCGCAGATGCAACCGTCAACCGAGGCTACATCCAAAATCCTTCCCTTCCATCCGGCGCCCGAGCCGACGGTGGAGGAACCAAAACTGAATCCGCGCGAGCGAAGCGCATTTCAGGAGCTCGCCCGCGAGCTCAGCGAGCGTTTGAAGAGAACCTCAGCCGCGGCGCGCACGCCGGTTTCGGACGATTTCGGCCCCGAACCGGCTATCCCGATTGCTCAGCCTGCTCGCGAACCGATGAAAGTAGCCACCGACGCTCAGGACACGCGGCCAATTCTCGATCGTCTGCCAGTCGGCATCCTGATCTACCGGCTGAATACCTTGATGTATGCGAACCGCACCTTCCTCGACTGGACCGGCTATCACACCCTTGAAGCCCTGAATGAGGCCGGCGGCCTCGACAGCCTTTTCATCGAAAGCAGGCCCAGAACCTCGAACAAGAAAAGCGCCGGGAAGTCCCTCACAATTGCAACGGTCAGCGGCAAGCAAAAGCCGGTCGAAGGTCGTTTGTTCAGCGCAACATGGAATAACGACAGCGCGCTCGTGCTGATGATCGACACGCGCGCGGGGGCGAGCGATGCGAACGAAAAATCCGCGAACGTCTCGTTGCCCCGAACCGACGAAGAGAATCGCGAGCTCAGGGCAATCCTGGATACCGCCACAGATGGAGTGCTGGTGATTGACCGAGCCGGTCGCATACTTTCTGCCAATCGCAGTGCCGAGGCTTTATTCGGCTATTCCGATTTGACAGGGCGTTCGCTCAGCAATTTGTTGGCACAGGAAAGCCGACATTCCGCGGCAGAGCATCTGGACCGGATCGCCCACAGCACAGGCGCCGATGTCCTCGATGCCGGTTACGAGGCGATCGGACGCGTCCGTCAGGGCGGGATGGTTCCGCTATACATCACCATAGGTCGCATCGAAGGAGGCGAAAAGCTGTGCGCGGTGTTGCGTGACCTTACCGCGTGGAAGCTTATCGCGGAGGAGCTGACGAGCGCAAAGCAGGCCGCCGAAAAAGCTTCGATCGCCAAATCTGAGTTCATCGCGACGATCAGTCACGAAATTCGCACGCCGCTGAATGCCATCATCGGCTTTTCCGAGGTGATGATGATGGAGCGCTTCGGCCCGGTCGGCAACGAGCGATATCGCCAGTACCTGAAAGATATTCATGCCTCCGGAGGCCACCTGATCTCGCTCCTCAACGACCTTGTGGATTTGTCGAAAATTGAAGCCGGCAAACTTGAGCTTACCTTCACAAGCGTCAATTTGAACGATCTGATCCAGCAATGCGTCGCGATCATTCAGCACCAGGCAAATCGCCAACGTGTCATCATTCGTACGGCGCTCTCCGCCAGCCTCCCGCAAGTTATCGCTGATGCGCGCTCCATGCGTCAGATCGCGCTAAATCTCTTGTCCAATTCCATCACGTTCACGGGCGCCGGAGGACAGGTCATCGTCTCAACGGCGTTGACCGACGAGAAGGAGATCGTGCTCCGCGTGCGCGATACCGGTTCCGGCATAAGCGAGAAGGACTTGCAGACCGCGCTTCAGCCTTTCGGCCAGACTGCTGCAGCGGTTCCTTGGGAGCCTGGTGGAACCGGTCTTGGCCTCCCGATCACCAAAGCCCTGGTCGAAGCCAATCACGCCTGCTTGCGCATTGCGAGCGAGGTCGGTGATGGAACGCTGGTCGAGATCGCATTCCCAAGCACGCGGATGCTGGCACAGTAATCCGGAAATCGGCTAGGCTCCTTGTCATGGGCCGACTGTTTCGCCGTACATTGCTCATGCTCGCGCTTGCGCTTGCAGCGTTCGGCGCTTCACCGACGCGCGCTGCGCAGCCCGTCGATCTTCTTCTGGTGCTGGCGGCCGATGTCTCGCGCAGCATCGATAGCCAGAAATTCCAGCTTCAGCGCGAAGGTTACGCCGCCGCGCTCGCTAATCCCCGCGTCCTCGAAGCCATACGGTCCGGACGGCAGGGCCGTATCGGTGTGTTGTTTCTGGAGTGGTCGGGTTTTGGAAACCAGAAAGTTGTAATCGACTGGACGATGATCGACGGCCAGGCGGCTGCCCAGGCGTTCGGCGACAAGCTGCTTGAATCGCCACGCTCTTACGCCGATCGCACGTCGATCAGCGGTGGCATCGACGCAGCTGTCGCCCAGCTTGCTCGCGCTCCCTTTGAAGCCGGGCGTCGCGCCATCGATGTATCGGGTGACGGCACAAACAACTCCGGCCGCGACGTCGCGCATGCCCGCGATGAGGCGGTGGCATTGGGCATCAACATCAATGGGCTGGTGATCCTCAGCGAGACGCCGCTGCCGTGGAACCCCGAACACACAAACCCGCCGGGCGGGCTGCCGAAGTATTATCGCGACAATGTCATCGGCGGGCCCGGCAGCTTTGTCCTTGAAGCCAAGGACTTCAATTCGTTCGGCGAGGCGATCGTCAAGAAAATGATTGCGGAAATCGCGGGTGTTCGCCCGTCAGAGCGCCATATGCACAGCAATCTTAACCCACTGAAACTCCAGCCTTGAAAGGGTCACAGAGCCCGGCCAAGGTTGGAAGAGGCGGGACGTTGCTATATTCCGTCCGAACACAACCGGAACCCCCTTTGACAACGGCCAACGGCTTGAAGCGCCTGGGATTTATCCTGCTCGCGGTGATTGCGGGCGGCTTGGCCGTGCTCACCACCGCTGGTTACCTGGTATCGGCCGATGCGGTACGGCAACAGGTTCTGGGAGAGATCCGCGAAGTCACCGGCCTTGAGCCGGTTTTTCGCGGCAAGGCCAGCGTTTCCCTGTTTCCCACAGGCAGTGTCAACTTTGCCGACGTTGTGCTTGGCGATGCCAAAGAACCTGCTCTGAGCGCGGAGCGTCTGACGGCGCGCCTGCGCTTTTTCCCGTTGCTGATCGGGCGCGTCGAGATCGCCGATGTCGCTCTGGAAAATCCTAGAATTGCGATCGATTTCCAGCCCAATGGTCAGTCCAATTGGTCGGCTCTGATCGAAGCGCTCACGCGCAGCCAGACGACCGCGCATCGGCTTACTGCGTTTTCCGAGATGCGCATCAACGGCGGCACGGTCGTAATCCGGGACGAGGCTCGGCAACTCAACGAAACATTGTACGGGGTGGAATTCTCGCTGGCCTGGCCGTCAATCTCAAAGAGTTTCGGCGCCACCGGCCGCTTCGTCTGGCATGACGCGCCA
>Ga0126380_10000315_pt1 | contig 15284 bp, 15 predicted proteins | sample PanSoiMetPlot_26_FD_92544 | JGI IMG/M metagenome (GOLD analysis project Ga0126380, IMG submission 92544) | Tropical forest soil microbial communities from Panama - MetaG Plot_26 | ecosystem: Environmental > Terrestrial > Soil > Tropical forest > Bulk soil | place: Panama | collected 2016-02-17
GGCACGATGCCCGCATCGATTTCTTCGGTGGCGATGGTGTGGACAATGGCATCGAGTGTCCGCATCGGCTTCACCGTGACACGGTTCATGCCGACTTTCTTGACCCGTGCGATCTGCTCCAGCTGACAGTGAGAGATCGAGCCGAGCGCTTCGATCGCGACCGTCTTGCCGAGATATCCTCGAATGTCTGCAGACCCTTGCTGAACCCGATGTGGAACCGACGAGCTCGGTGCCCTCGTAGTACCGCTTCTCCCGCGTTCGCGCTGCGATCGCCTTGATCGTGCCCTTGCCGGCGAAGTTGGAGGCCGCAGAACCCGGTGAGTGGGAAATCGGTGGTGCCGGATGCAAGCGCTTCTGCCACCATGCGACCGCACTCATAGGTCGTCATTGTACGGTCGATGCCCTCGGCCTTGAAGTAGCCCGCGGCCGCGGCGAGAAACAACGCGCCGTTATCGTCCAAACGCTGCGTGCCGATGAGACGCGCTCCTGCGCGCCGGACCGACAAGGCTGGCGATGACGAGAAACGGCGCTACCGCGCGAAAATTCATCGCCGCCCCTAGCGAAGCAAGCATAAGATTAAGTGAATCGAAAAAAGAAGCTTTTCCCTTGTCATTGCCGGGATTTGGGCCCGGCGATGACCAGAGGTGCCCAGCGAGACTAACGGCTCCGCTACTTCAAATTGCCGCAGAAACGCTGAATGCGGCGGCAGGCTTCTTCAAGGTCTTCGGTCCGCGTCGCATAGGAAATGCGAAATGCCGGGCCGAGCCCGAACGCGGTGCCCTGCACCACGGCCACGCCCTCAGCTTCCAGGAGCTCGGTGACGAAATCCTCGTCGGTCGCGAGCTTCTTTCCGCTCGGCGCCGTCTTGCCCATGGTGCCTGCACAGGACGGATAGACATAGAAAGCGCCTTCCGGCGTCGGGCATTTGATGCCGTTCGCCTGATTGAGCATCGATACCACGAGGTCGCGGCGCTCCTTGAAAATCTTGTTGTGCTTGGCGATGAAATCCTGCGGCCCGTTCAATGCTTCGACCGCGGCCCACTGCGACACCGCCGCCGGATTTGACGTCGATTGCGACTGGATCATCGCCATCGCCTTGATCAACGGCTCGGAGCCGCCGGCATAGCCGATGCGCCAGCCGGTCATGCAATAGGCTTTCGAACATCCGTTGATGGTCAGCGTGCGCGGATAGAGCGACGGCTCGACCTGCGCCGGCGTCGTAAACACGAAGTCGTCGTAGACAAGGTGCTCATACATATCGTCGGTCATCACGTGGATGTGCGGGTGCTTCACCAGCACGTCGGTAAGCGATTTTAATTCAGCACGCGTGTAGGCAGCTCCCGTCGGGTTCGACGGCGAGTTCAAGAGCACCCATTTCGTCTTCGGCGTGATCGCGCGCTCGAGCTGTTGCGCCGTCATCTTGAAGCCGCTCGACATGCTGGTGACGACCTCGACCGGTTGGCCGCCGGCAAGCAGCACCATGTCGGGATAGCTCACCCAGTACGGTGCCGGGATGATCACCTCGTCGCCGGGATTCAGAGTGGCGACGAAGGCGTTGTACAGCACCTGCTTGCCGCCGGTGCCGACGGTGACCTGGCTCGGCTTGTAGTCGAGGCCGTTCTCGCGCTTGAACTTCTTGACGATAGCGTCCTTGAGCTCCGCGATCCCGTCCACGTTCGTGTACTTGGATGCCTTGCCGCTCTCGATCGCCTTGATCGCCGCTTGCTTGATGTTGTTGGGCGTGTCGAAATCCGGCTCGCCGGCGCCCAGACCGATGACGTTGCGGCCGCCCAGTTTGAGCGCGCGCGCCTTGTCCGTGACGGCGATAGTTGCCGACGGTTTGACGCGCTTGAGCTGGTCCGCAAGAAAAGCCATCGAAACTCTCCAATATGCTGCAGCGCTCCATGTCGTAATGCGGGCGCACGAGTCCAGCAAGTGGCGATTCGGTCAAGAAATTCGATCAATCCGATCGGTCAGGGCGATGAATGCGCCGTGGCCAGCGGAAGTGCCCGTGCTGCAGGGCCAAACCGGATTTCTTTCGGTTCGCCAGACTGGCGCAAAAGGCCCCCGACGCGGGGCGCTAAGGCGCCCCCCAAAGGCGAGGTGTGGCAATGGCATCAGGATTACGGCACCTGGGCGCGCGATGACGGCACGCCAGCCGCGTGCGATGAATATCGCCGTGATTCCGAAGAGTCACAGTCAGGGTGTGCTTGATGCCGGTCACGACAAGTTGACCACGTCGTATCCGCTCTGGACTCTTGATGACGAGACGGTGACACGCCTTGCGGCTCAAGCCGCCGCCGACGACGCCGACAGTGCCGACGGTGCGACGGTGCCGACCGAACCGATCGTGTCGGCATCGTCGTCCCCACCGGCCACCCATGTTTCACGGCAATTTGGTGCACGCATCGCCGCCGAACAAAACCCCGTACCCGCGCAAGATTGTCTATCTGACGCCTTGTGCCACATCACAAAATTCACACGTCCTGAATGGATCGCGCATCGCGACTTCACGCCGATCAAACTATGCACTTTACGAGCATGCCTGCGCTCACCGGATTGCTGCGGAATAGAATTCCGTATTTTCGCGCTGCGGAAGGCTAAGCATTACTCGCTGCACTGCAGCGAGTGCATTTTAATTTTTTCGTTACGTCATTTTGAATTGCGGCCTTGCATTTGCCGGACTTTATTCGTCCTATCTATCTGTCCAGCCGTGTTCGGGGGCGAACATATTTCGACGACCGTCACTCCCCAAGAGAAACTCTCCATCTGATGTACACGCTCTATTCGATGCAACGCTCCGGTAACAGCTACAAGGTTCGCCTTGCGCTGGCCCGCCTGGGCATTCCTTACAAACTCGTGGAGATTGACATTCTCAAAGGCGAAAGCCGCACGCCGGAATTCCTTGCCAAGAATCCCAATGGACAGGTGCCATTGCTTGAGGTCGCGCCTGATCGCCACCTCGCTGAGTCGAACGCAATACTTTGGTATGTCGCCGGCGGCTCGACGCTGGCGCCAGAAGATCGAATCGCGCGAGCCGAGGCATTGCAATGGATGTTCTTCGAACAGCACAGCTTGGAGCCGAACATTGGCGCAGCCTACTTCTGGCTCGCACTGATCAAGGGCGGCCGCGAATTGCAAAGCCATGCTCTCGAAGACTGGATGGAAAACGGCTATCGAGCACTCGGTGTCATGGAAACCCACCTGACTCGGCATCGGTTTTTCGTCGCAGACCATTTCACGATCGCCGATATCGCGCTTTACGCTTACACCCACGTCGCCGACCAGGCGGATTTTGATCTCAGCCGGTTTCCGGCGATCCGCGCTTGGCTCGCGCGCGTCGCGGACGAGCCGGGCTATATCCCTATGAACTGGCAACCGGAGCTCGCCGCTGCGCAATAGCGCCAGAATGCCGACGCTTTTGGATTTTTCGCCACGAAAACGCCGCGCTTGGTAACCGGCTCCGCCCCAATCGGGTCGAACCCTTGCCGGGTTCCGGCGTTATCTGGTGGACATTGTCGAGGCGCTCATTTTCAGGTTTGCCATGCGCGAGAGCACTAGGTCTTCAGGCTTTAACCCCCCGGCCAACCGCAAACTCGGTACCGAGCACCGGACCGTCGCGATCGCCGAATTTATCACGAGCGTTGTCCTTGTCTTGTCTACCCTTGTTGCCGCCACCGTCGTTTCGGTCGGCGTCGCGCACGCGGACGTGGTGAGCGGCGTGATCGACAATGAAGGCGGCGTGTTCGCCATTGCCCTGTTGCTGGGCCTCTTGTTCATCGGAATGGGCGGCGTCACGATCATCTCGCTGCCAAACCAATCACGTCATAGAAAAACCCACGGCTAGACGGACCTGTCGGCACTGCCGGCGATGCCTCACAGTTGAAGGCGGCAGCAGGGAGACCGGCATGCGGCTTGTTGTGGCGTTGATCATATTCCTGATCGTCAGCCATGCATGCGCTGCCGATACGGTGTTCCCCAGTTCCGCCGGCAACCTGAAAGTCCAAACCGTGGCCAACGGACTCGTGAATCCATGGTCGCTCGCATTCCTGCCTGACGGCCGAATGTTGGTGACCGAGCGGCCAGGGCGCATGCGCATCGTCGCCATGGATGGTCGGCTGTCGCCACCGATCGGGAACGTGCCGAAAGTATACGCCGTGAGCCAGGCCGGACTGATGGACGTCCTGCTCGCTCGCGATTTTGCACAGTCGCACACGATTTTTGTCTGTTACGCCGAAGCTGTCGAGGGCGGTGGACGTATCGCCATTCTGCGCGCGCGTTTGATCGACGATGAATCGCCGCGACTCGACGAGGTAAAAGTCATCTTTCGACAGAAAGGGCCCGTCTCGCGCGGTCTCAATATCGGTTGCCGCATGGTGCAGGCGCCGGACGGCAATCTGTTCGTCACGCTCGGCGACCACTTCGGACCGAAAGAGTTTGCGCAAAAACTCGACAACCACATTGGCAAGATTGTCCGCATCACGCCCGACGGCGCGCCGGCCGCCGACAATCCATTCGTCGGCACGGACGGAGCGTTGCCGGAAATCTGGGCCTACGGTCTGCGCAACGCGCAAGGTCTCGCCTTCAATCCGACCGACGGAAAACTGTGGGAGCAGGAGCACGGGCCCATGGGCGGTGACGAAATCAATATCATCGCGAAAGGCAAAAACTACGGCTGGCCGCGCGTGAGCTTTGGCGTCAACTACGACGGCACACCAGTGGGCACCGGCAAGTCCGAGATGGAGGGCGTCATAAGCCCGATCTGGCATTGGACGCCTTCGATCGCTCCGTCTGGTATGGCTTTTTACACGGGCGACCTTATCCCCGGCTGGAAGGGCAGCTTACTGAATGGTGCGCTGAAGTTCGAGCTGCTGTCGCGGCTCGAGTTGGCGGGCGACAAGGTCGTGAAAGAGGAGCGTCTTCTGCAGAAACTGCGCGAGCGCATTCGCGACGTGCGGCAGGGGCCGGATGGTGCCGTCTATCTGCTCACCGACAACGCATCCGGACGCATCCTGCGTGTCGTTCCGGCGAAATGATTCGCAGAAACTGTCACCACGTTTTGAAGACGAAGAATGCCCCGGCGGCAATCAATGCGAAGCCGAAGCCCTGGCTGAGAGTGATCGGTTGCTGCAAATACAAGTAAGAGAACCCGGCGAACACTACGAAGGTGATCACCTCCTGGATCGTCTTCAGTTGTGCTGGGTTATAGACCGCGCTGCCGTAACGATTCGCCGGCACCGCGAGGCAATATTCGACGAAGGCCAGGCCCCAACTGATAAGGATCACATAAGTGATCGGCACCTCTTTGTAGCGAAGATGCCAATACCAGGCGGCCGTCATGAATACGTTCGAACCGATGAGCAATACCATCGGCGTCAGATACGGAGATAAAATGGCATGGGTTTCCTTTGGCGGAACCGAATCAGGCGGGGCCGTCACTTATAACGGCCCCAAAGCGCAGAAGTTCTCCAGTGTCACCGGGCCGTCATAGCCCTTCGTTAACACCACGCTGCTTCTGTCTTATGCTGTGTTCCCCTCCTCGCGATCCCGACGGCTTGCGCCTCGGGATCGCATATTTTTTCCTGCCAAAAGACCTATGGTAGGCTGGCAAAGTCGGGGGCTCGCGCGCGCGGTGGCCGGGAGTATTACAATGCGCAGCAGTTTTCTCGTTTCAGTTTTCGCAACTTTGCTGTTTGCGTCTTTTGCGTATGGTCAAACCAACCGCGCGGTCAGCAGCCGCCACCTCCCACCAAGGCGGGCCCTTACAAGGTTGTCTCGGTCACGCCACCGCATGCGATAAGCGATGCGATGTTCGAGGCTTTTCGCAAGCAGATGAACGAAGCGGCACAGCGCAAGAATCGTCGCGCGCTGACAAAGCTGGTGGTTGGCCAAGGTTTCTTCTGGCTGCGTGAAAATGGCGATCGCGCCGACAAGAGCAAATCCGGCGTCGACAATCTCGCTGCGGCTCTCGGTCTGAACAACAAGGACAGCGCCGGTTGGGACATGCTCGCAAGTTTTGCCGATGATCCGACCGGCGGACCTTTGCCCGACCGCAACGCCCTTTGTGACCTGCCCGACATTCCTGCGAATCGTCATACCGGCCGGCAAGATCGGTTATGTGCTGGTGGACTCCCTAGCTCCGATCGGCAACGACCAGCGGTGGCGACACACAATAGACACGAATTTTGAATTCAAGCGCCGCGACGCCGGTTGCCCGTCTGTACCGATCGAGTATCCTGCTCCAGGCTCACAATTTGTTCAGGAAGGGGCTCAATGTTTACAGCACGCCTTGCCACTGCCGTGACAGCACCGCTGCTGATTGCAGGTGCGGTCTTCGCCTCCTCAGCTGCACCAACTCAGGCCAAAAGTGCCTGCGAGGATGCTGACGTTGCAGTCATGTCGTCGCCGGTTGCGCCGTGGAAGGGCGCACCTTTGCGAGTCATCTTTGCCGCCGAGCATCCGATCCAGGGCGAACTCTCGTTGGTCGCGCCGGATGGAAGCGTCGCGGCGAAATCGCGTCAGCGCTACGGCGGGCCACCATATTTCTGGTTTGTCGATGTGCAGTCCCCCGCCGCGGGGACATGGCGCGCGACGCTCGCCGGCAGCGACTGTACGCGTGAGATAGCCGTGCGTGGCGACGAGCCGCCGCGACCGGGCGCGACGGCAGGCACTGTCTGGCCTCTTCGCAATACATGGAATCGTGCGACAGAAAATCTGTTTTCTGCATGGGTGGAGAAGCTTTTCGATGCACCGCTCGATGCGGCGCCATCGTGGCCCGCCTTGCACGAGGTGCTGCGCGATCGATCGAGAAACATCCTGTTCAATCATCTGGGTCTCGGTGAAGACGAGATGAAGATGGTGCTTCGTCCCGATTGCGCCGATCTCCCGTACTTTTTGCGTGCATATTTCGCGTTCAAAATGGGATTGCCATTCGGCTTCTCGAAGTGCTCGCGCGGCGGAGCCGGAAAGCCGCCAAAGTGCTTCGGCTGGGCGAGCATCCAGTCCGCCGAGGGCGCAAAGCGGCCGGGACTTGCGGCGACGTTCGGCGACTATATGCGCGTCATTGCCGACGGCGTTCACTCCGGCACCGGACGGACGCCGGCGAGCGACGACAACACTGATTACTATCCGGTGCCGTTAAAGCAGGAAACGCTGCGCCCCGGAACTGTGTACGCGGATCCGTACGGGCACATCCTGATGCTGGTGCGCCGCGTGCCGCAGACGGTTGATGCCGCGGGCGTTTTCCTCGCGGTCGACGGGCAACCCGACGGGACAGTCGCACGAAAGCGATTTTGGCGCGGCAACTTCCTGTTTGCGCAAGATCCGGCGCTTGGAAGCCCCGGATTCAAGCGTTTTCGGCCGATCGTGCTCGAGAACGGCGCATTGAGGCGGCTGACCAACGCCGAAATCGCAAAAAATCCTCAGTACGCTGACTATTCGCTGGACCAGACGCGGCTCAGCGTTGAAGCCTTTTATGACCGCATGGACGACGTAATGTCCCCGGCCCCACTTGATCCGCTGCGGGCGATGAAGGAGGCCATCACGGCGCTCGAAGAACAGGTGAAGGCGCGTGTGACATCTGTTGAGAATGGACGAAAGTTCCAGAACAGCGGACACGGCGATGCCGAGATGCCGGAAGGAGCGACGATCTTCGAGACGACTGGAGCATGGGAGGATTTCGCGACGCCGGCGCGCGATCTGCGTCTGCTGATCGCGATTGATGTGGTGCGTGGATTCCCGGACCGCGTGGCGCGGCGACCGGAGCGATTCGCAATGCCGAAGGACCGAAGTGCGGCGGACGTAAAAGCCGAACTGGAGAGTGTTCTCGCGTCGGAGCTGGCGCAACGCAAGTTTTCATATACACGGACCGACGGCTCCCAATGGACACTCGCACTGAAAGATGTGGTCGCCCGCATGCGCGCGCTTGAGATGGCGTACAACGTGAATGACTGCGTCGAGCTGCGGTGGGGGGCGCCGGAAAACAGCGCGGAAGCTTCGACCTGCAAGCGACACGCACCTTCGGCACAACGCGCAAAGATGACGCAGTACCGGGCATGGTTCCAGGAGCGGCGACGTCCCCCGAGGGCTTAGTCGTGTATCTACCCACTATTTGCCTTGAGCTTTTTTGGCCTTGGCTTCGGCTGAGCACGGATTGTCGGCCGAGCAAGCGTCACCGATTACGCCGACTGCCTGGACTTCTATCTCAATACCAGGGCGGGCAAAATTGGTGACGGTTATTAAAGCGCTTCCAGGGTAGTTTCCGTCCCTGAACAAATCTTTGCGCATTTCGACGAACCTGTCTCCGTAACGGGATTCCTTGATGAAGACCGTCATGGTCACGACGTTGTCGAGACTGCCACCAGCACGCTTCAGAACGCCGTCAACCTGAGCGAACACCTGTTTGACCTGGGCCTCGAAATTGTTTGCGATGTTATTGCCCTGGTTATCCTGCGTCGCGGTTTGCCCCGCGACCCAGACAATGGTTCCGCCCGAGGTGATGACGCCCGGTGAGAACGCTCGCGACAACTGAAATGGTGTCTTCTCCATGTATTCGGCTGCCCCTGCGGCGGTTCCGAACAACATGGCGATGACAAACGTCGCAACCCGATTCATGAGACACTCCTATCAAGACATTGGCCTGCTTGCCGGCCGAGTGTTCTCGATGGAAAAAGTCGCGTCAATCGGAGTCGCTACGAAAGGTCGATGTCAGCCGTATCGCAATTTCATCGCGAGGATAGGTGCCATCAAGGCGAGCGTAGCAGCGTTCGATCCGATCAGCGGCCAATCGCCTATCGCGATTCCGTAAATCAACCAGAGCAGGATACCGAGGGTAAAGGCGCTTGTTGCAGGCAGTGACAGCGCGCGAGTCTCTTTCTCGCGCACGGTCTTAAGCACCTGCGGCAACCAGCACAAAGTGGTGAGCAGCGCGCCCGCAACACCCACAAAATCAATGATCCAGGGAAATGCCATGCGTCTGCCATAGGCATGATTCGGCTTCCGCCGTGTGACATTCTTGCGTTCAATGCCGTCCGCGCGCAGGCTCGCCACGTGACTTCGAACGAAGCAGGCCCCCGTCGCCTCTCTTGCGCCCGCTGCGGCACCGCATTCGACTGTGGGCTTGGTGGCGACTGCTGGTGCGCGGCCGAGCCTTTCCGGGTCACGGCGGCAGCGAGCACTGACGAGGACTGCCTTTGTCCCGCGTGCCTGCGCCAGGCCGCAGGGCCACTGGCCCGAAAGGCTCCTCCTGGTCTATAGAGAGCGGCCGCAGTCCGCGGTCCCTTCAAACGAGACAATTCTTATGATCGACCTTTACGCGCTGACCAGTCCGAACGTGCAGAAGATTTTCATCATGCTTGAGGAATGCGGGCTGCCCTACAACGTCAAACCAGTGGACGTGTGGGCCGGTGAGCAATTCACGCCTGAGTTTGCCAGGGTCAATCCGCTGCTGAAAGTGCCGGCAATCGTCGACAGCGACGGCCCGGGAGGAGCGCCCTACACCGTTATCGAATCCGGCGCGATCCTCCTCTATCTCGCTGAGAAAACCGGCAAGTTCATTCCGCACGATCCAGTCGCGCGATATGACACGCTGCAGTGGCTGATCCTGCAGGTTGCCAATGTCGGCCCGATGGGCGGCCAGCACGTACACTTCAGCAAATTCGCCGGGCCCGGCCACGATTACAGCGCGAGCCGTTATCGCACGCAAATTCTCAAGCTGTTCGATCTCTACGAAGCACGGTTGTCGGGGCACCCCTATGTGGCCGGCGTCGACTACACGATTGCCGACATCGCGGCTTGGCCTTGGTTACGCAATTTTGAATTGCTGGCCATCGACCCGGCCAAATTTCCCAAGATCAAATTGTGGGCGGACAAGATCGCCGGACGCGAGGCGATCAAGCGTGCGCTGGCTCAGGTTGGAGCGCTCAAGTCTGTACGGGACAAGGCTACAGATGATCAGAAAGACCGATTCTTCGGACGCGGAAAGTACGCGCGTGCGTAGGCGGGTTGCGGGCCCACCGTTGCCACGCTCCGGTCACGATGCGACCCTAGCTTGACTTCGAATCGAAGCCTGCAGAAACGGCCCAGCGCGATGCTACCCAGCGTCGCGCGTGGCGTTTGAGTGTTCCAATGTTCCGGTTTTTTGAGAAAACCCTGACGCCGACCGCGGCGCCGGATGGCGTTGAACCGCCGCCCGGCCTGGCCGCGTTCTATTGGCATTTCGCTCGCCAGGCAAAAATGCTGTTCATGGGGCTTTTTGCGATCGGCTTTGTTGTCGCGCTGCTGGATGTGCTGATTCCGGTATTCATCGGCAAGGTCGTCACACTGGTGACGGAAAGCAAGCCGGAAGAATTGCTCGCCACGGCCTGGCCGTGGCTGGTCGGCATGGCGTTGGTACTGCTGGTGCTGCGTCCCGCCGCTTTCACGTCGCAGCATCTGCTGATGAACCAGGCGATCGCGGCGAATGTCTCGAACCGCATTCGCTGGCAGAACCATTGGCACGTATCTCGTCAGTCTTGGGCGTTTTTCCAGAACGATTTTGCGGGTCGCATCGCGACGCGCGTGATGCAGACCGGACCCGCGATCCGCGAAAGCCTTGTTTCGCTCCTTACGGCTGTCTGGTTCATCCTGATCTACGGCACTTCGTCTCTGATCCTGCTCGCTTCTGCCGACCGCTGGCTGGCTTTGCCGGTCCTTCTGTGGTTCGCAGGCTATATCGTGATGCTGCGCTATTTCGTGCCGCGCATGCAAAGCAAGTCGAAGGTGATGTCGGAAGCGCGCTCGATGTTGACGGGCCGCATTGTCGACACATACACGAATATCGTCACGGTGAAGCTGTTTGCGCGAGCGCGAGACGAAGATGCCTACGTGCGCGAGGCGATCGACACCCACACCGGCCGCTTTCATGAATCGCTCCGGCTCAACACCTTGTTCGCGCTTACGCTTATCTTTCTAAACGCATTGCTGATCACGGGTACCGGTGCATTCGCCATTGTCCTCTGGCGCTACGGCCATGTCAGCGTTGGAACGGTTGCCATGGCGCTGCCCATGACGACGCAGATCATCAGCGCCTCTCACTGGGTGGCGTGGCAGGTAACCGACATTTTCGAGAATATCGGCGTCGTGCAGGAAGGCATGATGACGATCGCGCGGCCGATTGCTCTCAGCGATCCTCCGGGAGCGCGAACGCTTACGGTCACGCGCGGCCACATTCGTTTCGAGGACCTTCGCTTCGGTTACGGCCGCGAAAGCGGTCTGATCGACGGGCTAACGCTCGATGTCATGCCCGGTGAGAAGATCGGGCTGGTGGGCCGCTCCGGCGCCGGCAAGTCGACACTGGTCAATCTGCTGTTGCGCTTCTTCGATCTGGAGGGCGGGTGCATCCTCATCGATGGTCAGGACATCGCTACGGTCTCGCAGGAGAGCCTGCGTACACAGATCTCGATGGTCACCCAGGATACATCGCTGCTGCATCGTTCGATCCGTGACAATATTCGTTACGGGCACCCCAATGCGAGCGAGGCCGACATCGTTGCGGCCTCCAAAATGGCGCACGCGCATGAATTCATCGTGGAGCTGGAAGACTGGAAAGAGCGCCGCGGCTATGACGCGCATGTCGGCGAACGTGGCGTGAAACTCTCGGGTGGTCAGCGGCAGCGGGTGGCGATCGCGCGCGTGATTCTGAAAGATGCGCCCATTCTCGTACTGGATGAGGCGACCTCCGCACTCGACAGCGAAATCGAGGCCGCAATCCAATCGAGTCTCGGCGCTCTGATGGAGCGGCGCACCGTGATCGCGATCGCGCATCGCCTGTCTACTATCGCGCAGATGGACAGGCTTGTGGTGCTCGATCACGGCCGCATCGTTGAACAGGGTTCGCATGACCAATTGCTGCGCCGCGATGGGCACTACGCCGCGCTGTGGCGGCGCCAGTCCGGCGGCTTCATCGACGCCGCGCAAGAGGCCGCGGAATAGTGCTGTCATCGTATTGTCATGAGCACCGGTCCCACTCGCTGACGTGGTCAGCGAGAGAGGACAACCGCCATGGACACTAGCGATCTGGCCGATGCGACCCCTGCCACCGGCATTGTCTGGGCCTATCGTTTCAGGCCCGATGGCGCTGCCGAGCCGATTCCCCAGCACAAAATTGAAACCGTGCTCGCCGAGATCGGCGCCGGCTGGATCTGGCTGCACCTCGGGCTGGCCGACACACGTTGCCGTAACTGGATAGCACAACGCGCCCCAATCTCGGATCTGGCGCGCGAAGTCCTTGCCGGCCCTGACCGCCACCTGCGCCTCGATATCCTCGGCCACGAGATTGTCGGCGTGGTGCCGGATCTGCATCAGGAATTCGCACAACCGGGTGAAAATCTTGTGCGGCTGCGTTTCGTTATGACCGAACGCATGCTGATAACTGCCCGCCAGCGCCCGGCGCATTCGATCGAAAGCAATCGGCGGGCAATCGAAAGCGGAAAACGCTTCCCGACCGCCATATCGTTTCTCGATGCCGTTATCGACCAGTTCGCAGATGCCATTGCGCGCATGGCTGAAACGCTCGGAGACGAACTTGACCGCGCCGAGGATCACGTTCTGCACGAGGAGCCGGACGACGAACGCCAGCGCATCGGGCGCGTCCGCTTGCAGTCGGTGCGCGTACACAGGCAGCTCGCCCAACTTCGCGGCATGTTTCATCGCCTTGAGCCGAGGCTTGCAGTTCATGATGCGCAGGTAGCCAGTGCCATCGGCGCCCTGGCACAAAAGCTCGATGCGATAGACCATGAGGTTGGCTCGTTGCACGAGCGAGCACGCCTGTTGCTTGATGAACTCGACGCCAAGATGATGGCGGTGACGAACCGGCGGTTATTCACGCTTTCGATTCTGACGGCATGTCTGCTGCCGCCGACGCTGGTCACGGGCTTCTTCGGCATGAACACTAAGGACATGCCATTCCAGAACACCGAGGGTGGCACATGGTTGGCGGCTTTGGTCGCACTGGCCGCCGGCCTCACGTGCTATTGGGCGTTGCGGCGGCTGCGGGCGTTCTGAGCTACCGGCGCAACGGTCTGCCCTTTGCAGCCGGCGGGCCGATCACCCATAATGCCGCGGCCAAACAAAACGAAAGCTTCCGACCATGATTCTTGAGATTGCACAGATCGATGTGAAACCCGGCATGGAGGCCGAGTTCGAAGCGGGCGTGAAGAAAGCTACGCCGATTTTCAAGCGCGCCAAGGGCTGCAAATTTATGACTTTGCAACGATCGCACGAATTACCGCAGCGCTACCGGCTGTTCGTCCAATGGGAGACACTGGAAAATCATACCAAGAATTTTCGCGAGTCACCCGATTTTCACGAGTGGCGGAAACTGGTCGGCCACTGCTTCTCGACGCCGCCGAATGTCGAACACGTCACCGAGGTGATGCGCGGATTCTGACGTGAATCGCATCCGCAGCCTGCCGCGCACGAGTCGTTGCGGATCGTATCCTGAACTTTGCCTCAGTGGTCGGGCGCGAAAACGTTGTCGCAGGTGTCGACTGCGGCTTCGGCACCTTTGCCGGGCGCGTGCAGGTCGATACGAAAATCGTATGGCTTAAACTTCAGTCGTTGACCGAAGGTGCGCGCCGCGCCTCAAAGCAATTGTGGACAAACACGGCCTGATTTTTCAGCGCAAAATATCCCTGTCGCAGTTGAACGTGCATCGTTGCCAACTGCGATCGATAATGTTCTGGACGCCGTCGCTCCACGACGATCTTCGAGCGGCGTGGCGATCAGCCGAGAAGTCGTAAGCGAATGGCGAACGGACCTCGCGCCACGGCGTTACGGTCGCCTCCGGGTCCTGGGCCAGTGACGTCGCACGGTGCTGTCGTTTCTTCGCGACGTGCTGATTCTTGGCCGCATGCGATCTGGACGCGCTGGATATGTGTTTTCGGACTTTAGGCTGCGAGGACACGCCCCTCGTTGTAGGCTCATCCTGCCATGCGAGCACGGCCTCTTTCGGCGCGGCGCTGTCGTCAACTGGTACGGACAGTGCCCACGGAGTAGGCTTCACGGTCTCACCAAGATCAATCGCGCTCGGACGCCAGGTCAATCGCACGGGAGCGCGCGCTATTGCCTGGTTGGTTCCGCTGCGCAGTTCGGCGATGATTGTCATCGGACCGACAAAATCGGGTGGCGGCGTAACAAAGGTGCTTTGTAGACCGTCGGTGATGCTGGACTGATCGTCCAGTGCGATTCGCCACTGCCCCTCCCCTGCAACGACCCCGGAACTCAGTTTCGTGCCGGCAGCAAGACCGCTGAGCGTGATCATCGTTCCGGGCGCGGCGTTGGTTACCTTGATTGCGAGCGGCAGTGCCGCGTTGGACTCTCCGATCGCGTCGGCAACAGCAAGCGTTGGCGTCGCAACCTCTTCGGCTAGCGTCGGTGTTACAGACTCTTTAGCTGGCGTCGGCGTCACCACCTCTTTCGTAGTTTCGGCCAGCGCTACATTTATGGACTGCGGCGCAGCGACCGCTGACGTCGCCGCGCGTTTTGCCGACGGCAGTCCGTTTCGCAATTGCTCGAAATTGATGACATCGAGTCGCCCGAGGGCCAGCACAACGCAGACTGCGGTCCAAAGCACGACGCCGGCTGCGATGGCAAGCGCGGTCACACGCATGTTGCCGTTCCCATGCCGTGCCAAATGCTTGAGAACTTTCGGCAATGCATCCGCGACGGGCTCGTACATCGAGCGCCCACGTTCATCTGCCAAGACTTCACCGCCATGCGACGTCCAGTCGGGATAGGGCTGCGGAACCGGAAACTCAGTCGACCTCAGCGAGGGCTGAATCGACGGCGCCACAACCTCACCTCGGCGCCACCTGGGTGGCGCATAAAATTTCGGATCTTCCGGACTCACTTCGACCTGCCGGATCGGTGTACTCATACGCTACTCCCCACTAACCACGACAACGGCTCGTTGCTACCGAACCATCAGGCTCCCATCCAAGTCGTCCTCAGCGACCAAAATGTTACCGATTTTTGGTGTGCCCCTTGAGGTAATCTAGCAACTTGGCAGGCGCATGTCGTTATAAGGCCTTGGAAAAGCGGCCCGAGTATGACCCCTAGTTCCCGAACAGGCGCGCTGGAGTCTCGACGAGAATACAGCGCCGCATCTGCTCGTCCGGGGTCCACTGGCAGAACAGGTCGAACAGGTGTCCATCGTCCGGCATGATTTCGCCTGGAATTGACGGATGTGGCCAATCCGTTCCCCACATCAGCCGCTCCGGGTTGGCGCGTAGCAATGCCTCGTGAAA
>Ga0126380_10000316_pt1 | contig 15260 bp, 11 predicted proteins | sample PanSoiMetPlot_26_FD_92544 | JGI IMG/M metagenome (GOLD analysis project Ga0126380, IMG submission 92544) | Tropical forest soil microbial communities from Panama - MetaG Plot_26 | ecosystem: Environmental > Terrestrial > Soil > Tropical forest > Bulk soil | place: Panama | collected 2016-02-17
ATCACCTGCTGCCCGATGTACTGCCCGCGTTCATGTCCCTTGCCAGCCACCACTATGACGTCTCCCTTGTCGGCCATGGCGACCGCCAGGCCGATGGCGGCGGCCCGGTCGGGCTCGACGATGATCCGCGCCCGCTCCGGCTCGCCGACGGTAAGCACCCCGTCCAGCATTTCCGCGAGTATCGCCAGGGGGTCCTCCGAGCGGGGGTTGTCACTGGTCAGGATGGCCAGGTCGGCCAGGCGCGCCGCGGCGGCGCCCATCAGCGGCCGCTTGGCGCGGTCCCGGTCGCCGCCGCAGCCCAAGACGATGGCCAGGCGGCCGCTGGTGACCGGGCGCAGCGCCCGCAATACCGCCTCCACGGCTCCTGGCTTGTGAGAATAGTCAACAAGCACGGTGAAATCCTGGCCAGCGTCAACTCGCTCCAGGCGGCCCGGCACCCCGGGGCAGGCGGCCACCCCGGCCACGGCGGTGGCCAGGTGGACGCCCGCCTCGACCAGCGCGACCACCGCACCGAGGGCGTTGGCCACGTTGTAGGGCCCGGGCAGGGCGATACCGGCGTCGGCCTCGACGCCGCCGGGGCCGACGATGCGGAACGTGCTGCCGTCCGCCCCGCAGCGCACGTCGGCGGCCCGCCAGTCCGCATCCGGGTCACCGTCGGCGGAGAACGTGACCACCGGGATCCGCGCGCCGTCGGCGAGACGCCGGCCGTGCTCGTCGTCGATGTTCACCACCCCGACCCGCGAGTAGGCGGGCGAGAACAGGGTGGACTTCGCGGCGAAGTACTTCTCCACGCTGCCGTGGAAGTCCAGGTGGTCCTGGGACAGGTTGGTGAAGACGGCCACCTCGTAGGAGGTGCCGGCAACCCGGCCGAGCGCCAGCGCGTGGCTGGACACCTCCATCGCCGCCGCGGTGACACCGCGCTCGACCATGGTGGCGAAGAGGGCCTGCAGGTCGGTCGCCTCCGGGGTGGTGAGCTTGCTTTGCTCCGTGGCCCCCGCTACCCGCGTTTCCACCCCGCCGATCAGGCCGGTCAGGTGACCGGCCCGGCGCAGCGCGGACTCCAGCAAGAAGCTGGTGGTGGTCTTGCCGCTCGTCCCGGTCACCCCGATCAGCAGCAGCCGGGCCGAGGGATGGCGGTAGACCCAAGAGGCCACCTCGCCGAGCCGTGCCCGGGGGTCGGCGACGACGAAGACGGGCACCCCGCAGGCGCGGGCGGACTCCCGGCCCGCCGGGTCGGTGAACACGGCGACCGCCCCGGCCGACACCGCGTCCTGGCAGAACTCGGCGCCGTGGTGGTTGCCGCCGGGCAGCGCCGCATACAGGTCGCCGGGCCGCACCCGGCGCGAGTCGTGGGTCACCCCGCGGACGAGCAGCTGGCCATCGGGGCCGGTGAAGGGGTCAGGGCCGGGCCCGGCCATGACGACCCCGAGCAGCGCGGCGAGCCCGGACAGGGGCCGCCCCTGCGCGCTGAGGGGACGCGGATCCGCAGGCACGCGCAGAGGCTACCGCTGTCACCGGGCAGTGAGCGGCACGTCCGGGCGCTTGGCGCCATCCGGGGGGATCTTCAGCGACGCGAGCGCAAACTTCATTACCTGGTAAAAGGCAGGGCCGGCCACGTAGTTGCCGAAGTAGTTGCCCGTCTTGGGGTTCTGGATGTTGACCGCCACCACGAGCTCGGGGTTGCTGGCCGGCGCCATGCCGATGTAGCTCGATCCGTACCGGCACAGGCAGTGCCCCTTCGGATCCCAGACCTGCGCGGTCCCGGTCTTGGACGCGACCGAGTACCCGGGGATCTCCCCCCAGGGCTGGTAGGCCAGGGTGGCATCGAGGTAGGGGACCTGCTGCAGGATGGCGATGAGCTCGGACGCGGTGGCGGCCTTGATCACCCGCTGGTGGTGCGGGCGCGGTGCCGGGGTGAACCGCCCGCCCGGCGCCGTGGTGCCCGCCACGATGCTCGGTGACACCCGGATCCCGTGGTTGGCGATGGCCGCGTAGACGCCGGCCATCTGCACGGCGGTGGCCGCCACGCCCTGGCCGAACGCGAGGGTGTACCGCTCATTCCCCCACCACTGCGAAGGCGGCGGCAACTGCCCGGCGCTGGCGGCGGGCAGCGGCAGGCCGGTCGGCACGCCCACGCCGAACTTGTGGAAGTAGTCGTATTGCACCTTCGGGGTGACGTGCTGCGCGACCTGCACCATGCCAACGTTGCTCGAGTGGGCCACGACGCCGGCCAGGGTGAGCCGCTCGGTGGGGTGCCCCTCCGCGTCGTGGAAGGTGAACCCGCCGACGTTGATCTGCTCCGGCACGGTGTATTTGGTCATCGGCGTCTGCCCGTGCTCCAGGGCGGCCGCCGCGGTGATCACCTTGGCGGTGCTGCCCGGTGGGAAGATCCCGGCGACCGGCAGGTCCACCGTGTCCGCCAGGTTGGTCACCTTGGCTGGCTGAAAGGTCGGATACTGGGCCAGGGCGAGGATCCTCCCGGTCTGCGGCTGCATGACCACGATCGTGCAAGTGTCCGCCTTGGTGACCCGGACCCGCTGGGCGCAGGCCCGCTGGGCCGCCCACTGCAACGGGGCGAGGATGGTCAGCCGCACGTCGCCGCCGGGCATCATCGCGCTGCCCTTATCCGAGCCGAACGGGATGGGCTGCCCGGTGACCCCGGTCTCCACCTGCTGCTTGCCGTTGCGGCCAGCCAGCAGTGAGTTGAAGGACTGTTCGATGCCTGCCTGGCCGCTGAGGTCGCCCGCGGCGTTGGTGTTGGTGAAGCCCACGAGGCCGGCGGCCAGGTCCCCGTTGGGATAGGAGCGGACGTAGGTGGGCGTGAGGCTGATGCCGGCCACACGATGGGCTGTCATGAGGGCTTCAATCTGGTTACCCACCGGGATGGGCACCCCTTTGGCCAGCACCACGTAGTTCCGCGACGTGGGGTGGTTGAGGTTATTCAAGATCGTGGCCGCGGGCAGGTGCAGCGGGCCCGCGAGCAGCCCGGCGACCTGCTGGCGCAGGGCGGCGGTCGCCGCCGGGGTTTTCCCGGTGATCTGTGGCGGGTCCGCGGTCACCGTGTCCTGTTGCACCGTCAGGGCCAGGGGCGTGCCGTCCGCCGTGGTGATGGCGCCCCGCTCGGCCGGGATGCCGATGACCTGGACCCGGTACTGCTCGGCGTGCTTGGCGATGGTGGCGCCTTCCAGGCCCTGCAACTGGATGAGCCTGCCTGCCACCAGGGAGAGCGCGAACCCCATGCACAGCAGGCTGGCCTGCAGCCGCCGGGTGGGGTTGGCCCGGCGCAGTCTCGGCCGGCGCAGCTCGGCCCGGCGGCCGAAACTGCGCCGGGCGGCACGGGGCCGGGGCGCCCCGGACCGGCTGGGCCGTGGCCGTGGCCCGGGAGGTGGCTTGCCCGGGCGCCGGGCACCGGGCCCCGGATGCCCGGCACTGGGCGCACGCCTGCCCGGTGGCGGCCCGTGGGGGCGGGCGGCACCGGGCCCGGGGTCATCACCGCCCGGGCCGTCCGGGCCGGCCTGCCGGACGGTCCCCCGGCCGGCGTCGTGGGCCCGGCCGGCGCCAGGGCGGCGCGGGCCAGCGGCCGCCGGCGGCCGTCCCGGGCCGCGCGGCCGGTCCCGGCCGTCCCTGCCACCGCCGGCTGCCGTCACGGCGTGTACCCGGGAACCGTGGGGATCCCGGGCATGTGGCTGGGCTGGCTCTGCAGCCGTCCGGTGGTGAGGTTCAGGAAGTGCAGCCGCGGCTGTACCACCATGCCCAGGGCGGCAGCGCGCCGTGCCAGCGAGTAGGGCGATTCCTCGCCCGCTACCTGAGCGTGGAGTGCCTGCACCCGCTGCGCGAGGGGGACGTTGCCCTGCTGCAGCGTGGTGATCTTGAAGGCGCCCGCAGCCAGGACCGTGTTGATCATGAGCAGGCAGAGCAAGCCGCCGCCGAGCAGCCCCACGATGAGGAAGACGAACCGGGTGCGCGACTCCGGCGCGGTCCGCTGGCCCGGCAGCGGCCGGGCGGTGCGCGGGCTGGCCGGCGGGTAGCCGCGCGGCCTGGGCGTGCCGCGGCGCGGAACCGGCGGGGCTGTTGCCGGGCGGGCACGGACCGGGCGCGGCCCGGCTGGCCGTGCCCTTGCCTGGCGTACCTCGGCCGGGCGAGGCGGCCTGCGCTCCGTCACCTGCGTGTGCCCGCTCACCGCATCCCCCCTGCGCTCATCGGCCGTGGCCCCCTGTCCCCGCTCACGCGGCGTCCCTGATCCGCATCGCGGCCCGCAGCCGGGCAGATGCGGCTCGTGGATTGGCCGCCACCTCGGCAGCCGTGGGGCGCTCCGCGCCCCTGGTAAGCAGCCGAAGCTGCGGCCCGGCGGCCGCCAGCGTGACCGGGAGCCCCCGCGGCGTGGTGTCCACCGCCCGGGCCGCCAGTGCCCGCTTGACGACCCGGTCCTCCAGCGAGTGGTAGGCCAGCACGACGATGCGGCCGCCCACGGCGAGCGCGTCCACCGCCGCCGGCAGGGCCCGCTCCAGCGCGTCAAGCTCTCCGTTCACCTCGATGCGCAGCGCCTGGAAGGTGCGCTTGGCGGGATGCCCGCCGCTGCGGCGGGCGGGGGCGGGGATCGAGGCGCGGATGATCTCGGTCAGTTGCGCGGTCGAGGTGAGCGGCGCGCGTGACCGCTCCCGCACCACGGCGTCGGCTATCTGCCGGGCGAACTTCTCCTCGCCGTAGTCGCGCAGCACCTGGCGCAGCCGGGGTGCCGGATAGGTGTTGAGGACCTCCGCGGCCGTCAACGACTGGCTCTGGTCCATCCGCATGTCGAGCGGGGCGTCGTAGGAGTAGGCGAATCCCCGCTCCGGCTCGTCGAGCTGCGGCGAAGACACCCCGAGGTCGAAAAGGAAACCGTCGGCGGTGCTGTGGCCCTGATCGCTCAGCACCTCGGCCACCTGGTCATAGACGGCGCGGATGACCGTGACCCGGTCCCCGTATCTGGCCAGCACGCGGCGCGATTCCTCGACCGCGGCCGCGTCGGTGTCCAGCCCGATCACCACCAGCCCCGGGTGGGCGTCCAGTAGCGCCTGCGCGTGGCCGGCCCGGCCGAGGGTGGCATCCACGAGCACCGCCCCGTTCCGGTCGAGCGCAGGTGCGAGGAGCGTGAGCACGCGCTCGAGGAGCACCGGCCGGTGACCGGCTCCCGGTGTGCTCATCGGTGCCCCCTCTCCGAGTCTTTGTGCGCCGCCTCCGGCCGGGCGGCGCTTCGTGCGCTGAGGCGGGCCGCCTGGCGAGCGGCCACGCCGTCCCGCTCGTGCCCGGCCAGGTCTCCATCCGCGCGACCGGTGCGGCGTCGGCACCGCCTGGCGCCGGGGAAGGGACGCCAGCCGGCAGGCCGCCCTGCCGCGGGTGAAGACCTCGCCGTGCACGACTGGTGCCGCCATCGGCGCCAGTCACAAGACGCCGGGCAGCACCTCCTCCGATGCAGCGGAGAACGTGTCCTCCTGGTCCGCGAGGTAGCCCGTCCACGCTGCGTTGTCCCAGATCTCCAGCCGGGTGTTGGCGCCGATCACGACGCATTCCCGCTGCAGCCCCGCGTAGTCGCGCAGCCCCTGCGGGATCGTCACCCGGCCCTGCTTGTCCGGGACCTCGTCCGAGGCGCTGGCAAAGAACACCCGGCTGTAGTCCCGCACCGCCTTGGCCGTGACCGGAGCGGCGCGCAGCCCCTCGGTGATCCGCGCGAACTCCTCAGCAGGGAACACGTAGAGGCAGCGCTCCTGGCCCTTGGTGATCACTACCCCGTCGGCGAGGTCTTCGCGGTACTTGGCCGGCAGGAACATCCGCCCCTTGTCGTCCAGGCGCAGCGAGTGAGTGCCAAGGAACATCGGCGCTCACCTCCGCTCCCCGCACCGCTGGGCCCATTTCTAGCCCGCCCCACTGCGCCCCACTGTACTCCACAATCCTCCACACGCAATACTGATCGCTCCCCTCGGCGCCCCACTCGCTCCCCGGTTGGCCATGCGCGCCCCGCGCCGGGCCCGCCAAGCCGGCACCAAGCCGGCCCCAAGCGGGGCCAGGCCAGCTAGCGAAGGGCAGGCAGGGACGGCGACAGAGCGCAGGCACGGTTAGACGGCGAGGAGCGGGGAAGTCCCGGGCAGGGCAAGGGGGCCGGCCGCGCAGGGCGGCGCCTGAACCAAGCCGCGGCGTCGCGCGTATTCCCTGCAGGACGTACTGTCTGTTTGCACGGTCGGTGGGCACCGTGCACGGGCGGGGCGCCAGCAGCCCGGCGCGCAGGGTCAGCAGCCGAGGGAGAGGGACACGTGGTTCTTGATACCGGGAAAGGCACCAGCCGCATCCTTGACGAGCTGGTACGGGTGGCGCACGGTGTCGGCCGTGCGGTGGAATCCGTCATCGAGGGCAAGTCCGACGCCATCCGCCTCGCGCTGATCGTCCTGCTCGCCGAGGGGCATCTCCTGATCGAGGACGTTCCCGGGGTGGGCAAGACCATGCTGGCCAAGGCGCTGGCGCGGTCCACCGGATGTTCCGTCCGGCGCATCCAGTTCACCCCGGACCTGCTGCCCAGCGACATCACCGGGGTCAGCGCCTACAACCAGGAGCGCCGCGAGTTCGAGTTCAAGCCCGGGCCGGTCTTCGCGAACATTGTGGTCGGCGACGAGATCAACCGGGCCTCGCCGAAGACGCAGTCCGCGCTGCTGGAGTGCATGGAGGAGCGGCAGGTCACGGTCGATGGCCGGACCTACCCGCTCACTGCGCCCTTCATGGTGATCGCCACGCAGAACCCGATCGAGATGGAGGGCACCTACCCGCTGCCCGAAGCGCAGCGGGACCGCTTCACGGCCAGGATCTCCATGGGCTACCCGAGCGCCGAGTCCGAGCTGGCGATGCTCGAAAGCCACGGGTCGTCATCCCCGCTGGAGATCCTGGAGCCGGTGGCCCAGGCCGAGGACATCAGGGAACTCATCGCCGCCGTGCGGACGGTGCACGTGGCCGAGCCGTTGAAGCAGTACGTGATCAGGCTGGTCGCCGCGACCCGATCCTCTCCCGAGCTGCGGCTCGGCGCCTCGCCCCGGGCGACGCTCCACCTGCTGCGCGCGGGCCGGGCCCGTGCCGCCCTGGACGGCCGCGACTTCGTCATCCCCGATGACATGCAGGCGCTGGCCCTCCCGGTACTGGCGCACCGGCTGCTGCCGAGCGCCGAGGCGGTGGTCACCCAGCAGCCACCGGAGCGGGTACTGGCCGCGATCGTCGAGCACCTGCCGCTGCCTCAGCTGCGCTGAGCGGCCCGGGACTGACCGCCAGAAAGGGGACCGTCACTAGCATGGACACCAGCCCGTCCGTAAGTTGAGAAAAGCAGGGTCGAGGAAGGGCGCCGCATGCGGTCGATGTTGGCCGGGTTTACCACCCGCGGCAGGGCGTTTGTCGCCGCTGGCGCGGCCGCGGCCGTGCTCGGCCTTGGGCTTGGCCAGCGCACCCTGCTGAGCATCGGCGGCGTGCTGATTATCTTGCCGGTGCTGTCCGTCCTCGCCGCGAGCCGGACCCGTTACCGGATCACCTGGACCAGGGCGATGACACCGGCCCGGATCCAGGCCGGCCACACCGCCTCGGTGTCCATCCAGCTCAACAACGTGTCGCGGCTGCCCACCGGGCTGTTGCTGGCCGAGGACACGGTGCCCTATTCGATCGGCAGCAGGCCCCGGTTCATCCTGGACCGGATCGAGCCGGGCGGCTCCCGCCGGCTGAGCTACCCGATCCAGCCCGATCACCGGGGCAAGTTCGCCATCGGCCCGTTGCACGTCCGGGTGGCCGACGCGTTCGGCCTGGCAAAGGTGGGCAGCACGGCGGCACCGCCGGTCACCCTGGTGGTGACCCCGGCGGTCATCGCGTTGCCGCATACCGCGCTGGCCGGTTCCTGGCTCGGTGAGGGCGACGCCCGCGCCAGCACCGCCGCGGCCGCGGGAGAAGACGACGTCGTGCCGCGCGCCTACCGGGACGGCGACGAGCTTCGCCGGGTGCACTGGCGGTCCACCGCGCGGTACGGAGAACTCATGGTGCGCCGGGAGGAGCAGCGCTGGCGGAACCGCGCGGTGCTCTTCCTGGACACCCGCCTCGCCGGCCATGGCGGACGCGGGCCGGCCTCATCCTTCGAATACGCGGTCAGTGCCGCCGCGTCCATCGGGGTGCACCTGGCCCGGGAGGAGATGGACACGGAGTTCGTCACCGACATGGGCAAGGCGGTGGCGCCCGGCTCGTTCGAGGACGTGCTGCTGGACACGCTCGCCGTGATCCGCCCCTCCCGCAACGCGTCGCTTAGCTCCGGGCTGGCGCAACTGCCCGCGGATGCCAGCGGGCTGTTCATCGTGATCGCCGGGAGCCTGACCGCCGGCCAGGCACGGGAGCTTGCCACCGCGCGCCATGCATCGGGGCCGGCCATGGCCCTGCTGCTCGCCGTGTCGACCTGGACCACCGGCCGGCCGGGCCTGGCGGCCTCCGGGGAAACAGACGAGGCAGCGAGGGTGCTCACGGCGGCCGGGTGGCGGGTGGCGACGGTGACCGCCGACATGCCGCTGAGCGTCGCGTGGGACGTGCTCAACCGCGCCCACCTGGCCCGCGGCGGGCCCGCCAGCGCCGCAGAGGCGGCCGAGACCACCGCGGCCGCTGGCGCGGCCACGGGAGCTGCCAGCACCGCGGCAACGGGCGGTCCGGCGGCACCGCCCACGGGAGCGGGAGCGAGCCGGTGAACACCCGCCTGACCGTGGCCGCCGCGCTCGCGACCGTGCTGGCCTCGATCGCCCTCTACCCGCTGTTTGACACCGGTGGGTGGTTCTGGGACGGCGTCGGCGCGGCCATCGTGGTCGCCGTCGTCGGCGCCGCGACCCGGCGCCGGGCGATCCCCGTGGTCCTGTGCTTCCTCGCCGCGGTCGGCGCGCTGTTCCTGTACCTGAACGTGGTGTTCGCCGGGCGCCAGTCCTGGGCCGGCCTGGCGCCCACCGGTGCCTCGCTGCACCACCTGCAACTGCTGCTCAACCAGGCGATGGCCGAGACGTCCAAGTACGCGCCGCCGGTCCCGGCCCGGCCGGGGATCGTGCTGCTGACCGTGGCCGGAATCGGCCTCGTCGCGGTGCTGACCGACGTGCTCGCGGTGCGGCTGCACCGGCCCGCGATCGCCGGGCTCCCCCTGCTCGTGCTGTTCTGCGTGCCGCTGACCACCGACGCCCGCCCGGGTGCGGTGGGCGGGACGCTGGTGTTCTGCGCCGGCATGGTGGGTTACCTGGGCCTGCTCTCGGCCGACGGCCGGCACCGGCTGCGGCTGTGGGGGCGGCTCATCCACCCTTGGCAGGACGACGCGGACAGCCAGGGCCCCGATGTCAGGCCGCTGGCCGCCGCGGGCCGCCGAATCGGCTCCGCCGCCGTGGTCCTCGCGCTGGCCCTGCCCCTGCTGATACCGGGCCTGAAGGCGCACCGGCTGTTCCCCGGCGACGGCACCGGGAAGGGCGGCGGCTCGGGCTCGCAAAGCCAGATCACCTTCCCCAGGCCCCTTGACCTGCTGAACACCGACCTGCACGAGAATCACCCGGTGCCTGTCCTGACCTACCGCACTGCCGATTCCGCCCCGCCCTACCTGCAGGTCTACGTGCTGGGCAACCTCTCCACCGACGCGTGGACGATGGAGCAGCCCACCACGACCGCCCTGTCCCGCGCTGGCCTGCCCACGGTGCCGGGCATGGCCAAGAACGCGCCCGGGCCCGTGCTGCAGGAGACGATCACCCTGGGCACCAACCTGGCGAAGAGCGGGAACGTCAGCTACCTGCCGCTGCCATACCCGGCGCGGCAGGTGCGGATCGAAGGCGACTGGCGGGTCGATGCGCACACGCTGTCGGTGCTGTCGCCGGGCGCCCGGCTGGCCGGGGTGCGCTACTCCGTGGTCGCCAAGGACGTGAACCCGCTGCCGGATCAGTTGCGGTTGGCCCCTTCTCCGACCGGAGACTTCAGCGAAGATCTCTCCGTTCCGGCCGCCTACCGGACGAAGAAGATGCGGAGCCTGCTGAACCACATCACCGCGGGCCGGACCACGCAATACGGCAAGGCGGTGGCGATACAGCAGTGGTTCACCGCCCCCGGCCGCTTCAAGTACACGCTGCAGGTGTCGCAGAACCAAGGCGCCTCCGCCCTGATCCACTTCCTGACCGTGAGCAAGCAGGGGTACTGCCAGCAGTTCGCTTTCGCCATGGCGGTGCTCGCGCGCCTGGCAGGCATCCCGGCCCGCGTCGTGGTGGGCTACACCCAGGGCAGCTTCGCCGGGAACAGCACCTGGCAGGTGAAGACCAGCGATGCGCATGCCTGGCCGGAGCTGTACTTCGAGGATTCCGGCTGGCTGCGCTTCGAGCCGACTCCGCCGAACTCCCTCGGGCTGCCCGGCCAGGCCACGGCCTCGGCCCCGCCCTACTCGATCCCGCTGAGCGGCGCCGGCGGCAGCACCAGCCCGGCGAACGGGCTGCAGTCGCCGACCGGCCGCAACCAGCCGCCGGGCTCGGCCGGCCCTGGTGGCGCGGGCGCGAGCAAGGTGAACAAGACCGCTCCCACCGGCGAGGCCGGAGCCCGCGGCCACCGGCGGCACGGCACTCCTCCGATCGTGCCGGTGGCCATCGTGCTGCTCGCAGTGATGCTGATCGCGCCGGCCACGACGCGGGCGCTCGGCCGCCGGTGGCGGTGGTGGCGGGCGCATGACGACGCCAGCCGGGCCCATGCCGCCTGGCACGAGCTGCGCAACGACCTCACCGACTACCGGATCGCCTACCGGGCCAGCGAGTCACCCCGTGCCCTCAGCCGCCGGATCACCAAGTCGCTGGGCCTGGCAGGCGCCGAGCGCGACGCCCTGGAGCGGATCGCGCTGGCCGAGGAACGGGCCAGTTACGCGGCCAGCCCGGCGGACTCGGCGCGGCTGAAGGCGGACGAGGCCCTGGTCCGCCGCGCCGTTGCGCGCAGCTGCCCGGCGTCGGGGCGTTTCCTTGCCATCGTCGCGCCGCCGTCCGCGCTCATCCCGGTACGAGCGACCGCCCAGCAACTGCTCGACGTGTTCGGCTGGATGGAGCTGGCGACCACCAGGGTGCGCCGCCGCCTCGCGCCGCGGGGCAGCCAGCCGATGCCGGCGCTGCACAGCGACCGGCCCGCGCCTGCCTAGTTCGGCCAGCCTGTTCCGTCTAGATCGGCAGGCCGGTTCCCGCCAAGATGAGCCCGCTTGGCCCGCCGCGACCGCCCGCGCCCGTCGAGCTGGCCTGCTCCGCCTGAGTTGACTGGCCTGCCCCGGTTGAATTGAGCGGCCCGCCCCCCGGACCAGCCCTGGCGAAGGAGCTGCTACCTGCCGCCCTCCTGGCGGCGGCGCCAGCGCTCCTCGAGGCGCTCCATGAAGCTGAGCCCCGACTTGTCCCGCCGCCCCTTGGCAGCGGTGCGGCGCCTCCGCGAGCCACGGGCACGGCCCGGCGGCTGGCCTGCGCCCGGCGGGCGGGCCACGGCGAGACCCTTGCCACTGACGACCCCGCCCATGTGCCGCCAACTGGTCAGCGCCCACATCGCACACGCCAGCATGACCAGGAAGCCGCCGACGCCAACGAGGATGAACTTCGAAATAACACCGGCCAGGAGCAGGCCCACGCCGATCACAAATCCGATCGCGGCCTCGACCACGCGGCGCTTGTAATGGACGCGAGGGTCCTGCGACCGCACGGACTGGGCAAGCTTCGGATAGTCGGAATAGAGCGCCTGCTCGATCTGCTCGAGCTGACGCTGCTCGTGCTCAGAGAGCGGCACTGCGCCTCCCATGAACCTCTCGCCTGGGGACGGGGGCGATGACCCTGGCCTCATGGCGTGCGTATCCCTCCACAATACGAGGGCAGCCAGGCAGGGGAAAGAGTAGCTGCGGGCAAAGAGAAGGTTGGCTGCGCGGACCGGCCGCGCGGCCGCGCCCCGTGCCGGATTCGGGGGGGATAGCCCGGTATGTCCCGCCGGTGGCCGTCAGCCTGGGACGGGCGCCAGTGCCGGAAATCACACGCCCTCTCAGCCGCGCAGCGGGCCGCCGCGCTCGGCCTCGCGGACCAGCGCCGCCGGGCGCACCGTACCCGGCCCGAACCGCCCGGCGATCTTGTCCACGGCCTGTTCGGCATCGCGCCAGGACTCTGGCTCCTCGCCGAGGGCGAGCTGGGTGGCGGTTGCCCCGGCCGGGATCAGCCCGGTCGCCCGCACCCCGACCAGGCGCAGCCTGGCCCGGGCGTCGAGCCCGGAGCCGGCATAGAGGGCGCACGCCGTGCGGTAGATCATCTGGGCCACGTCGGTCGGCTCGGGCAGCGTCTTGGACCGGGTGATCGTCTTGAAGTTGGCCAGGCGGAGCTTCACCACCACGGTCCTGGCCACACAGTCCCCGGCGCGCAGCCCCCGTGCCGTCCGCCCGGAGAGCCTCAGTAGTTCCCGGCGGATCACCACCGGGTCGTCCACGTCCGAGGCGAAGGTCTCTTCCGCGCCGACGCTCTTGTCCGGCACCCGGGGCAGCACCGGCCGCGGGTCCCGCCCCCAGGCCAGCGCGGCCAGGTGCGCACCGGCCGCGGTGCCAAGTTCGCGCTGCAGCGTGGCGGCCGGCGTGCGGGCGATATCCCCCACGGTGCGCAGCCCGAACCGGGCCAGCACCTCCCCGGTCTTGTCCCCCACCCCCCACAGCGCCGCAACCGGCAGCGGGTGCAGGAACTCCAGCACCTCCGCTCCCGGGACCACTAGCAGCCCGTCGGGCTTGCTTATGGCGGAGGCGAGCTTGGCCACAAACTTGGTGGTGGCCACGCCAACCGAGCAGGTCAGGCCGTACTGCTCGCGGACGCTGGCCCTGATCAGCCGGGCGATGGCGGCCGGTGGCCCGAGCCGGCGGATGGCGCCGCTGACATCCAGGAACGCCTCGTCCTGGGACAGCGGCTCGACCTCCGGAGTCACCTCGCGGAACAAGGTCATGATCTCCCGCGACACCGCGGCGTAGACCCGGTGCCGGGGCGGCACGAACAGTGCCTGCGGGCACAGCCGCCGTGCCCGGCTCACCGGCATCGCCGACCGCACCCCGAACGCACGCGCCTCGTAGGTGGCGGAAAGCACCACGCCGCGGCCGCCGACGGCACCCACGATCACCGGCTTCCCGGCGAGCCCGGGCTGGTCACGGACCTCCACGCTGGCGAAGAAGGCATCCATGTCCACGTGCAGGATGTGACAGCCCCTCTCGCCTGGCCCGTCACCGGCGGCCGGCCTCACCGCACGGTCACCGGTAGCCCAGGACGTGGAACTGGGCGGCGAAGTCGTGGAAGGCAGGGTGCGCCGACACCGCCACCTCCAGCCCCTGCAGGGCGTGCTCGGCGCCCGGGTCGGCATCGGCGACGACACGGGGCACCAGGTCGGCGAACACCCGCACCCCCAGGGCCGCCCCCGGGCGGAGCCCGGCCTGCTCGATCAGGCTGGTGACGCCGGCCAGGGTGAACCGCCGCGGGCCGGGGCCGGCCGGCCCGCGCCCGCCCGCCGCCGCGCCGGTGCCAGCCTGCCTGCGCCCGTCCGGAGCCGCGCCGTTCCCGTCCGCGCCGGGGCCGATGCCGGTGAGCAGCCGGCGCGCCTCGTCGAACCGGCCCGCCAGGGCGCGGTGGATGACCGCGGCCACCGCGCTCGAGGTGAGCACGCTGACCGCCCCGCCGGGCCGCAGGACGGCGGCGATCGCCGCCATGGCGGCGGTCGGCGAGTCCACGTATTCCAGCACGCTGTGGCACAGGACGAGGTCGGCGCTCTGCTCGCCAGCAAGCGCGGCCAGGTCGGCCGCCTCGCCCTGGACGGCGCGCAGCGGCACGTTCTGCTCGGCGGCCCGCCGCTGCGCGGCAGCCAGCGAATCCGGGCTCGGGTCGATCACGGTCACCGAGTGGCCGAGGTTCGCCAGGGGCACGGCGAACCCGCCGGTCCCCCCGCCCGCGTCCACGATGTCCAGGCAGGCCCGGCCGGTGTCCGCGGCCAGCGACGCGGCCACGGCCTGCAGCACGTCGAGCACCAGGGGGGTCCCTGCCACGCTGTCTCCTTACCCGCCCGCCGCCGCGGTGGCCTCCCGCACCGCCTGCTGCGGTCCACTGTAGTGTCGCAACCTGACATTTCCCGGATCCGGGCCGCCGCGGCCGAAGGTCGTCGGGAGTAAGAAAACTCTCCCCTTGGGGGCCTTTCCCGTGACTCATCCGTGATGACCGCCTAAGCTCGGCCCATGCCGGATCACGTGGAGTTTCCCCGGCCGTTGCGGTTGCTGGGCACCATCTCCTGGAGCCTGGTCGAGTCGGCCGGTCTCCCGGTGGGTGCCCTCGCCATGGGGGCCTGGCTGTACGGCCGCGGCGCGGGCCTGATCGCCGGGCTCGCCGCTACCTGGCTGGTGGCGCTGATCCGCAAGATCGCCACCGGGAGCGTGCCGAGCCTGCTGACGATCACCGCGGTGGTGCTGACCGTGCAGACGGCGATGGTGCTCGCGACCGGGCAGCTATGGATCTACCTGCTCCAGTTCCCGGCCGCCAACCTCGTGATGTGCTTCCTGTTCGCCCGGACCGCGCTCGGCCCGCACCCGCTGGTCGCCCGGCTGGCCGCCGAGGTCGTGGCGCTGCGCCAGCCCGCGCGCCACCATCCCGGCCTGGACCGCTTCTTCCAGGCCGCGACCTGGCTCTGGTCGGGGATCTTCCTGCTGATCACGGTGGGCCTGGGCGCGCTGATGGTGACCGAGCCGGTGAAGATGTTCATGGTCGGCGCCACGGTGGTCACCGTGGCCCTGATCGTGGCGGGCATCGCCATCTCGGCGCTCTGGTTCCGGTCCGTCCTGCGCCGCTTCGGCCTGCGCGTTCGCTTCGCGGCGAGCTGACAGCGATCCTCCCCCCTCACGCAGCGCCGTGCCGCCGTCGGCCCGGCGCCGGCTGTCAGAGTGTGAAGGTGGGCTTGAGTTCGAGCAGCCGCGCGAGCAGCCCGTTCACGAACGCCGGTGAGCCCTCGGTGGACAGGTCCCGGGCGAGCTGGACCGCCTCGTTGATCGCCACCGCGTCGGGCACCTGGTCCTGCCAGAGCAGCTCGTAGGCGCCGATCCGCAGGATGTTCCGGTCTACCGCGGGCATCCGGTCCAGCGCCCACCCCTGAGCGTGCGCGGCGAGCAGCTCGTCGATGCGCGCCCGGTGCGCCTCCACCCCCTCGACCAGTTCCGTGGTGTAGGCGGGCACCGGCGGGGCCTGCTCCGCGGCGCGCTC
>Ga0126380_10000319_pt1 | contig 15240 bp, 11 predicted proteins | sample PanSoiMetPlot_26_FD_92544 | JGI IMG/M metagenome (GOLD analysis project Ga0126380, IMG submission 92544) | Tropical forest soil microbial communities from Panama - MetaG Plot_26 | ecosystem: Environmental > Terrestrial > Soil > Tropical forest > Bulk soil | place: Panama | collected 2016-02-17
CAAGACCCTCGCCGTGAACACCCTCGCCCCTTACCTGCTCACCGCGCTGATCGACCGCCCGGACCGGCTGGTCTACCTCAGCAGCGGGATGCATCACGGGGGCGCCGGGTCCCTGCGGGACCTCGACTGGACCCAGCGGCGCTGGAACGCCGCCAGGGCCTATTCGGAGAGCAAGCTGCACGTGGTCGCGCTCGCGCTGGTCGTCGCGCGCGCTTGGCCCGAAGTGCTCAGCAACGCCGTCGATCCGGGATGGGTTCCCACCAGGATGGGCGGCGCCGGGGCACCCGACGACCTGGAGATGGGGCACCTCACGCAGACATGGCTCGCCGTCAGCCACGACGCGGCCGCGACCGTGAGCGGCGGCTACTGGTACCACCGGCAGCAGCAGGCGCCCGCGGCGGAAGCCGGTGACCCGGCGTTCCAGGACCAGTTGCTGAACCGGCTGGCCGCGCTCACCGGTGTCACACTTACCTAACCAAAGTTGCACGTGCGTGTTACAGAAGTAGCTCCCCAGCGTTTGCCCGTCGTGGGCGGCCGCAGGCCGGGGGAAGATAGGGACAACTGCCATGTCCACGTCGGGCATCGGCGGCAATTGTCGGACCCAGGCCCGACGATGGCGGCAGGCATTTCGGCGGGTGAAGGGAGCGGGCCGGTGACCGAGGATTCCAGCGGTGCCGCGTGGCTGCAGCAGGCGCGGTCGCACCTGCGCAACGCCGACCCGGTGCTGGCGCGGCTGATCGATGACCGGCCGGGCTTTGATCCCCGGGCGTGGATGGCTCAGCTGCCGGCGATGGACCTGTACGGTGCCTTGCTGTTCCAGGTGGCCGGCCAGCAGCTTTCTGTTGCGGCGACCCGCCGGATCCTGGCCCGGATCGAGGCACTGTTCGGCGGCCGTCTCCCCGCGCCCGCCGAGCTGCTGGGGGTAGATCCCGGCAGGATCCGCGAGGCCGGGCTGTCGTGGCGGAAGATCGCTACGCTCCGCGATCTGGCCGAGCGGCTGACCGACGGCCGGCTGGACCCGGACGTGTTGAGCAGCTTGCCCGACGACGAGCTCATGGCCCAGCTCACCGCGATTCCGGGGATTGGCCCGTGGACCGTGCAGGGCGCCCTCATCATCGCACTGGGCCGGGAAGATGTCGTCTTGCCGGGCGATCTTGCGTTCCGTAAGGCCGTCCAGGCCGCCTACCAGCTCGACCACCTCCCCTCCCAGCAGGAGGTTCTGGCCATCGCCGAGAAGTGGCGGCCCTACCGCAGCCTGGCGACCAGCTACCTGTTTTCCGCCGCCTTCGAGCCGGCCGGGGCACCACCGGCCCCGCGCAAGACCTAGTGCCGTGACCGGTGACCATCGGCCTGCTAGCCGCGGGAGCGGAAGCGCCTGGTCCACTGGGGGCCGACCGTGGCCCACTCCGCTTCCCAAGCCGCGAGCCGGCGCCGGTCAAGCACCCACTGCCCGGCGCGCGCCAGGCACAGCAGCACAATCTCCAGCACGGCAACGGCGGTGACCGCCGCGGCAGCTTGGCGGGTCAGCACCGCGCGGCGGGCGGGCGGGAGACCGGTCGGCGAGCCCGCGGTGTCCGCCTGCGGCGGGACCGTGCGGCCAGCGGGCAAGGCGCCGCGGGCCGGGAGCTGGCCAGCGCGTGACCGCGGATCCGGTGCGGTCCACCGGGCCGGCATCCAGGAATGGCCGAAAGACTCCACGGCGGGTGGCCCCGCCGCAGCCTGCCCCGAGACGGCGGGAACCTGCCGCCAGGAGCCCGCGGCATGCTGTCCGGTCGCCGCGGCACGCCCGGCCCACCCCACGGCAACCATGGCCAGCACAGGAGCGCCGGCCAGGAACACCGCAACCAGCGCGGCCGCGAGACAGGCCGCGATCTTGTCCGTGCGCCGCCGCAACGGGTTACCGTCCAGGGCCAGCTTCCGCGCGAGCCACGTCGCTCTCATGCCGGGCACTCCGTCGCTAGGCGGCTTCGAGGTTGGCGCGGCTGCCGTAGGCGACGAACACATGCGAGTGCGCGATCGCGGCGATGCCCTGGATCAGGTTGAAGCAGCCGATGACGACCAGCAGGATCGAGGCGAACAAGACCATGCCGTAGCCGTGGCCGGTCTCGTGGCTTCTGGCCTCGCCGACGGTGGCGGTGGTTGAGGGCGGCATCATGGTGGCCTCCTGTGCCGGATCCCGGGACCCTTGCTCAGGGTCTCCCGTCTCACCTACGCCAACGATGCCATCACGCCGGGCCCGCGGTTACATCGCCCCAACGGGATGAGATGGGCGGAGCGCTGCTATTTCATGCAGACGCAGAATCGGTCCTGCAGCTCGTCCAGTGCGGCGAGGCGGCCGTTGTCGAAGGCCTCATCCCACAGGCTCCCGAGCGCCTGCCGGGAGGCGTGGTCATCGCGGCCGAGCAGGCGCGCCGCCCGCTCCACTGCCTGTGCCTTGTCCTGCCCGCTCACCGTCATCTCCTGCCCGCGATTCCAGGCCGCGGTTCATTCCGCTGGCGCAGTCCACCCGGCTGGCTGCTATACGGCCGGGATCGCTAAGAGCCACACTGGTACAACCGCGACGCGGCGGGCAGGGCCGGACGGGCACAGCCGCCGGGACCTTCGGCCCAAGACCGGGCGATGACCCGCAAGATCGCGCCTGCCCCGGCTGGCGGGTACCGCAGTCACTATCCCATTCCCCGGGATTGGTCAGTCGATCTCCTGGCCAGCCAGCTCGCTGCGCCGGTTGATGCCGAGCTTGCGGTAGGCGCGCGCAAGATGCGTCTCCACGGTGTTGACCGACAGGTACAGCTCGTGGCTGATTTCCCGGTTGGTCCGCCCAGCCCGGGCGAGCCGGGCCACGGCCTTCTCCTGCGGGCTGAGCTGGCCGGGCGGGATGCGGCGGGCGCGGCCGCCGGCCCGGCGCAGCTCGGTCAGGGCCTGGCCGGCGTGCCAGCCGGCCCCGCAGGCCTGCGCTTGCTGCAGGGCGTCGGCGAGGACCTGGCGGGCCCTGCCGCGTTGCCCGCGGCGGGCCAGAACCCACCCGTACGCGGTGAGCGTCCGGCACTGGGCCAGCAGCATCGGCGTCGCCTGGATCAGGCCCGCGGCCTGGGCGAGGCTGGCTTCAGCGGTCTCCAGGTCGCCAGCGTGCGCGGCCAACGCGGCCCGGCCGGCCGTGGCGGTTGCGGCCGGCCACCGGCTGGGCAACGGGCAGGCAGCCAGCCTGTCAACCACGCGCTCGGCGTCGCCGGGGCGGTCGGCGGCGAGGTAGGCGGCGACGGCGTCGGCCGCGTAAGGGATGTGCGACGGATCGGCAATGCCCCACTCGGCGATGCGCTGTTCCAGGGCGTCGAACGCCGAGCACGCAGCGTCGATCCGGCCCTGGCGGTAGGCCAGCGTGGCGCACAGCCGCAGCTGGTAGCCGGTGGCCAGATACCACTCCGGGCCAACGGCCGGGTCGGCGTAGGCACCGGCTTCGGCCAGCTCACCTGCCTCCAGCAGGACCAGGCCCTTCACCGCCCGGGCCAGCGGCAGCCCGACCGGCAGCAGCTCTGCTACGTCGCAGGCTCGGTCGGCCTCCTCCAGTGCCTCGCCCAGCCGGCCGAGCCGGCCGAGCATGTCCGACCGGGACAGCGCGGCGTGGAACAGCAAGAACGGCTCGGCGCGCTCCTCGGCGAGCCGCAGCGCGCCGGTGAGCAAGTGCTCGGCGAATGGGAAGCGTTCCGCCCAGACGGCGATATCGGCGGGGACGGCAGCCGGGTCCCGCCCCCAGTGCGCGGCGCCGGTCACGGGTGCCACCGGCGCCGGGCGGCCAGCGGCCCGCTCGGCGGCGCTCAGCCCGGCCGGTTCCCCGGACAGCCAGGCACACAACGCCCAGACCGCCTCGGCGCAGGCCTGCCGGTACTCGCTCGCGCCGACGGCAAGCGTGCGGGCCCGGGTGGCCACCGGCAGGGCCGCCTTAGGGCCGAGCCGGGCCCAGCTTTGCAGGCTGTGGTCGAGTAGCGCGTCCAGGGCCAGCTCGGGATCGCTATGGCCGGATGCGGAGACCACGGCATCGAAGAGCTCTCCGGCCCGCTGCACGGTGCCGGTGTGGAAGGCAGCCTGGCCGAGCAGCAGCTGTGCGGATAGCCGCGTTGGCACGGGCAGCCCCGGCCGCGTGAGAACGCGATCCAGCAGCGCCGCTGCGGCTTCCGCGGCGCCGCCGCCCAGCAGGGCCTTGGCCAGGTCGACCTGCAAGGCCACGGGCGCACGGTCACCGGCAAGCCCCGCCGCCGCGTCCAGGTAACGGCGGGCAGCCCGCACGGCTCCGTCGTGCAGGGCAGCCCGCCCGGCCCCGGTGAGCGCCTCGATGGCCTGCGCGTCACCGAACAGGTCAGCGGCGATGGCGTGCTCCGCCGCCTCGCCGACGGGAACGCCAGCGATCAGCAGGGCCCGCAGCGCCCGCTCGTGCAGGTAGGCCCGCGCCAGCGGGGGGAGATCGTCGTAAATCGCCTGCCGAATCAGGCCGTGCCGGAACCGCACCCACCCGGCGTCATCGCCGTGGAACAGGTCGGCGCGGAATAGCGCCTCAACGGTGGCCGCCGCCTGGTCGGCTGGCAGATCCGCTACCGCAGCGGCGTGTGCCGGCCGGAACCGGGTGCCCAGAACGCTGGCCGCACGCAGGTACCGTTGCGCGGCCGAATCAGCGACGGAAAACCGGGCCAGCAGCAGGCGCCGGGCTGCCTTCGCCTGGCCGTCAGCCGGGCCAGAACCGGTGGCGCTCGGCCGTTGCAGTGCCAGCTCCAGCAGCAGCGGATTGCCGTCACACACCGCCACCATCCGATCGGCCGTGTGGCTGTCAAGGTCGCCAAACCGTTCCCGGAGCAGGTCCCGCGCTGCCTGATCGGTCAGCGGGGCAAGCCACTGGATGTCCGCGAGATCCTGCGCGGCGAGCTGCTCGGCGGTGCGCAGCGCGGGATCGGGCCACGGCCGTGCCGTCGCGACGACCGCCAGCGACAACGCCGCAGCCCGCCGGCACAGCAAATGCAGGAAGGTCAACGAGTCCGGATCGGCCCAATGCACGTCGTCAAGGGCCAGCAGCAATGGCCGCCCGGCCGCCGCCTGGCGGATCTGGCGCAACGTGGCATAGAAGCGGCTCGCCGCCGGAAGGTCGCCCGGGACGTCCGAAGTGGCCAGCACGTCCGCACCGCCCAGCACCTGGCCGATCAGGCCGTACGGCAGGGCCGCCTCCACGGCATCACCGCTGCCCATCCGCACGTCGAAGCGGCCCTGCGCCTCGGCGGCCGCCGCCTGCAGCACGCTGGTCTTGCCGAGCCCCGCGGCCGCTACCACGAACACCGTGCCGCCGCGGCCGGCGAACGCCGCATCAAGCAGTTGCCGCACCGCCGCGACGACCGCCTCGCGCTCGTACAGCCGGACACCCACGGGCCCCATTCTCACCCGGCCCTGCCCCCACCGGCACCCACGGCGAAAGCCGCGCTCCTGCGCGGGCCGCGCCCGGCAAATCACCGGACCCCGTGACAAAGCCCGGCCGGCGCGGCCCGTAGGCCGTGGCAGGATCACCACGCGCCGTGATGACCCGGCGCGGTCGCGACGGCAGGCTAGACGTCATGAAGAACCAGAAAACCTTCGTTCTCGTGCACGGCTCCTGGCAAGGCACCTGGAGCTGGGATGGCGTCCGCGACCGCCTGCGGGCCCACGGCCACCGCGTGATCACGCCCGCCTTGCCCGGGCGCGGCGACATCAGCGAAGATCGTTCCTGGATCGGCCACGGCGACAACGTGGCGGCCGTGCTCGCCGCGATCGACGCTGACGGTGACGGCCCGGTCGTGCTCGCCGGGCACAGCCTCGGCGGCGCGGTCATCAGCCAGGTCGCCGACCAGCGCCCGGACCGGGTGGCCCATCTCGTCTACTGCGCCGCGTTCGTCCTGGAGGACGGGGAGTCGGCCGGCGACGTGATGCCCGAACAGATGCGCGCCGCTATCAGCGAGCTCGCGTCGACCCGCGCTGACCGGGCGATCCCGATGCCCTGGGAGCTGTGGCGCGCGAACTTCATCCAGACCGCCAGCGAGCAACTAGCCCGCGGCAGCCACCAGCGGCTGGTGCCCGAACCGTACCGGCCCGTCTTCGAACCCATCCGGCTGCGCCGCCCGGTGCACCGTGAACTGCCCGCCGCCTTCCTCTGCTTCACCCAAGACCAGACCATGCCACCCGGGTTCTGGCACCCGGGGATGAGCGGCCGGCTCAACGGCGCCGCCGTTGCCGAGATCGACGGCGACCACGAGATACCGCTCACCGCCCCCGGGCAACTCTCCGGCGCCCTGCACCGCCTCGCCACGGCATCCGGCTGAACCCCTGCACCCGCCCAGCCGGCCTCAGCCCGGCACACGGACATCACTCCGCCGGCTGGCCGGGTGCCGTTACGCGCCGTGATATGCGTCGAACGTTGCGCGATGCCCGTTGCGGAGATGTTCTTGCGGCGGCAGGCTTTTACCGAACCTAGACCCCACGTTCACCCGCCGGAAATCAGCACCGAGCAGAAAGACACTAATACCCTATTACCGTCCCGTTGATACCGCATTGCTAGTGAAGTACGTTCTGAGGGGATGAAGCCGGGGGTCATCAGGGTGTCTCACGTGATGTCTGTGGGGGATCACAAGACGGCGCCGAGGCTCGGCTTCTCACTGCCCGAGGCGAAATTCCGCCCGCCCGGGGCCCGGCCGGGGATCGTCTTCCGGGCGGCCTTGGTCGGGCGGCTGGCCGCTACTAGGGCTCCGGTCATCACCGTGACAGGCCCACCCGGTTACGGCAAGACAACGCTGATGGCGCAATGGGCCGACCGGATCGGGCCGCGCGCGGCGTGGCTGTCCTGCGACGACGGAGACAACGACCCCGTTGTGCTGCTGACCGCTCTTGCGGTTGCGCTGGACCGGATCGAGCCCGTCGACCCGGCGATATTTCCGGCGCTGGCCTCCTCCGGTGCTCCGATCAGCATGGTCCCCCGGTTCGTGTCCGCTGTCGCCTCGGTGCAGCCGCCGGTGACCGTGCTGCTCGACCATGCCGAGGCCATCACGAATAGGCAATGCCTGAACACGATCGCCGAGTTCGCGCTGCGCCTCCCGCCAGGCTGGCGGGTCGCGCTGGCGTCGCGGACCGGTGTGCCGCTGCCGACGGCGCGATTGCGCGCCCAGGGCGGGATAGCCGAGGTCACCGCCGAGGACCTGGCGATGGGACCAGCGGAAGCGGACTCATTGCTGAAGGGGGCGGGAGCCGAGGTCGACGAGACCGGTCTTCGTGATCTCCTGCGACGGACTGAAGGATGGCCGACCGGGCTGTATATCGCCGCGCTGGCCATGAAGTCCGGCACCCGGCAGAGAGATGTCGGCTTCGCTTTCACCGGTGATGACGTCTACATAGGGGACTACCTGCGCTCTGAGCTCCTTGACCGGGTCTCAGCCGCGGAGGTTTCGTTCCTCATCCGTGCCTCGGTCCTGGACCGGATGTGCGGGCCGCTCTGCGATGCGATCTTGGGTGAGCAGGGATCGGGGGATGTCCTCGAACGACTGGAAGCCAGGAACCTGCTCGTCATCCCGCTCGACCGTCGCCGTGAGTGGTACCGCTACCACCATCTGCTGCGCGAGCTGCTGCGGGCAGAACTCCGGCGCCGAGAGCCTGATCTGATCCAGGATCTTCATTTCCGTGCGGCCATGTGGTTCGAGGCGAACGCCATGCCGGAGGCGGCGATCGACCACGCACAGGCGGCCGGAGACTACGACCGGGTAGCCCGGCTGATTCTGAAGCTGCAAAATCCCGTCTGGGCTAGTGGGCGCGTCGAGACGGTGCGGCGCTGGATGGAGTGGCTCAAGGATCTTACGGCGGCCGAGCACTACGGCGCGATCGCCGCGCACGGCTCGCTGATATTTGCCCTCCTCGGCCAGACAGCCGAGGCCGAGCGCTGGGCCACCGCCGCGGAGCGCGCGGTCCCGGCCGGGATCCTTCCCGATGGAAGTACGATGGAGGCCACGCTCGCCTATATGCGTGCGAACCTGGGCCGCGATGGCGTCTCCGCGATGCGCCGCGACGCGCGGATCGCCTGGGAGGGGCTGAACCCGGCCAGCCCGTACCGGATGCCAATGCTGTTCACTGAGGGCACTTCCTACCTGCTGGAGGGTGACCCGGCGCAAGCCGAACCCATTCTCGCCCACACACTCGATCTCGCGACGCACGCCGGCATCTTGCCCTTCGTCGGCATGGTCCTTGCCCAGCAGTGCGGCGTGGCAGCCGAACGCAATGACTGGTCCCAGGTCACGGCGCTCGCAAAGCGAGCAGCGACCATTGTGGAAGACGGGCAGCTCGGCGACTACTGGACCAGCGCCCTTGTGTACGCCTGGGCGAGCCGGGCCGCGTTGCACGAGGGGAATGTGGCCCGGGCACGGTTCTACCTCGGCCGGGCGTCCCGGCTGAGGCCGCTGCTGACCTATGCCCTGCCCGTGGTGTCGGTCCAGGCACTCCTCGAGATGGCCCGCGCCTACATCACCCTCGCTGACCCCGGAGGGGCCGCGGCGGTCCTGGCGCAAGCCCACGGCATTCTCCAGCAACGGCCGGATCTCGGAGCCCTCCCGGCGCTGGCCGACCAGTTGCAGGCCGATCTCGCCACGATCGAGGCGCGCGCCGTCGGCCCGTCGGCGCTGACCGCGGCTGAGCTGCGGCTCCTGCCGCTGTTGGCCACGCACCTGCCGGTCCAGGAGATCGCCGCCGAACTGTTCCTCTCGCCGCACACCATCAAGTCGGAGATGAAGTCGATCTACCGCAAGCTGGGCGCCACCACCCGCACGCAAGCGGTCACCCGGTTCCGGGAGCTGGGGCTGCTGAGCCTCTAGCAGCCTGGCGCCGCCCGGAAGGCCGGATCCGGGGGGAGTTACGGCAGGATGTTGACCGCCCGGGCGATCACCAGTCCCAAGACCGCGAGAGAACTAGTCGCTTGTACGGTCATCGCTGCCTTGGCCCAGCGGGCGAGCGGCATCACATCGGTCGGGCTGAACGCCGTGGCATTGGTAAAGCCGAGGTAGAGGTAGTCGAAGAATTCCGGGCGCCAGCCCGGAGGAGCCACGTTCGGGTTGAGCTGCTCGGGGAAAGCGAGGTTCGGAAACTCCGGCGGTGTCCACAACCGCGCGTCAGGGCCGCCGCCGTCAAGAATCCAGTAAAGGAAGGCGAAGGCAAGGATCGCGTACAGCCAGACACCGGAGCCCACACTCAGCAAGTCATTGGGGTCTTTAGTCTCCGGGCCGCCCTCTATGAGATCCACTACGAGCCGTGCGGTGATCCCGGCCGCCTCGACGACCAGCACGACCACCAGCGCAACAAGGAGCAGCCGGACCGCAGCCGCCCGGCCGGTGCGGCGACCCCGGTCAGCGACGACGATGGCCACCAGCAGCAGCGCTACGAGCGACGGGACTATCCAGTTCGGGCCCAGGCTGAACCGCGAAGGAAGCAGCAGCGGCACGGCCATCGCAACGGCCAGCGCGCCGAGCAGCGGCCAGCGCTTTTCTACCCCTATCCCGGTTCGCACCGCCTCGACCTTGGATATGGGCCGGCGGGCAGCGCTTTCCCGCCTGCGAACCCACCAGTCGCGGACGATGCCTTCCGCCTGCGCCGGAGCGGGCGCTCGCCGAGCAGCGTCGGCTTCGGCGATCAGGGCGCGGGCAGCGTCCAACGTCGCCGCTATTTCCCTCTGGTTACCGCTGGCTGGGACGCTGACAACAATCCAGGCCCGGTCAGGATGGCCTTGCGCTTGGACGGGTACGCCCGTAGCCCGTGCCAGCCGCTGATAGCACCGAAGCCACTCGTCGGTTACCCGCCCGGCCAGCGGCACCCGCGCTATTACGTGCTCGTTCACGGTGCGCAGTTCGATGTCTGACGTGGAATCGATGTCGGTCATCCGTGCGCCGACCTCCCGTTGCTGGGGCCGCCGGGCGGCGCGGTGGGCGTCTGGTCCACCGCGGTCCCTCCGCGGGCTGGAGATGAGCCCTGCCGTCGGTGTTGATAGGGCAAGGTGTGTCGGTGGTAATTGCATCACCCACAAAGGATGATCTCGGTAGCTGCGCCCGGCCAGCGCAGCAGTGTCGCCGTTGCGGGTAGGTTCAGATGGATGAGTACCGGCGCTTTTCCTCACCCGGTGCGCCGTTTCCTGGCTCAGCTGAATGAGCTGCGGTTCGGCGATGCGCCCGACATGGCCGAGGTGGGACGGCTGCTGCTGGAACTGGCCGCCGAGGAGGAGTATTTCGCACCGCTGATTGCGCAGATGCCCGCCGGATCGCCCGGGGTGCACTGGCTGGCCCGGCCCGAACGAGGCCCGCGCCTGGTACTGGTCCACCGGCCCGAAGGGGTGATGGCCTATACCCACTCGCACGGGTGCTGGGTCGCGATCGCCCCGGTCCGCGGGGTGGAAACGCACCAGCATTGGAACGTGGTCCGCCATCCCGGTGGCCGCGCCGATTTCAGCCTTGCGGACGAGCGAGCCCTGCGCCGTGGTGATGTGGTGACGCTGGTCCCACCCGACGATGTGCACAACCATGGCCATGTCCGCGGCACCGGCCCAAGCCCTTGCTCGCTCATCCTGCTGGGCGATGACATGCTCTTGTTCGAGCGCGAGGAATACGACCCGGACCGGGGCCGGTGGCGAGGGCTTGCCGCCGGGGACCCAGGCCGGTCACATCGCTGATCAGCCCTAGCATCCGCAGAGTGCCGCTGACCGGTGAGAGCGCGTCAGTGATTGCCTAGTTCCGCCAGCGCGGCCTCGATGTCATATTCAAGCGCAGCCGCTACGCCATGAGCCGCCGAGACGACCCGGCCGAGGCCAGCCACCGGGACAATCGCCAGGAGCACGTCGGCGATCTCGTCCTTGGTCGCGCCCGCCGCAAGCGCCCGGGCCGCGCCCCATTGCAGGCAAACCGCCGACGATCCAATGGCCACCGACACCGCCACCTGAAGCAGCGCCGTGGTCTTGGCGTCCAGCGCTGGTGTCTCGACCAAGCCGAGGCCAAACCCAGCCTCAACGAACCCTTCGTCGAAGATCGCTAGCCTGCGCAGGGTTTCCTGGAATCTCGCCGTCTGGCTCATACGCCTCCGTTGCTGTGCAGCACTAGTCCACCTCGCGGCGGGACGCGCCGCATCCCCCGTTAGGGTTAAACCGGCGCCAGTCTGATCTGCTGCGGGTGGCGTTTACCACGGATCGTGGGATGCGCCGTGCCGTTCGGCTGCGCTCTAGTAGTAGTGCGGGTGAGGTGCCCGCTGGTGGTGGGGCAGTGGTGCCCGGCCGGGGACCCAGCGGAGGTTGTGATGGCGGTTCAGGCTGCCAAGCGGATCGTGACCAGCTCCAGGCGGCCGGCGGATTCCCGCGGCGATCCGATCCTGGCCTCCAAGATCACCGTGCCGAATGTGCCCGGCTGGGCGCTGCAGCGCCCGCGGGTCACCGCGCTGATCACCCGCGGTTTGCGGCGGTGCCCGCTGACCATCATCACCGGCCCGCCCGGTGCGGGCAAAACGATGGCGCTGGCGCTGTGGGCGGCGACGGAGTCCGGGCCCGTTGCCTGGGTTACCCCGGATAAGTACGACAACCGGCCGGGAGTCTTCTGGTCCTATGTCGTGGCGGCGCTGCGCAGGTCCGGTGTTGCCGTCCCCAAGGCACTGTCCGCCACCGTGCGAGGACGGACGGCGGAGCACCTTTTCTTGCTCCGGCTCGCGTCGGCGCTGGCCGCCCAGGATCCGCCGGTGACGCTGGTCGTGGATGACTTCCACGTGATCACCGAGCCAAGGATGTGCAGCGGGCTCGACTTCCTGCTCCGGAACGTGGGGGCCGGCCTGCGCCTGGCGGTCGCTTCGCAGGCAGATCCCCCGCTCCCGCTGCACCGTTACCGGCTGGCCGGCGAGCTGACCGAGATCCGGGCGGGCGACCTGGCTTTCACCGTGGCGGAGGCGGGCCAGTTGCTGGCCCGGCACGGGTGTCCGCTGTCGCCCGGCTCGCTTGACTGCCTGATGCGGCATGCCGAGGGCTGGGCGGCCGGCCTCCGCCTCGCCGCGATTTCGCTGGCCGCCCGGCGCGATCCCGATCAGTTCGTCGGGCACCTGGTCACCGAGGACAGCGCGGTTACCGGCTATCTGGTGCACGAGGTCCTCGACGCCCAGCCGCGCGAAGCCCGTGAAGTCCTGCTGGGCGCCTCCATCCTGGAGACCGTCAACCCCGAAGCCGCCGCCGAACTGACCGGCAACGGACAAGCTGGCCAGATCCTGGCGGCGCTGGCACGCGCCAACGCGTTCGTCCAGCCGATCGGGGGTGGCCGGTACCGCTTCCACACGTTGTTCGCGGAGATGCTCAGGCGAAGGCTCAGGCTCGAGTCTCCCGGCCAGGTGCCCGAGCTGCACCGGCGCGCCGCCCGGTGGCTGGAGCGGGACGGCCGCCTCGCCGACGCGGTGCGGCACGCGGCCCAAGCGAGCGACTGGCCACTCGCCGCCAGGATGGTCATCGACGGGCTCGCTATCGGCGAGATCATCGAGCCGCGAGGCGCCCGGTGCCTGGCCGAGGAGTTCGCGGCCATGCCGTACGGCGAAGCCTGGACCGAGCCTGCGCCGTACCTGGTCTCCGCCGCGATCGCCCTCTCCGCGGGCCGGCCAGAATCGGCCGCCGCCGCGCTGGATAAGGCGGAAAGGACCGTTGAGCGGCTTCCCGCCGGGCAACAGGACACGGCGCGGCTGGGCGCCGCGATGATCCGCCTCGCCGCGTCCCGCCGCACCGGGGACCACGCCGCGGCCGCGGAAGCCGCCGCCCGTGCCGAGGCTCTGGCCAGCACAATCCCGGGCGACGGGGCCGACAGGCACCAGGGAATCCACGTCCGCGTGCTTGCCGCGCGCGGAACTGCCGAGCTGTGGTCGGGCCGCCTTGACGAGGCGGCCCGCATCCTCGATGCGGGGGTGACCGCCGCGGCCGCGCCGGGAGACGAGCGCGAACGCGTCCACTGCCTCGGCCATCTCGCGCTCGCCGAGGCCTTGCGCGGCCGGCTGGGCCGCGCCGCCGTGCTGGCCTGCCAGGCGACAGCGGCCGGCCCGGGCGACCGGCAGCGGCGGCCAGGCCGGCGCCCCATTCCCGGCGCGCTCGCCGCCCTGGCCTGGGTGCACCTGGAGCGCCATGAGCTGCGCGAGGAGCGCAGCGCGCTCAAGAAGCTGGACACCGCCCTTGGGATGGGCCCGGACAACCTGATCGGGATCGTCGCCTGCCTGGTGGCAGCGTGGGACAGCCTGGCCGGCGGGCACGCCGACGCAGCCGCGCAGTTCGTGGCCCGGGCCCGAGCCGGCGGGCCGGTCCCGGCGTGGCTGGAACAACGACTCAACCTGGCCGAGTCGCAGGCGCTGGCGGGGGCCGGCGACATCGAGGCCGCGCTCGCCGCGGCCAAGCGAGCCGGCTGCGATGCTTCGCCGGAAGCGGCGGTCGCCCTTGCCCGCGCCTGGGCAGTGGCCGGAGACGGTGACAACGCGCGTCGCGCGCTCGCGCCGGTGCTGGCGGCACGTGAGGGGGTGCCGGAACGGGTGCGCTTGCAAGCCTGCCTGGTGGCCGCCCGGCTCTCCTACCAGGGCGGCGACCGCGCGCGAGGCCGCCGATCACTGGAGCACGCGCTGCGGCTGGCCGAACGTGAGCAGGTCAGGCTGCCATTCGCGCTGGAGCGCGGCTGGATCGCCGCCGTAGTCCAGCGCGAACCGGAATGGGCCGGCGCCCGCCAGGGCTTGGTCACGCTGGTTATGCCCGACGCCACGCCCCCCGCGCGGGCAGACGGGGCCGCGATCCCGGCGGCCGAGCCGCTCACCGAACGTGAACTGCAGGTGCTGCGTCAGGTCTCCCGCATGCTGACCACCGCCGAGATCGCCAGTGAGCTCTACATCTCCACCAACACGGTCAAGTCCCACATCAAGCACATCTGCCACAAACTGGCGGTGGGGCACCGGGGCGAGGCGGTCCGCCGGGCCCGCCAGCTTCAGCTGATCTGAGCCGCGTCGCGGCCGGCGCGGGATGCGCCCGGCACGGCACCAACCTCCCCCCTGCGGGTGATGCCGCCGCCGGGCGCCGGCCTCAGCATGGCAGTGGCGGAGGAGGTAGCCGTGGCTGAGCACTATGACGTGATCATCATCGGGACCGGGGCAGGCGGGGGGACGCTCGCGCATGCCCTGGCCGGCTCGGGCAAGAAGATCTTGCTGCTGGAGCGGGGGGACTTCCTGCCCCGCGAGATCGAGAACTGGAACCCGCGCCCGGTCTTCGTGGATGGCCGGTACATCTCCAAGGACACCTGGTTCGACCGCGACGGCAAGGCGTTCCAGCCGCAGGTCCACTACTTCGTCGGCGGCGCGACCAAACTGTACGGTGCGGCCCTGTACCGGTTGCGCCCGGGAGACTTCGGGGAGATCAATCACGTCGATGGGATCTCCCCGGCGTGGCCGCTGTCTTATGAGGACTTCGAGCCGTGGTATTCCAAGGCCGAGCAGTTGTACCAGGTGCACGGCAACGACGGCGAGGATCCGACCGAGGGCCACCGGTCCGTGCCCTATCCGTGGCCCGCCGTGTCGCACGAGCCGAGGATCGCCGATATCTCCGCGGGCCTGGAGAAGGGCGGCTACCACCCGTTCCATGCACCGTGCGGGATCATGCTGGACGAGGCGAACCGGGCCGCCAGCCATTGCATCCGCTGCACATGGTGCGATGGCTACCCCTGCCTGGTCCACGCGAAATCCGATGCCGACGTCATCGCGATCCGGCCGCTGCTCGGCCGGGACAGTATCACCCTGCTCACGGATGCTGAGGTGACGAAGCTGGAGACCGACGGCTCAGGGCGTAGCGTTACCGGGGTCGTCGTTTCCCGTGGTGGCGGCCACGAGGTTTACCGGGGCGACATCGTGGCCGTCTGCGCGGGAGCCGCGAACAGCGCCAAGCTGCTGCTCAACTCGGCCAGCGACGCCCACCCCCAGGGCCTGGCCAACGGCTCGGACCAGGTGGGGCGCAACTACATGTTCCACAACTGCAAAGCGGTGGTGGCGCTGGCGAAGGAGCGCAACGACACCGTCTTCCAGAAGACGCTGGGCATCATCGACTTCTACTTCAGCGGACCCGACTTCGACTATCCACTAGGGAACATCCAGATGGTCGGCAAGTCGCAGGCCGCGATGTACCGTGGTGAGCGGCCGTTGGAGACCAAGTTCGCTCCGAACTGGGCGCTACAGGAC
>Ga0126380_10000320_pt1 | contig 15227 bp, 11 predicted proteins | sample PanSoiMetPlot_26_FD_92544 | JGI IMG/M metagenome (GOLD analysis project Ga0126380, IMG submission 92544) | Tropical forest soil microbial communities from Panama - MetaG Plot_26 | ecosystem: Environmental > Terrestrial > Soil > Tropical forest > Bulk soil | place: Panama | collected 2016-02-17
CTCGCCCGGCAATGCGACTCTGGCTCGCGACTGGGCATGGGAGCTGGCCAGCGTCACCGACCTGGGGCGCTCCCGCCGCGAGGTCGAACTGCGGCTGCGCGGCGTGGTCGACGCCCTCGTCGGCCTGCTGCTCGCCGAGCCGTTCTCCGCCCAGCTCGCCCGCGAGATCGGCGCTGATTTGGTCGGCCTGAACGCCACCCAGCCCGAGGCGCTGAGAAGGACGCTGCTGCTGCTCACCGACCGCCTCCTCGACGGCCAGCCGGTACCCGCCGAGGCCGGCGGGTACCGGCTGACACGGCTGCTCATCGAGCTGACCGCCGGCTGGGCCGACGCCGCGCACCGGCACGTCCTCACCGGGCAGGACGAGATCCACCGCGCCTTCGGCGCCGCCTGCCAGCGCTGGCCGCAGGACAGGACCTCTACGCCGAACCCGTGGTTCGCTCGGTGAACACCCCCGAGCGACGGTCTAGACCAGCAGCCATGGGGTGACGACGTCGTTGTGCCCCTCCCGGCTGCAGCGGATGGTGATCGGCCCGACCGGTGGCGGCTCGGCCACGAAGCGGCCCTCGTTGTCGATGTCGAGCGCCCGGCAGGCGCCGTCGGCGGAGCACAGCTCGACCCTCGCCGGTACGGCCGGGATCAGTTGGCCGAGCAGCGCGTCACGGCTCACCTCGCAGTCGATCTGCAGGGTGTCGAACCGGTAGGTCAGCTGGCGCTGCCTCGCCCCGCGCACCCCGGCCAGCGACTCGGCGTCGACCGAGTCGAAGACCAGCTCGGCCAGCTCGTCGTCGAGGCGGAGCCACTGGAACGCCGACTCGGCGGACGCGACCGAGCGCCGCGAGACTTCCTCGCCAGGGGCGAGCACCTCGCGAAGCACGATCATCAGCTCGTCGTCGTCCATGACCTCTCCAATACACTACGAGTGAGCCGCCGAAGGCTAAATACGCTTGACAGTCGGACTGTCCAGTGTTATGCAGCGCCGAAGGCGTTGAATGCACACCAGCTCGCGAACGAGGTGGGATCCCGCCGGTCCACGTCGGCCCGGGCACTGTGCAGAGCGCGGGCCAGAGTGTCCCCCCGCCGGATCGCCGCGTGCAGCGAACGCATGAGTGATACCACGTCCCAGTCGGGCACGACGACCAAGCTCGCGACGACTCCCGCCGTCCCCCTGGCGAGGAGCGTGCTGACGAAGCCCAGCATCTCGTTGCCCTCATAGGCGGTGTCGGCGCCAGACTCGCAGGCCGCCAGCACGAGGCGGTGTGGTGCGATGCCGCGCTGGTCGAGCTCGTGCACGGTCAGGTGACCGTCGCTGAGCAGCAGCGAGGAGAAGGTGGGATTGTCCGCTCGCATGTGGCTGTGGCAGGCCAGATGGGCGAGCCCGGCGTCCTGCAGCGCCTGGGTCACGGCCTCCACGCTGCTTGCCGGCGGCACGAGCACGGTCGGCTCGTCGTACAGCGTGCGCAGCGAGCGGACCTCGTCGACCGCCCAGGACAGCTCGGGCCCGGCCACGAGGACCGTGTGACCGCCCGCCGCGGACTGCCGCAGCCGGCTGCGGGCCCACAGCGACGCGGATGGCGCGACCGTCACCGGCTCGTCGTGCACCGCCGACCACGGCACCCGCTGCAGCTCGCCGACCGGGACGACCACCAGCCCGGGGTGCGCAGGCAGGCCGAGGGGCTTCATCAGCATGTCGCTGAGCCGGGCCAGCGCGGCATCGGCGCTCTTGCGTGCGGCTTGCGGGGTCGACGGCCGGTTGCGCAGGGCGAGCCGCCGCAGGGCGAACAGCAGCGAGCCGATCTCACGCCGCACCGGGTCGATGGGAGCGAGCCGGACGACGCGGGTACGGCGTGGCTCCAGAACGGCGGCGAGCACGTGGCCGTCCAGCACCTCGTACTCGACCAGGATCTGGCCGTCGAGCAGGCGGCGGAGCTCGGCCGCAGACACCGCCGCAGGCGTCGCTGCCGCGCCCACCGGCCGAGCCGAGGAGTGGCGTGCCCAGGTGGCTCGCCGGATCCTGGACTCGATCTTCGCCTGCCGTGCCAGCAGCTCGGCCGGCTCGGCACCGGTCTGCCAGCGCGCCGCCAGGATCTCGGCGTGCACCGCGCGCAGCGCGCCGAGCTCGTCTTCCATCCCATCCGCCGCCGGCGGGTCGGCCACCGACAGGGCCGCCGCCCGGGTCCGCTCCATCCACCCGAAGACCTGTGCCGCGGACCGCGTCTGAAGCACTGAGGCGAGGGCGATGCGACCGAGCTCCGCGCCGTGGCCCGAGGCCAGCGCGCGCAGCTCGGTCGAAGCGAAGGCGGCGCGGTGCCGCGCGAGGTCCTCGAGCCCGGCCCGGCTGTGTCGGATGACGACGTCGTGCCGGCGTTGCAGGCGGGCGGCCAGCGCGGCGGCCAGCCGGCCGCTGAGCCGGGTGAGGACGGGTGCGTTGCGGGACAGCTCGAACGCGTGCGTCCACGCGTGGACGGCGACCGCGTTCTTGTTCAGGTCGGCGGCGACCCGACCGGCCGAGAGGTAAGCCTTGGCCGCGCGCTCGGCCATCCCGGCCTGCTCCAGCGTCGCCGCGGCCCGGCGGGAGGTCGTCAGGTCGTTGGGCCGGCACTCGCCTGCCTGCAGCCGCGCGTCGACGGCGACCAGCAGGGCACTCGCCACCCAGGAGGTGCGACCTTGCCGGCGAAGCTGGGCCGCTGCCGTCTCGGCGGCGGCGACCGCCGCCGGCAGGTCGCCGCGTAGCTGGGCGACGCGGGCCACTCTCAGCTGCGCCTCGGCGGCCATGAGGTGCACCCCGTGCCCCTCGAGTATCTGCACTGCCCGGTGGGCTCGCACGGTCGCCTCCGGGATGAGCCGCAGGTCTATGAAGGCATCGGCGTACTCGGTGTACAGCTCGCCGAGTGGCAGTCCCGCCACCCGCCACAGCTCGGCCGCCTCCTCGAACAGCCGTACCCCTTCTGCCAGGCGACCGGCCTGTACGGTCACCGCCGCACGGGTTTCCGCCGCCACCGCGACCGCGCCCCGCCCGATCTGCCCGGCCGCGTCGATGGCCATAGCGGCGAACGTCAGAGCAGTCTCGTACCGGCCGAGCTGGGCCTCGATGATCGCGCGGTTGTTCGCGGCCTTTGCTCGGATCTCGACCGGAGTGTTCGGGTTCGCCAGGACGGCGTGGTAGAGACCGGCCGCCTCCGACAGGCGGCCCGTGTTCTGCAGCAGGGCCGCCTTCTGCAGGGCGAGCTCGATCGCCGTGGCCGGCGTCGTCAGCGTGGTCGCCTGGTCGAAGTCACGTCTCGCGGCGGCCAGCCGGCCCAGTTCGTGGTTGACCGCGCCGCGGGCGACCAGCACGTCGCCCAGCAGCGCGTCCAGGCGGGCGTGCCGTGCGATGCGCACCGCCTCGTCCAGGAGCGCGACAGCCCGGTCGTGGGCCAGCTGCATTCGCTCGAACCAGGCCTCCGCGCGCAGGGCATACACGAGCACTTTCGGGTCGCCCTCGGCCCGGGCCTCGGCGACCAGCTGGCGGACCTCGGGGCCCGCGGTAGCAGGCTCGGCGATTACCCGGACGTACGCCGAAATTGCCCGTACGAGTAACTCCGAGGCTGCCTCCTTGTTCATAGACAGTGCTGCCCGGGCGGGTGCCTCGCCCGACCGCGGGGGCAGCCGTCCAGACAGGGGAGCAGAAGACATGACTTCTCCGCAGAGCCCGCTATTCCGTTTACATTTCCGACATATCGACCAACGAACGGTCGACCAGCGTCTCGACGACATCCGGTCGACTCTCCGGCAGATGGGCCGGATCCACCACGGGCGGAATGATCTCACCCGCCGCCGGCAGCTCGCCCACCAGGTGCAGGTCCGGCACACGAAGCGGCACGGCGGACCGACCGTCCTCGAGTTCCAGATGGTGCTCGACGAGCGGAGCGGCGAGGTGCCGGTGATCTCCGGAGAGCTGCTCGTCCGCGCCGGCGACGCCGACAACCAGCGCGTGCGGAGCATGGTCGACACAGGCCCTCTCGCGGAGGTGGCCCGGCCGCTGGACGGTCGGCTCGTTCGGCTCCAGGCGCCGGGTCTGCGCGGCGACGCGCTGTCCAGCCTCGTGGGAGAGTTGTCCGCCAACGGCGTCAAGGCCTCGATGAACTACGTCGTACCCGCGGGTGACCCGGGCGACATCGTGTGGAAGGGATTGGCCGGGCCGGAGCCGTCGGCGGGACCAGGGCCGGTCCGGCCGGAACGGGGCGCCGGGACACCGGTCCGGGTGGCCGTGATCGACACCGGCATCGCCGCCGAGCGCCGCACCGACGCCTGGCTCACCGACGTGGTCCGGGACCGGAACATCGACCCGCTCGACACGCTGCCGCCCATCGGGTCGCTCGACCTGGCGGCCGGGCACGGCACTTTCGCGGCCGGCATCGTGCAGCAGATCGCGCCGGACGCGGACATCGCCGTATACCGCACGCTGGACAGCGACGGGATCGGAAGCGAGGTCGACGTCGCCGAGGCAATGGTGCGGGCCGTGCGCGAGGGTGCGCAGATCCTCAACTTGTCGGTCGGACTCGAGACGGTCGGCGGGCAGCCGCCGATGGCTTTCCAGACCGCGCTCGAGCTCATCGGCGAGTACGAGGTCGAGAGGCAGACACAGGTGCTGGTCGTCGCGGCGGCCGGCAACTTCGGGCACGACCGCGAATGCTGGCCGGGCGCTTTCCCGAGCGTGACCGCGGTCGGTGCGCTCACCCAGGACGGGGCGCCGGCCGGCTGGTCGAGCAGAGGCTCCTGGGTCGACTGCTCCACCATCGGGGAAGGAGTCCGGTCCACATACGTGAAAGGACGGGAATCCCAGGTTGTCGACCCCGACCCGGACACGTTCGGGCCCGACTCCTGGGCGCTGTGGACCGGCACATCGTTCACCGCGCCTCAGATCGCCGGTGCCGTCGCCCTGGTCGCGCAGCGAGAGCCGAGGTTCACCGGCCCCGACGGAGTCCCTCGGGTCCGGGACGTCCTTGCCGAGCTTCTCGCTGGACAGCCGGACGTGGAGGGCTATGGGCGGGCAATCGAAATACTTCCGCCGACCTGACGGTGCTCGGCGAGTGCTCGTGAGGCAGCGCCCGGCGGCGCGGTGAAACCCCCACGCCGAGGTGCGAGCACTTTGCCGCGGCCCCGTGCCAGGATGCCCTCGTGCGTGACACTGAGATCGCCGAGCTGGTCGTCGCCGCAGCCGGTGGCGACCAGCGGGCGTGGTCCGCGCTGGTGCGCCGGTACTCCGGCTTGGTGATGGCGACGGCCCGAGCGGTCCGGCTCGTGCCGGAAGACGTCGAGGATGTCAGCCAGGTGACCTGGCTGCTGCTGGCCACCCATATTCGAGGTTTGCGCGATCCGCTGGCTGTCGCCGGCTGGCTGGTCAAGACCGCCAGGCGTGAGGCGGTCCGGCTGGCGCGCCAGCGACAGCAGCAGCGCCTGCTTCAGGAGGAACTCCAGGATACCCCCAGCCAGCAGCCGCTTCCGGACGAACGAATACTGCGCGACGAGCTTCGAGAACAAGTGCGCCGCGGCTTTGCCTCGTTGCCAGAACGCTGCCAGCAACTGCTCGCCATGCTGGCCCGCGACTCACCGCTGACCTACCGCGAGATCAGTGTCGCGCTGGACCTGCGGGTGGGGAGCATCGGGCCCGTCCGAGCGCGGTGTCTGGACCGGCTCAAACGCGCCGCCGGCCTGGCCGGCTGAGCGACTGCCGCATCTTTGGCCCCGAATTGTCGTCGACTTTGCGTGAGCCACTTGTGTAGTCCTGGCGGCCGGTCGGATGTCCGTCTGCTCCCACCATGCATCTCGCGAGTTAGCATCGCAATAGTGTGACAATGCCGAGGCGGTCCTAGCGGTCCTGCCGGCACGGGAGGGTCTTCGACGTGGGCAACCGTTGCGCCGGGTGGGCTAGTCGGGGAGCGGGCTCGAGCCGGCTGCACGTCGTCCCACTCGAGGTGTTCGACGCCCTCGCCTCGGGAGGCGGCGGTGAGCGGGGTATCCGGCTGCTCGCCGCCGCACAGCGAAGCAAGCGAATCCTGCTGCTCGAGGCGATTGCCGACCGGGTGACCGCGGCCGCCGCGCAGCCGGTGATCGACCCGGCCCGAGCCTTCGACCTGCTCGCGGCGACTCAGGCGGCATCTCCGGCCGGTGCGCGAGCGGTCGAGCGAGTGCTGGCCTACCCGTCGGTGTCCGGGTGGGCGCATGCAGCCACCCGGTCGCTGCTCAGCGGGCTGCCGGCCCCGGCGCCGGGCTATTTCGCCACTGCCGTCGCCGCCGCGGCCGTGCGTGGCCGGGTCGAGGCCGACGTCGTGGTGCCGGCCCGGGGTGGCCGGGTGATCCTCCCGTCCCTCGGCGCTGCCGTGACCGGGCCGGACGACTCCGATGGCACCGCCGTCGTGCGGAGCCGAGCGGATGGAGCGACGGTGGAAACACCTGAGGTCCGGGTCGCCATCCCGCAGGACCGCAGCGACGCGCCGGGCTGGGTCCGGTTGCGACGGGTGCACGCGGCGGCGGCTGGACTGCGGCTGCGTCTGGTACTGGACGATGTCGACCCGTTCAGTTTTCCGTCCGCCGCCGAGGACGTCCGGCGGATCACCCTGGCCGACGCGGGCCCGCTGCGGCACGCGGTGGTCGAGGGGTGGTCGCTGCTCACCACGAGGCATCGCGGCGTGGCGGCCGAGATCGGCGCCGTTCTGCTGGCCCTGGTGCCGATCTCGGCTCGGCCGGGCGGGCATGCGAGCTCCACCTCGAGGGACGCGTTCGGGTCCGTCGCGATGTCCGTGCCGGCGACTGGCCTGGCCTGCGCGGTGACGTTGGTACACGAGGTGCAGCACGCAAAGCTCGGTGCCCTGCTCGACCTCGTCCCGCTGACCGACGACCCGGGCACCGCCCGCTGGTACGCACCGTGGCGGGACGACCCGCGCCCGCTGAGCGGACTGCTGCAGGGCGCCTACGCCTACCTGGGGGTGACCGGGTTCTGGCGCCGGCAGCGGCGGCAGGAGCGCAGCCCCGGCGACGCGGCGCACGCGCACACCGAGTTCGCCCGCTGGCGGGACGGCACCTGGACCGCGGTCGAGACGCTGCTGTCCAGCGGCGGCCTGACACCGGCCGGCCGGCGCTTCGTCGGCGGGATGGCGGCCACGCTGGCCGACTGGCGCCGAGAGCACGTGCCGGACGAACCCGCCGAGCACGCGCACGCGGCAGCGGCCAGGCACCGCCGCGACTGGCTGCGGCACAACAGCGGCGCGGCACCGCGGCTGCCCGGCTTGCCCGGGCAAGCAGACTGACCGACGCTGACCGGCCTCAGAGCGGCGGCGGCTCGAACAGCAGCTCCACCCGGCGCCCTTCGGCGGCTTCCTTGACCCTTGGGTTGTCCTCCCCCAGCGTCTGGCGGAGGCGAGCGAGGCTGTCCTCGCCGGTCTGGCCGGGCTCGGCCTCTCGCCCGAGAGCATGCAGGTCCAGAGAGAGGTTGATGGCACAGATCTGGGTCTGTGGGTGGTCCTCACCCAGCGCGGAGCGCAGGTGCGGGAGCACGTCCCGCCCCAGCTCCCACGCACGCTCGGTCTCCCCTAGTGCGGCGTGGGTGGTGGCCAGGTTTATCCGGCAGATCAGGGTGATGTGGTGCTCCGGCCAGAGTCGCCGACACAGCCCTTCCAGCGCGGTGTCCAGCGCGGCGCGCGCGCCGGAGGCGTCGCCCAGCCAGCGGCGCGCGATCGACTGGTTGATCATGCACCCGTAGGTCAGCGGATGGTCCGCCCCGAGCGCCTTGCCATGCTGCGCCACCGTCTCGTCGATCAGGCTGGCGGCCTCGTCGAGGTCGCCGGCGACCAGCAGGATGTTTCCCAGAGCGACCGCGCCCGGCAGCGTCTCGGCGTGTCCCTCGCCGAACCGCCGCCGGCCGAGTTCGTACGTCGCCCTCAGCAGCTGGAGTGCGTCGGCATGCCTGCCGACGAGCCGTCGGGTCACGCCCAGCTCGACCGCCTGCTGCAGGACATGCGGATGGTCCTCGTCCAGCACGCTGCGCCGCACCAGGTCCAAATAGATCTCCCGGATACGCTCGTGTTCCACGTGCGCCTGGATGTAGTCACCCGAATGCCGGATGTGTCTGGCAAGAGCGCTCCGCGTCCGGAGCACCTCGAGGTGGTCCTCCCGGCCGTAGAAGTCGCGCCGGTCTCGGTACGTGCGCTCGTCGAGTTCCCGAGCCTTGCGGTAGTCGCTGGTGAGCGCATAGTCCTCGGCCAGGTTGCCGGCGGACATGAACGTCCGGCGGTGGTCGCCGAACACCGACCGGTGCCGGTGCAGCGAGTCTTCGTCCAGCCGCCGGGCCTCCGCGAACTCTCCCCTGGCCCGCAGGTCGGCGGCGTGGTTGTTGAGGAGGATGAGCGTCTCCTCGTGGTTCTCGCCCAAGATCGCCCGCATCGGCTCGAGGGTGCTGTGGCTGAGCTCGTACGCCTCGGCAAATTCGCCCATCGCCCGCAGCGCCCCCGCCTTGTGCCGCTTCATGATCAGGACATCCGGGTCGGCGTCGCCCGACACCGCCTGCCACTCGGCGAGGGCTCGGTCGGCCCACCCCCGAGATGCCGCGTAGTTGCCGGTGGCGTAGAGATACCGGACGACGTTCCTGGCGAGCTGACGGACCCGCGGGTCGTCGCACTCGAGCGCGCCGGCTGGCCGGACATGCGGAAGCAGCTCGGCGTAGATGGGCCAGTTGTCGGTGTCATCGGGGTCGCCGGGATCCGTCGCGCTGAGCAGGAGATGGACCTCGTGCCGGATCAGCGGCTCCTGGTCATCCGGCACCTCCTTGCGGATGACCAGTTGGATGAGCCGGTGCACCTGCAGGCTCTTGTGGTGGTTGTCGATGCGCGCCAGCGCGTAGCGGCCCAGCTCCCGGAACGCCCGGCCGACCTTCAACGGGTCGCTGAACGTGTCGCGCAGCGGCGGACCGAGGACGAAGCGGCCGCGGTTGAGCACGTCCAGCGGGATCGGCTCCTCGCCGAAGTAGGCACACCTGCGCAGGAGCTCCATCGCGTCGGGCAGCTGCGCGCTCAGCCTGCTCACCGAAACGCTCCATGCGGCGGCCACCGGCACCGGGTAGTCGGCCGACCCACCTTCGCCGAGCAGCTTGGCGGTCTCCCCTTCTAGGAGGTCGAGATAGACCTCGGCCGACATGCCGGTCTCGACCTGCAGCGCACCGGCCTGCTCGAGTGCGAGCGGCAGGTCGCCAAGCGCTATGGCCAGTCTCGTGGCGTCGGCAGCGGCGATGTCCGGGACCCGCCGGGTGAGGAAGGCGAGGCTTTCCGCCCGGCTGAACACGTCGACCGCCACCGCGTCCGCGACGCTGTCCCAACGGTAGTTGCGCGAGGTCACCAGGACGTGCCCAGGTCCGTGCGGCAGGAGCTCGCCGCGCAGCGTTTCCGGCTGGTCGGCGTTGTCGAAGACGATCAGCCAGCGTTCGTAGGGGGCGCCCCGGCGCAGCGCGTCCAGCACAGCGGCAACCGCCTCGTCGACCCGCCCGGCGGCGTGGCCGGAGAGCCCGAGCCGTGGGGCGAGTGCGGCCAGAGTGGACCGGACGACCGTGCCCTGGTCGGCCTGCACCCACCACACCAGGTCGTACTCGTACTGATAGCGGTATACGTACTCGACCGCGAGCTGTGTCTTGCCCACCCCGCCGTAGCCGTGCAACGCGTGCGGCAAGACGGCGGTCACGTCGCTCAGGTCGGCGGCCATCCGCCGATGCAAGTCGTCCAGGAGGGCCTCGCGGCCGGTAAAGTTTTTGTTTCGCTGCGGGACATTTCCCCACACTGCCGGCGTCCGACGGGATGGCTCGGTCGCCTGGACATCGGAAGCAGACATTGCGGCGCCTCTCGTCTCCGTCTACCTGGTCTTGGTCTCACTGGTCTTGTCAGGGTCCCTGGCGTGCATGGCATTACGGTACGTGGTCGGTCCGGCCTCGGCGAGGCGGCCTGACGAGGACCGGGGCGACCAACGAATGACCCAGCGGCGAGGAGCAGTCGAGCAGGACCAAACATACCTGCGCACCCCCGCCCCACAGCGGCCTCTCGGCGACTAGTCAGCCGGCCGGGGAAGCCAGTTGACCGGATTGGCACTGACGATGCTGATAGGAAGCACGCTACGCTACGGGCTGGTCCCATCACCAGGCAGGCTCTCGTGGGCTTGCCCACGGGCGACCGGTCGGGTCGAGTCCTCGCCTCGCATGGGCGAGCCGGTCGAGAGCTCAGCCAGGTACCGTCAAGAAATGGGGCACGGGACGAGGAGCGTCATGCCGGACGAGACTAGCGAGGACGGTGTCGGTGCCGACCAGGTCCTGCAGACGGAGCTGATCGACCTTGACGGAATCATGCTGGCCGAGGTCCGAAACTTGGGCAGGAGCGCCCTCGGGCGGACGTTGTCCCGTATCTTGACGGACACCGGCGAGCAGGTCGCAAGCTTCGAGAGCAGCCTTTGAGCTGGCCGGCACGGGGAGTGTGTCAGGAGCCAGTGCGACTCACCGCTTCGGTGAGTGACGATGCTGTTATCGACAGGTGTTGTTGCTTGGTGGACGATACGGACTGGACGCGACTCGTCGCCCAGCTGAGGAAAGGTCACTGCACGCCCTTCTTGGGGGCCGGTGCATGTGTCGGCGTGCTGCCGACCGGGGGCGACCTGAGCGAGCAGTGGGCCGCCGACTACGAGTACCCCTTCGAGGACCGGCGAGAGCTGCCACGGGTCATGCAATGGGCGGCGACGACGATGGCTGACCCCGTCTTCGTCAGGGAGCGGCTGGCCGACGCGCTGGTCGACACCGGGCCACCGGACTTCGATGATCCGGTGGAGCCGCACCGACTGCTCGCCGACCTGCCGTTGCCGCTCTACTTGACGACCAACTACGACGACTTCATGATCCAAGCGTTGTCGCACGCGGGTCGGCGTCCCCGACCTGCGATCTGTCCCTGGTACCTCGGCGTCGAGCACGGCACCGACCGCCGGTCGGACGACGTGGCTCCCACTTCTGGAGAGCCAGTCGTCTACCACCTGCACGGCAGCTTCCGCGATCCGAGATCGATGGTGGTGACCGAGGACGACCATCTCGAGTTCCTCATCCGGCTGGCGATGGACAGAGCCGCGGCGCGGCAACGAATCATACCGCCGTACGTGCTCGAGGCGCTGGCCACCAGGCCGCTGCTCTTTCTCGGCTACAGCCTGCGTGACTGGACTTTCCAGGTGCTGTTCCGTGGTCTGCTCAGGGCCGTTTCCCCGGTGCAACACAGGCGTCACGTCAGCGTGCAGTTGCCGCCGCTCTCGGCCACTGCCGACAGCCAGGTTCGAGCCCGGACGGAAAAATATCTGACCCGGCATCTCAACCACCTCAACGTTTCGGTGTACTGGGGGACCGCCGACGAGTTTTGCCGGGAGCTGCGGCGTCGGCTGTAGGTTCCGGTGCCCTCGTGTCCGATGAGCCGCCCGGCAACCCGAGGAGAGCCGATGCCGATGGACTGCCACTGCGATTCCGCCCGCCGGCCCGACCACCGCGGCGGGTGTCCGACTGCGATCTTGGCCGGCTGCGTCGCGCTGCAGACCGCCATCGGCATCAGGCGTCCTGCCCACGAACCGCCGACCTTCATCAGACGCTCGGACGAGTGCATACAGCCCGGCCGGGTGCCCCGAAGGGCCTGCTGCCCTGCCGTTGTGACTAACGGCTCACGGAGCGGACGACACCTGAATATTCACCGTCGGTTAGGATGTTCGTCATGACCCTCGGCGGCCGCCCCGAGCCGTACGTTGGGCTGCGCCCGTACGATGTCGGCGACCGCGACCGCTTCTACGGTCGGGATCGCGAGGCAGCCGAGGTCAAGAGGTTGTGGCTGGGCAGCCGCCTGCTCGTGCTGCACGGCACTCCTGGTGTCGGCAAGACATCTTTGCTCCGTGCTGGCCTGCTGCCACTGGCCGAGCCGGTCGCGGACGTCCTGCCCATCGCCCGGCTTCCGCACCGTGGCGCGCTCACCGCGGCGGACCAGCTCGAGCACAACCCTTTCACGTTCGCGCTGCTGTCGTCGTGGTTGCCGGACGAGCCGCCGGTCCGGCTGACCGGCCGTTCCGTGCTCGGTTTCCTACGGGGCCGCGAGCCGCGCCTCGATGAGTACGGCGAGCCGGTGGAGACACTGCTGGCGATCGACCAGCTCGAGGAGCTGTTCGCCGATCTGCCGTACAGCGAGCGTTACCGGGACGAGTTCGTCGGTGATCTCGCCGATGCGCTGACGGAGCTGCCCCGCCTCCGGTTGCTGGTCTCGATCCGGGAGGACCAACTGGCCGCGCTGCTGCCCTACGAGGCGCTGCTCGCGGGGGACGACCGCTCGAGATTCCGGCTGCTGCCGCTCGAGCCGGCAGCCGCCATGGATGCAGTGCAACTGCCGCTCGAGGGCACCGGGCGTTTCTTCGGCCCGGCGGTGGCCGAGCGGCTCGTGGAGCACCTCCGGACCGTCCGGATCACGGACAGGCTCGGCAGGACGTCCGAGGTCTTGGGCGCCCGCGTCGAGCCGGTCCAGCTTCAGGTGGTCTGCTCGGCACTGTGGCGAAACCTCCCGGTTCAGGTGCGGGAGATCACCGATGAACACCGGCACGACCACGCCGACATCGACCGGATTCTGGCCGACTTCTGCCGGCAGGCAATCGTGGAGGTGGCCGAGGAGACCGAGCAGAGCGCCACCGACCTGGGCGAGTGGCTCGAGCGGGCGTTCGTCACCGAGCTCGGCACACGTGGCACCGCGTATGAGGGCTTGACGGCCACCGCCGGAGTGCCGAACGCAGTCCCCCACGCGTTCGAGGACCGCCGGATCCTCGCCAGCGAGCTGCGGTCCGGATCACGATGGTACGAGCTGCAACACGACCGCTGGATCGTCCCGATCCGGTTGGTGAACCGGCCGTGGTCCGACCAGCAGCTGCAGGGCGAGACGGGCGCCTCGGCATACCTGCGCGCCGCCGAGAGCGCGCTCGCCGATGGCGACGTGACGCTCGCCGAGAAGCACGCGGAGGAGGCGTTGCGGGTCGCCGCCGGACGGGACGCCCGAGTCGAGGCCGAGGCACAGTCCTTCCTCGGCGAGCTGGCGGCCCAGCGCGGTCGGGTCGACGATGCACTCGACCGGTACCGCGCCGGCGCCGGGTTGCTGGAGGCGCTGCCGGACCGGGCCGCCGCCGGCCGGCTGTTCGCCGCTGTCGGCACGCTGCTGTGGCAGCAGGGCCGCGTTCCGGAGGCGGTCGTGGAGTGGCAGCGGGCGATGGAGCGCCTGCCCGGCGACGCCGACGTCCAGATGATGCTCGCCGCCGGGCTTTCCCACCTGCAGCAGCCAACGGCGGCGGCCAGCCTCTACACCGCCGTTCTCGCCGTGTCGCCGGACCATCCGGCCGCGCTGGCCGGCCGGGGCCAGCTGTTCGCGGACTCCGGGCGCGCCCTCGGCGCGCTGGAGGATCTCGACCGCCTCGTCCAGCTGCACCCGGAATGGGCGGAACGAGCCGAGGTACGGTCGGCCCGCGGCCTCGCCCTCGCTGGCGCTGGCCGGGTCGCGGAGGGTGACGAAGAGACTTCGGCGGTCGCGACGGAGGCCCCGGACAATGGGCCGGTGCTGCTCCGGGCGGCGACGGTAGCCCGGCTGGCAGCTGACCGGGCTCGGGCCGCCGACCTCGCCGGGCGGGCGCTGCAGGCCACGGCGCCCGCGCTGCCGGCGCACCGGGCCGCAGCGGCGCGAGCGCTGCTCGCACAGTCGTGACCGGGCACGCCGGACCACCTTCTGGTGAGGCGCTGCGCGGGCGGTGGACAGCGCCTGGGGATGCCGGGTAGGTTGCCCGTCGCATGAATCGGGGTCGGTCCGGGGGAGGGGATCGATGGCCGCGGTCGTGGCGGACAAGGATGACCAGTACGTTCTGAACCACTGCACGCGCTTCCTCGCTCGTGACTCCGCCGACCCGCGACACGATTTCGGCCAGTACTCACCCGGCGACGCCCGGGCCGCCGTCTGTGAGGCGTGGCGGTTTCCGGTAGTCGACGCCTACAGTGACGGCCGGTCCGCCGAGTCGTCGTACCCGTACAACAGCGTGACGTTCGTCTATGACGGGCGCGCAGGGCAGCCCGGGTCGGTATCGGTGGTCGGCAGCTTCGGCGAGCTGTACGCGCCGGTCCCGCTGCGGCCGGTGAGCTTTCTCGGTGCGGCCACCGGCTTGTTCGTGGTCACGCTGCGGGTGCCGAAGGGCCAGGTGCACAGCTACAAGTTCGTCGTCGACGGGCGTCCCCGGCTCGACCCGGTGAACCCGCAGCAGACGGTCGCCGACAACGGCCAGCCCTGGTCCCGGTTCTTCACCGACGGCTGCCAGGTGCCGCTGGTGCTCAGCCGCCGGGAGCGCGAGGTGCTCGGCCGGCTCGTCGCCCACCTGCTGCCGTTCCGGCTGCCGGAAAACCGCCGGTTCATCCGCGAGGTCTACGACAGGCTGGACCGCGCCGGCCGCGCGCAGGAGTTTCCACTGGCGTACCGGCTGGACGAGGAAGTCGGGGTCGTCAACTACATCGACAAGGTGCTGGCGCGGGCCGAGCAGCACAATGCCGACGACTACCACACCTGCCTGTTCCTCATCGACGGCCTGCTGCGGAGGCGGTTCGGGGGCCTCGACCCGCTGCGGTTGTCCGGCGACGTGTACGGGGCCCTTTACGACGAGATGGCCACCGACCGGGTCGACGGCTGGGACACCGGGCGGTACGGCAGCCCGCGCTTCTTCCTGCTGCTGCTGCGCCGGCACGCGATGACCGGCGCGTTCGTCCACCCCAGGGCCGGCGGCAACTCGGGAGCCGCCGGCTGGAGCTACCTGGAGGACCGGTTCACCGACGAGCAGGGGCGGACGCTGTTCGACTGGCGCCGGGCGATCGAGGCGCCGCTGGGCCACAACACGGACTACCGGGGGTGAGGAGGTGGCCGAGGAGGAGGTCGACGTCGTCGTGATCGGCAGCGGTGCCGGCGGGGCTCCGCTGACGTCCACGCTGGTGCGGGCGGGCCGGCAGGTTCTGGTCCTCGAGAAGGGCCCGCTGCTGCGCACCCAGGCACAGGCGCCGGACGGGCTGAGCGACTTCAAGCGGGACGAGACGTTCGCGACCGGCGCGGAGAAGCGCATCACCGTGCCGGGCATGGCCAACCAGGGCGAGTCGTTCTACTCCAGCCACGTCGAGCCGGACCTGAACGACGAGC
>Ga0126380_10000321_pt1 | contig 15217 bp, 13 predicted proteins | sample PanSoiMetPlot_26_FD_92544 | JGI IMG/M metagenome (GOLD analysis project Ga0126380, IMG submission 92544) | Tropical forest soil microbial communities from Panama - MetaG Plot_26 | ecosystem: Environmental > Terrestrial > Soil > Tropical forest > Bulk soil | place: Panama | collected 2016-02-17
GATTGTGAAGACGGCTAGCAACAAAAACCCCAGAAATCGATGCACAGCGCTAATGGTGGCGAGGATGCTATCAGATGCCCGACAGCGGGTCAATTTGCTTCCAAGCGCTTGCGCTTTGTCGCGCCGTAGCCTTAGCGGAGGCGGAGCCGATTTATTTTTGCGAATACTTGACGCTTGCGTCCTCTTTGGCTTTCCTGCTCAAGGGGTTCCGTTTATGAGCAAAATTATCTGTCGGTTAGCGCCCGCACTTCTCATTCTAATTTTTTCGGGCTTCGCGTTGGGCGATGATTTCAAAAGCTTAACGATCCCAAGTGGAACTCCATCGGACACAATCCGTGTTCACAACGGTCAGTTCATGGTCATCCGTAATTTTACGCAAGATGATCTTCTTGGCCTCCGCGGTGTCGTGACGGTGACAAAACCGCCGGGCGGCACGCCCGTCAATGTTCTGAGCGCAGCCGCTCTCGATCAATCTCCGCCGGACATTATTAATAGCGTTGTAATAACTGGTCCCGCCGATGTCGTGTTCACATGCGGGGACACGTCCGGAAATTGTTTCGTTAGTTATAAAAAGGACAACAACTGACTTTCCATTCATCCGCGCGACGGAATCAAAATGAAAAACGCGGCGTCGCTTTTGTTATTCGTGTTCATCACGAGTGCGTTCGCAGCCGTTAATGTTTTCAAAACCGCCGTGATTAAAGACGGCGACCCACCGTTGAATATCAATGTTGCCGATCATCAATTTCTCAGGATCTATAACTTTACGCAGAGCGGCGCATCGAGCCCGCGCGGCGTCGTAATTGCCGCCGCAGCAACACCGACGCCGACTCCAACCGTGACCGCGACAGCCACTGCGACTCCAACGGCCACCCCGACTCCAACGGCAACGCCGCCACCTCGCGCCGTACTGACCGCCTCGATTGTCGATCCGGCTTCGCCACCGGAACCGATCAAACAAGTTGTGATCGACGGGCCGGCGAACGTGTCGGTTCAACCAGTCGCTGGCGCGACGCTTGTTTTGACTTACATCAAAATTCCTGAAACGACGCCGACTCCAACGCCCGCGCCGATCATTTTCACAACCGCGACACCGACACCGACGCCGACTGCAACGCCGTAAATGCGAGCGCGACTGCGTTGCTTAACGATTTGCCTTCTTGTCGGCGCACTTTTTTCATCTCTTCGCGCGGCTGATCCGAAATCAGAAATTGAAAGCGTACTCCACGCGCAACAGGACGCCTGGAACCGCGGCGACATCGAAGCGTTCATGAACGGTTATTGGAAATCGGACGAAACCGTTTTCGTTTCGGGCGACGACGTCACGCGCGGCTGGCAGAAAGTTCTCGATCGCTACAAAAACAAATATTCCGATCGCGCGAAAATGGGATCGCTCACGTTTTCCGATCTCGAGATCAAAGAATTGAGCGACGATTCCGCCGTCGTGCTCGGAAGTTGGAGATTAGAACGCGCGACTGATCCGCCTTCGCAAAGTGCCAGTCCGGCTCGGACCTCCGGCGCGACAAGCGAACCGCATGGGCGCTTCACCTTGATCTTCCGGCGCTTTCCCAACGGCTGGAAAATCGTCCACGACCACACGTCGGCGGCCGAAAAATAATTTAGCCGAGCTTCAACCGCGCGAGCAGCTTCTCGTGGATGTTGTCGAAGCCGCCGTTGCTGAAAACGACGACCACGTCTTCTTTTTTCAAGAGCGGCACGATTCGATCGACAATCGCGTCGGCATTTTTTTCATAAAACGCGGGGCGGCCGTCACTCGAAATCTCTTTCACCACTTGTTCCGGGTGCAATCGCTCCGCTTCCGGAATTTGGTCCAGTCTCGCCACTTGCGAGATGAAAACTCCATCGGCGTGCTTGAGCGCTGCCGGCAGCTCGTGCTGAAAAACTGCGCGGCGCGTCGTGTTCGAGCGCGGTTCAAAAATCGCCCAGAGCCGCTGCTCGTGAAAACGCTGGCGCAAACCTTCGAGTGTTTGCGCGATCGCCGTCGGATGATGGCCGAAATCGTCGATCACTTTCACGCCGCGCGCTTCGCCGCGCATTTCCTGCCGGCGCGCGACTCCTTGAAAACTTTTCAGCGCGCTCGCGATCTTGGGCTTCGGAACATCGTAAAATCCCGCCGCGGTCGCGGCCATCGCCGCATTGCGCACGTTGAATTCGCCAACCAGCGGAATTTCGTAAACGTCTTCGCCAAGTTTGAAACGCGCGCCGCCGTCGGAATAAGAGGCGTCGCGGATCCGTTGCGCGCAGTTTTTTGAAAAGCCGACCTCGACCATCTGGGCGTAGCAATCTTTCGCGACCTCCACGCAGTTGTGATCGTCGCCGTTAATCAGGACCATTCCGTTTTCCGGCACGATCCGGAGTAAATGCCGAAAGCTTGTTTTGATCGCGTCGAGGTCTTTAAAAATGTCGGCGTGATCGAACTCGATGTTGTTCACGATCACCAGCTCGGGCAGGTAATGAACGAACTTCGAGCGCTTGTCGAAGAACGCGGTGTCGTATTCGTCGCCCTCAATCACGAAATACTTCGAATCGTTCAAGCGCGCGCCCTGACCGAGATTTTTTGGAATGCCGCCAATCAAATAGGCCGGCTTGCGTCCGGCTTTTTCCAGGATCCAGGTCAACATCGACGTCGTCGTTGTTTTTCCGTGCGTGCCGGTAACGACGAGATTGTGTTTGCCGCGCAGAAAATAATTTTTCAGGACTTCCGGGAGCGAAAGATAAAAAAGCTTTCGGTTTAGGACCGCTTCCACTTCCGGATTGCCACGCTTCATTGCGTTGCCGATCACGATGACGTCGGCATCGGCCGGAATATTTTTCTTGTCGTAACCGGAATGAAGTTTGATCCCCTGCTCTTCAAGAAAGGTGGACATCGGCGGATAAACGCTTTCATCCGAGCCGCTCACTTTGAAACCGCGCTCGCGCAACGCGGCCGCGACCGAGCCCATGGCCGTGCCGCATATACCAACGAAATGGAATTTCTCCGGCGCGGTTTTCTTCACGCGCCTTCTTTACGCTGGCGAAACGAGTTTGGCTACCCCGGAACGTTCATCGCACAAAGTCCACAACGGGCACTACGGCCATCATCCAATTATTCATTGTGCCCTTTGTGGCCGTTGTCCGAGGCGGATTACTTTTTCGTGAAGACTTCGACCGCGTTCCAGGATTCGTCCGGCGGCGCTTGTTCGTAACGCAATGCCCGTTCGAGATACATCTTTGCCAGGAAATCGTCCGGATAAAATTCGAGAAACTGCGAGAACAGGATCTTCGCCTCGGTAAATTTCCGCCCGCGGAATTTTTTGATTCCTTCCTCGTAGGATTCGAGCCACTTCAACCATTCCGGATCGACATCGTCCGCCCGCGCGCCGACCAATGTAAACACGTCGACCGGTTCGGTTTTGCCCTTCACCTGAACGAGATCGACTGAGCGCAAATTAAATTCGTCGCGCACAAGTTCCTCCGCCGACGCACCGATTAAAATGTCGACGTGATATTGCCGGGTCAGCGATTCCAAGCGCGAAGCAAGATTGACGGGATCGCCAATAACTGTCGGGTCGAGACGCTCGTGTGGCTCGTAGGAACCGATATTGCCGACAACCGCGTCGCCGTGATTGATGCCGACGCCAAAAGCCAAAGGGTCGAGCCCTTCCGTTCCCCAGGAGGCATTGAGTTTCGGCATTTCGCGTCGCATCCCGAGTGCAGCGCGCACCGCTGCCTTCGCATCTTGAGCGACACCGTGGGAAGTCACGTTTCCCCAAACCGCCATGACAGCGTCGCCAATAAACTTGTCGAGTGTGCCGCCGTTATCGAAGACATGAGGCACCATCGCGCTCAAATATTTGTTCAGTCGCGGCACCAACACGGTCGGGTCGGATTTTTCGACCAAACTTGTGAACCCGACCAAATCGGAAAACAAAACCGTGACCGGTTTGCGCGAACCGAGCATCGAGCTGTAGTAACCGCCCGGATTGTCGAGAATCTCGCGGACAATATTTTTCGAAACGTAACGTTCGAGCGTGCGCCGCGTCCGCACCTTTTCAATGCGCTCGAGTAGATATTCAAACGCGAGACCGGAAAGGCCGCTGACCAGAAACGTACTAACCGGTGGAATGACTAGGATGAGATAACCAAGCTGATCGTAAATGACACGAACGACGCCAAGATAGGCCGCCGCCAGCGCGAGTATGGTGACAAAGCAAAGAAACGGCCGGCGAATAAACGCAACAACAAGCCACGACAACAAGCCGCCACCAATAATTGTCGCGAACCCAAGGTTGAGCGGCGCGACGTAAATGAATTCATGCGCCATCGCCGCAGCCAACGCGTGCAAATGCAACACCGGCCCCGGTGTTTCCGGACTTAGCGGCGTATCAAAGACGTCGTGCTGAATCTGCGCCGACATGCCGATGACAATGACCTTGTCTTTGAAATCTTGTCCGTCGTGAAAATTGAAATGCCACATCTTGTCGTCCAAAATCTCCCACAACTTCTTTGGCTCATACGCGTCCAGCGCACTAAATCGCAACATGTGCGCTCGTAGGTCGCGCGGCACATCGTTTGCGTGACCAAGTTTCTCGGCTGCTCGTGCGCTTAACGCTTCAAATTCAGGGTCGCCGGGAAAGGGTAACTGAAAATCCAGTTGTCGTTCCGTAATCGTGTACCGCAGAGAGCGAATCTTGCCGTCGAGTTGATCCGGAAAGAAGACCACGTAGCCGACTCGGTCATCGACCATTTGCGAAGCGGGGAGCAGTGAAGATTTCCAGCGCGCAGGATCCAAGACCTGGTTTTCGATAACTGAAGAGCTAGGCGGAACAATTTTCGGACCGGCACCTTGTTCTCCAAGCTTCGAAAATTCCACGTTCGCGCCGATAACAACTTTGTCTCGATAACGGTCGAGCGCTGCCCGGAACGCTGCATCCCCATCTCGTGCTGAACTGAAGCTGATGTCGAACATCACCAAGCGCGCGCCCGCATTGAACAATCGGTCCAGGACGAGTGCCCACACTTCGCGCGACCATGGAAACGGCTTCTCCGCCATTAATTGCAACGCGCGATTATTCGCAATTTGCTCCGGCGTGAATGGCTGAAATTCCAAAGACTCTTGATCGATCCCGATGAAAGCGAAATCCGGACGAGTCGGCGTCTTGCGGCCTTCGCGTCTCAATAAGTCTTGGACACTTTGGTCGGAGCGCCAGATATCGGCAAAATAAGGAACGCCCGGCAAAAAGTGGGCTGCAATCACCACGACTGTCACAAAAGTGCAAATCGCGGCGAGAATTGTGAACCGATGCCGATAAAGCCAGTGCACGGGCGGATTATATCAGAACAATGGCGAATTCCGAGTTTGTCATTCGCCATTTTTGCTCTACTTTCTCCGCCCCGGCGTGGATGCGCCGGTCGTCTCTCCACCTGTCCCGCGGTTGCGGGACTCATCAGCGAGCGAGGTCGGAAAGATCGACATTAAACAAACAGCCCGCTGAACGAGGAGTCGTGAAGTAATCCGCGACATAACAGTAAATGCCAAGAGCCACTAACGCGCCGGCCAGCCGCGCGCGCCGCAAACGCGTCCTGAAAGAAGCCAAAGGTTTTCGCGGACGCAGATCAAAACTTTTCCGTTACGCCAAAGACGCCACCTTCAAGGCGCAATATTGGTCGTATCGCGACCGCAAAACACGCAAGCGCACGTTTCGCTATCTTTGGATCCAACGACTCAACGCCGCCGCGCGCGCGAATGGACTGACTTACAGCCGGTTCGCCGAAGGCTTGAAAGCCGCCGGCGTCGGCCTCGATCGCAAAGTTCTCGCCGACATCGCGGTCAACGACGCGAACGCATTTAAAGCGATCGTCGAACAAGCGAAGAACGCGCTCGACGAAAAATCGAAGTCGAAGGAGGAAGCGGCGTAGCTTTTTCTTCTGTAGCGGCGGTCTACGTGTCACGCCGTAGCCTTGGCGAAGGCGGATGACCGTCGCATTTATTGCGGAATAAGTTTTGCGACGCTCGCAGAGCGCCGCTACAGAGTTTGATATGACTCATCCGCTGGAACAACTGCGCGACGACGCGCTGCGCGAGATCCAATCCGCCGGTGACGAGCAATCGCTCGAAGCCGCGCGCGTGAAATATCTCGGACGAAGCGGCAGCGTTTCGGCCTGGGGCGAGCAAATGAAAACGCTCCCTAAGGAAGAGAAACCAATCGTCGGCAAACTGCTCAACGAAGTTCGGATCGCCGTCACGAGCGCGATCGAATCGCGCACCGCGCAATTTCGTTCACAAAAGGAATCCTCGTCGCTCGGCAAGATCGACATCTCGCTTCCCGGAACGGCGCGCGAGATCGGCGCGTTGCATCCCCTCACCCAAATGTGGGAGCGGTCGATTGAAATTTTCCGGCGAATGGGCTTCGCGCTCGCGGACGGACCCGACATTGAAGACGAATGGCATTGCTTCGATGCGTTGAACACGCCGCCGGAACATCCGGCGCGTAGCGAGCAGGACACATTTTATCTGCCGGACGGCCGGTTGCTCCGAACACACACTTCCACGGTTCAAATTCGCACGATGCAAAACGCGAAACCGCCGATCCGGGTGATCTCGCCGGGCGCCGCTTACCGCAACGAGGAGATCGATGCGACCCACGCCGCGCAGTTCCATCAGATCGAAGGACTTTATGTCGATAAAGACGTCAGCGTCGCGGATCTGAAAGGAACACTTGAATTTTTCATGCGCGAATTGTTCGGCGCCGGAACCGAAGTGCAATTTCGGCCGCATTTTTTTCCATTCACCGAACCGAGCCTTGAGTGTTACGTGAAATCGAAAGCGCTCAAGGGCGGCGAACAATGGATCGAAGTCGCGGGCTCCGGTGTGGTGCATCCCGCCGTGTTCGAACAGGTCAATAAATCGCGCGGCGACAAAGCTTACGATCCCGAGAAATGGAGCGGCTTCGCATTCGGGCTCGGCATGGACCGTCTCGCGATGATTTTGTTCGACATCCCTGATCTTCGTCTCTTCGCGCAAAACGATTTGCGGTTTCTCCGCCAATTCGCATGAAATTTTCCGTTAACTGGCTTAGCGAATTCATCGCCGATCTTCCAAAAGATGCCGAAGACATCGCCGATTTGTTGACCCGCGCCGGCGTTGAAACCGAAAATATCGAGAAGCGTGGCGCAAAGATCGACAATGTCGTTGTCTCGCAAATCAAGGAGTCGTCGCGTCATCCAAACGCCGACCGTTTGACTGTTTGCGAAGTCGATGATGGCAGCGGTACAAAACGGCAAATCGTTTGTGGCGCGACCAATTATGAAGTGGGCGACAAAGTCCCGCTCGCGCTGCCCGGTGCGAAATTGCCGAACGGGACCGAGATTCGAAAAAGCCAGCTGCGCGGCGTGGAGAGCGAAGGAATGCTTTGTAGCGCGATCGAGCTGGGCCTCGGATCCGATGCGGCCGGCCTGTTGATTCTTTCGCCTGAAGCAAAGATTGGCGCGCCAATTTCAGATTTGTTTCCGAGCGACACAATCCTCGATGTCGAGATCACGCCGAATCGCGGCGATTTGCTAAGTCACTACGGATTGGCGCGCGAAATCGCCGCCCTCACCGGAACCAAACTCAGGTCCACGCCGCACGACGTGAAAATTCCTAATCGCCGAACCGGAGTGACAATTACTTCGACGCGCGAATGTCCGTTCTTTTCCGCGCGCAGGATCGAGAATGTGCATGTTGGACCAAGTCCGCAATGGTTGCGAGCGCGGATCGAGAGCGTCGGCATTCGTTCGATCAACAACATTGTCGACATCTCGAATTTCGTGATGCTCGAGCTCGGTCAGCCGACCCACGCGTTCGACGCCGACGAACTAAAAGGTGACATCAATGTCCGGCTGGCGCGGGACGAAGAAAAATTTCTCGCCCTCGATGGCAAGACCTACTCACTCAAGCCCGACATGTGCGTGGTAGCAGATCAACGTCGGGCGGTGGGAATCGGTGGCGTGATGGGCGGGGAAGACACGGCGGTGAAAGATTCAACCCGAAATGTTTTGCTCGAAGCCGCTTACTTTTTGCCGACGAGCATTCGCAAGACCGCGCGCGAACTCAATCTGCCTAGCGACGCCAGTTATCGGTTTGAGCGCGGGGTCGACCCGGAAATGGTGCTGCGCGCGTCGCAGCGCGCGGCCGAACTGATTCAAGAAATCGCCCGCGGGACAGCTGCTAAGGAGATTCATACCGCCGGCAAACAACCGGCCAATCCATCGGACGTCTCGCTGAGTTACGAGAAGTGCGATCGCGTGGTCGGCATCACGCTTAAGCCCAAAGACGTCGATGAGATCCTGGAGGGATTCGGCCTGAAAAAAATCGGCGCCGCCAAGCACATGACATGGAAAATCCCGAGTTATCGCCCGGATTTGCAGCGCGACGTCGATCTGATCGAGGAAGTCGTGCGGCACTATGGCGCCGACCGGATTCCGGGAACGAATCGGAGTCGGTTCACCACTACAAGCGAAGCCGATCGCTTTCACGATTCGGAGTCGGCGTGGCGCAACCGTCTCGCCGCGGCCGGCCTCTATGAAGTTCGTACGTCGAAATTGCTGCCGCGTGAACGATTTGCTTTCGCCGAGAGCGCAATTGAATTGCGAAATCCATTGAGTGAAGACGCAGTCGCGCTCCGCCCGAGCATTTTGGTCGGACTGCTTGCGGTGCTCGATCGCAACATTCGCGCGGGCGCCGAGCGTGTCGCCATTTTCGAAATCGGCCGCACGTTCATCCCGCCGTCCGGCAAAGAAGAACGGCATCTCGGCGTTTTGCTTTGGGGCAACACGGCAACCGCGGCGGACTGGCGCTCCGGCAAAAGTCGAAATCTCGATCTCTTCGATTTGAAGGGCGCGCTCGAGAGTGTTGTGCCCAAACTTTCGTTCCGCCCTGGGAAATTTCCTGATCTCGCGCTGCCAGTCGATGTTTACTCGGGCGACAGGATGATCGGTTTCGGCGGCCAACTCTCCTCAGCAAAAACGAGCGCACCAGGTCCGGTGTTCGTCGCCGAGCTGCACGCAGATCTCCTTTTGCGCGAGGAAGCGCAGAGAAAATTCAGCGAGCTTGAAAAATTTCCTTCAATCACGCGCGATATCGCGTTGATTGTGTCGGAAGAAACTCCGCACGAAAAAATTTCGCGCACGATTCGAGAACCGCGCGAACCGCTTCTGGAAAGCGTGGAGCTCTTCGACTTATTCACAGAAAAAGTGGGCGGCGCAAAAAAGTCGCTCGCATATCGATTGACATATCGAGACCGGAGTCGCACACTGACGAACGAGGAAGTGAATGCGGCGCACGCGAAAATTCGCGAGCGATTGCGAAACGACCTCAGCGCAGAATTGCGCGAATAGTTCTTTGACCTGAGAGCCGCTCATTGAGGGTTGTCCAGGAAACCAGTGTTTTCCGCTCAACTCTCTATCAGCGGCTTTCGAATTTGCCCTGCGATGTTCGCGATTAAGGTGAAGTCCCCGAACCGATAGTTGATGAACAGAGGAGGCTTGGTTGATGCGAGAAATGGCACGCCTTGATTGGAAGTCAGCTTTCGCACCGACGGTCATCCACCCTTTACCAAAAGGGAACGGGAGAATCACCTGAACGGCACCAGCGGGGTAAAATCTTGGGAATGCCCGAGTCGAATTTTCGATTCGGGCATTTTTTTTGCGCGCGGCGTTTGAAATTCATTCGATAAGATCGACAATCACCCGCGATGCGCGCGCTGCTCGCCCTCGAGGACGGAAAATATTTCGAGGGAGAATCATTTGGCGCCACCGGAACGCGGATCGGCGAGATCTGCTTCAACACCGCGATGACCGGTTACCAGGAAGTCCTGACCGATCCTTCCTATCGCGGCCAGATCGTCGCGATGACCTATCCGCTGATCGGCAATTACGGAATCAATTCCCTCGATCAGGAAAGTCGCGAGCCCCACGTGCGCGGATTCATCATTGAAGAATTGAGCGAAGCGCCGAGCAATTGGCGCAGCGAAATGTCGCTCGATGAATATTTGAAGAAATACGAAATCCCCGGCGTCCAGGGAATCGACACGCGCGCGTTGACTCGACATTTGCGGACGCGCGGCGCGATGAAGGCGTGTCTCACGACCGAACAGATGTCGGTCGAACAAGCGGTGCAACGCGCGGTCGATGGCGAAGGCGTGATCGGGATGGATTACGTCAAAGAAGTTTCGACGCCGAAAATCTATCAATGGGACCCGGACGACAAACTCAGTCAGCCGTGGACGATTCAAGACAGCAACGGCGACTCGAGATTGCCGCCGATCCGGTTTCGGATCGTGGCTTACGATTACGGAATCAAACAGAACATTTTGCGACTGCTTCGGCAGAAAGGGTTCGGCGTCACCGTTGTTCCGGCGTCGACGAGCGCGGAAGAAGTTTTAAAACAAAGTCCGGACGGAATCTTTCTCTCAAACGGACCGGGCGATCCGTCCGCACTTCCTTACGCGCACAAAACGGTCGGGGATTTAATGGGCAAGAAACCGATCTTCGGAATATGTCTCGGTCACCAAATCCTGGGCTTCGCGTTCGGCGGATCGACATTCAAATTGAAGTTCGGTCACCGCGGCGCAAATCAGCCGGTGAAAGATTTGATTAGCGGCAAGGTGGCGATCACTGCGCAGAACCACGGATTCGCGGTCGATCCGCAGTCGCTGCCGAAAAATGTCGAAATCAGCCATATTAATTTGAACGACAACACTGTAGAAGGAATGCGGCACAAAGAATTGCCGATCTTCAGCGTGCAATATCACCCTGAGGCCGCGCCCGGCCCGCACGACGCTTCCTATTTCTTCTCCCAGTTCGCGGATTTGATCGAAGGCAAGAAAGGCCGAAAGTGATTCATGTTTAATTCCAGACGCTTCAAAACTTTTAAAACCATTTTCTCAGTCATCGTCATCGCTTCGTTCGCGACCGCGCCGCTCGCGCTCGCGGCGGAGCATGAGCACGGCAAAGCAGATGCAGGTTCGGAAAAAACTGTTACCGGCGAAGTCGTGGACATGATGTGCTACGTCGATCACAACGCGATGGGCGGCGATCACGGCGCGGCTTGCGGAGCAAAGTGCATTAAGAATGGCGGCCCGGTTGGCATTGTTGAAAACGGCAAAGCCTATCTCGTCGTCGGCGAACACAAACCGATGAATGATGAGCTTGCCGAATCGTGCGGCAAAACGATCACGCTCAAAGGCAAAATGGCCGAGCGCGGCGGAATCGCGATGCTCGAGAACGCCGAGATCGTTAAGAAATGACGAACGCACCGCGTTCGTCATCCTGAGCGGAGCGTAGCGAAGTCGAAGGATCTCGGAATTTCCTGCCACCAGTGACGGCGGCAGCTATAACGTCACGATCCTAATCGAAGCGCGATGACTTCGCGCAACATCGCGAAGCTGTCGTGGATCACGCGGACTTTGCTGCCTTCGGCGTGATTCCAGCGCACCGGCACTTCGCGCAAACGCAGTCCCGCGCGATAAGCCATGAACAGCAGCTCGACGTCGAAAGCGAAACCGATGGTGTTCGCCTTTTCCAAAATCGGGCGGCAAACATCGAGGCGAAAAGCTTTGAAGCCGCATTGCGTGTCCCAAAATGGCATTCCGGTCGCGATTCGAACAATGCAATTGAACACACGGCCGGCCTGTTCGCGTCGCCACGGCTGATGCACGCCGATTAACTTCCGGTCGAGCGCGCGCGAACCGAAGGCAACATCGACATCGCCGCGCGCGATCGGCTCGATCACTTTCGGGATTTCACTGAGCGGTGTGGAAAGATCGGCGTCGAAAAATAATCCGATCGGCGTTGTCGCAGCGAGCAATCCGCTTCGCACGGCCGCGCCCTTTCCGCGATTTGGAAAATTTTCGAGAAGCTGGGTTTTCACTTTCGCGCCGGCCAACGCCTCTCGAACAATCGCCGACGTGGAATCAGTCGAGCCATCGTTGACCACGATCAGCTCCGCGTCCGGAGATTGGGCCGCGAGATAATCCAGCGTCTCGCGGACTGTGCCACCAATGCGCGCGGCCTCGTTATAACAAGGAATGGCGACGGAAAACGGCGGAAGCATCGAGATCGCGGTTAGCGATAAATCTCAGTCACGAACTTGCCGTTCGGATCGACATATCCGCGGTACATGCCGGAAGTATTGAACGGAAGCGTGGTCTTTCCGGTTTTATCGATCGCGATGAGACCGCCCGTGCCGCCAAGCTTTCCGATTTTGTTTATCACCGCGATGCCGGCCTCTTCGACCGTCTTGCGGCTGTATTCCATCAACGCCGAAACATCGTGGCCGGCGGTCGCCATAATGAAAAATTCGCCGTCGCCGGTGCCCGAAACCGCGCAAGTCGCGTTGTTCGCGTAGGTACCGCCGCCTATGATCGGCGTATCGCCTACTCGTCCGGCGAGCTTGTTCGTTTTACCGCCGGTTGAAGTTGCGGCCGCGAGATTTCCGTTTCGATCAAGCGCGACCGCGCCGACTGTGCCGTGCAGGTCCTGATCGGAAAGATAAAATTTCTTGTCGCCGTTGCCGCCGGCCTTTTCCGCGGCCTTCGCTTTTTGGAGCGCGTCCCAACGTTCCTGAGTGAAAAAGTATTCTTGATCAACAAGTTCGACGCCGTGCTCTTTGGCGAACGCCTCCGCGCCCTCGCCCGCCATGATCACATGCGGCGATTTTTCCATGACCAGCCGCGCCAGACTGATCGGATTCTTGACATGCTGAACGATCGTCACCGCGCCGGCTTTGAGCGTTTTGCCGTCCATGATCGCGGCGTCCATTTCATTTACGCCGGCGGCGTTGAAAACTGCGCCTTTGCCTGCGTTGAAAAGCGGATCGTCTTCGAGCACGCGCACCGCTGCTTCGGTCGCGTCGAGACTTGAACCACCATGCTGCAAAATTTCCCAACCGGCGCGCAACGCGTTTTCAATTCCAGCGCGATATTGGCGTTCGTGCTCCGGCGTCATCTTGCCGCGCTCCATCGTCCCGGCGCCGCCATGCACGACCAATCCAATCTTGTTTTCCTTAACCGAGCTCATTTTCCCGAATTGTTGCGCCCCTGCTAATGCCGCGAGTGCGACCAAACCGCAAACTAGAAACCATCGAAGCCACATAATAATCGTCTCGGACAATTAAGTCCGTCGGCTAGGGCTGCGCCAGCAAGAAGAAATCGCTTTTCGCATTGCGAGACTAAGGGCAATTTCCCCTTCGAAATGGCGGACGAGAAACAAGAGTCGACCGAAGAAGCGATCATCGCCGCCCCGGCCATCGTCCTTCAGGAGATCGGCGGGGTCTGGACAAATTTCCTTCGCGAAGTGGGAAGCATGTTCTGGTTCATCATCCAGACGTTCCAGGAAAGCCTCGAACGCTTTCGCGAAGGCCGCGTCCCGTTTCGCGCCAGCAGTTTTTTCCGGCACGCTGAGCGCGCCGGCGTCGATTCCGTTCCGCTGGTCGCGCTCGTTTCGTTTTTTCTCGGATTGACCATGGCGCTCCTGACCGGCTATCAATTGCAGCGATTCGGGACCGAACGTTTGGTTCCCGGTTTGGTTTCAATCGCGTTCACGCGCGAGCTCGGCCCGTTAATCACCGGGATCATGCTCGCCGCGAGAATTGGCGCCGCGTTCACCGCCGAGCTCGGCACGATGACCGTCTCGGAAGAAGTTGAGGCGATTGAAGCAATGGGGATTGGGCCGCTACGTTTTTTGGTCGCGCCGCGCATGCTCGCGTTGCTTTTCCTAATGCCATGCCTGTCTACGATCTCGAACATGTCGGCGATTTTTGCGACGGCTTTGATCTCGAAAGCGTACTTCGCCATCGCGTTCCCCTACTTTGCCGATCTCGTTCGTGACGCGCTATTGATCCGCGATTTGATCACGGGCGTTCTGAAAAGTGTTCTGTTCGGGTTGTTGATCGCGGCCATCTCGTGCTATCGCGGTCTCAACGTGAAAGGCGGCGCTGCCGGAGTCGGAACAGCGACAACATCGAGCGTCGTGACCGCGATCACCGTCGTGATCGGCGTCGATACGCTCTACAACGTTGTTTACGTGAACTTCTTCCCAACATGAGCGCGAACAATTCGCACATGGTCGAGTTGCGCGACGTGAGAAAAGTATTCGAGGACAAAAAAGTTCTCGATGGCGTGTCGCTCACGGTCGAACCGGAAGAACGCCTCGTAATCATGGGTCAAAGCGGCAGCGGCAAGAGCACCATCCTGCGATTGATTCTCGGAATGCTCGAACCGGATGAAGGCGAAGTTTTCTTCAAACAATTCGAGATCACGCGTTTGAAGCGGCGCAAGTTGCAACAGGTCCGCCGCCACATCGGAATGGTTTATCAATACTCGGCCCTCCTCAGCTCGCGCAGTGTTCGGGACAATGTCGCGCTGCCGCTCGAAGAGCTGACCGATAAATCGGCCAAGGAGATCGACAAGATTGTCGATGCAAAACTCGATCTCGTTGGAATGAAGGACGCGAGAAATCTCATGCCGTCGGAGCTGAGCGGTGGAATGAAAAAACGGATCAGCCTCGCGCGCGCTTTAATGATGGAACCGGAGCTGGTCCTCTTCGACGAGCCGACCGCCGGGCTCGACCCCGTGATCGCGTCCGTGATCGACGAATTGATTATCGATTTAAGTGAAAGATCGAAGGTGACCTGTATCGTCGTAACACATGAAATGGCGAGCGCCTTTCGCATCGGCACGCGAATGGCTATGTTGTATCACGGAAAAGTTATCGAAGATGCGGATCCCGAGACTTTCAAACAATCGCAAAACCCGGTGGTGCGTCAGTTCTTGAGCGGCAGCACCGAAGGCCCCATTCTCGAAGGAAGCCAAGATGCAGTTGCATAAAAATGAAATCATGACCGGCCTTTTGGTCGTCGGGACCGCGGCCGTGCTCGTTTTTGTTTTGGTGTTGCTCGGCGCGCCGGGATTGTTTCGGCCGTTAAACACCTACAGGATTTATGTCGACAACGCCGCGGGTATAAAGGAAGGCGCGGTCGTGATGCTCGCCGGCCGCAAGATCGGCCAGGTCCACAAATTATTCTCGCCGGTTTCGCGCGAAGAAGAACGTCGCGCTGAAGAAGCGGCGGCGGCTTTGCGCCCCGAAGAGGCGACCGCGTCGCCAACTCCCTCAAATGGCAAACCGAAGTACGAAGCGCGCATCGATGTTCAAGTCGATCGCAGCGCGGTCGTCTACC
>Ga0126380_10000322_pt1 | contig 15205 bp, 14 predicted proteins | sample PanSoiMetPlot_26_FD_92544 | JGI IMG/M metagenome (GOLD analysis project Ga0126380, IMG submission 92544) | Tropical forest soil microbial communities from Panama - MetaG Plot_26 | ecosystem: Environmental > Terrestrial > Soil > Tropical forest > Bulk soil | place: Panama | collected 2016-02-17
ACCAGTTCCCGCGGGGCCGCGGACAGCAGGTTGAAGTGCACGCCGAGCAGCCCCTCAGGTGCGAGGCGGCCCAGCGCGTCGGTGACGCCGGCACCCTGGTCGCCGCCCTGGGCGACGTAGCGGCTGTAGCCGAGGCGCCGCATCAGCTCGGCCCAGGCGCTCGCGATGCGGCCGCTGTCCCAGCCGACCTCGGCCGGCTGGCCGGAGAAGCCGTAGCCGGGTATCGACGGCACCACCACGTCGAAGGCGTCCTCGGCGCTGCCGCCGTGCGCGGTCGGGTCGGTGAGCGGGCCGATGGTCTCGAGCATCTCGATGACCGAGCCGGGCCAGCCGTGGGTGATGATCAGCGGCAAGGCGTTTTCGTGCGATGACTTGACGTGGATGAAATGGATGTCCACCCCGTCGATCTCGGTCGTGAACTGCGGCAGGGCGTTCAGCCTGGCCTCGCACCGGCGCCAGTCGTAATCGGCCGCCCAGTAGCGCGCCAGCTCCTGCAGCATCGCCAGCTGCACGCCTTGCGACCAATCGTCGACCAGCTCCTTGTGCGGCCACCGCGTCGCGGTGACGCGCGCACGCAGCGCCTCGATCTCCGCCTCGGGGATCTCGACCGTGAACGGCCGGATCGCCGCGGCACCTGTTGACTCTTCGGTCGTGACAGACATGTGGGCCCCCTCGACAACTAGCGCAGGCGCAGGTGCGTCCCGCTGGTCAAGCCTCCCCTACCCGGATCCCCGCCGCCCGAATAGGGGATTCCGGTCATGACGGTGGATGGGGCTGGCCGCCGTCCTGCTCGGCGAGCCGCACAAGTGACCTTAGATCTGCGTCCCAACACGTCCCAAGCACCAGCACCGACAGGCACGCATGCTCGAGTTCGGCGTGCCTTTCAAGCCTCCTCGGCAGGAGCAATCCAACAGCGCAAACATTACTGGTCACGGCACCAGGACCAGGCTGACGGCCGTCTAGTGCCGCAGCAGGTCACGTTTGCCCCGTGGCCGCGCGGGTGCGGGTTCTCCGGAATAGAAGCACGTGGCGCCGTCGGCGACCACCTCGGCATCGGCCCGGATGCCGGCAGTTCCGGCGCCGAGGGCGGCAACGGTGAAGTCCAGTTCTGCCGGGGACCCCCCGCTGTTGCCCCGTTCGGCGTCGATAACGTCGTAGGAGATCGTCTGGCCGCCGGCCGTGCTCAACTGGCCCGCGCCGTGGCCCGGGATCTCCGGCGGGGCGTGTGCTCGGAGGAACGCTGCGATGTCCTGGGGATCACCGGGAACCATCCAGTACCGCGTCTGATCGATCAGGGGCGCGCAAGCCGGCTCCTGGGAGGGCTGGGCGAAGACGCCCCCCGGCAGGAAAAAGACCTGCACGGAACCGGGGGGGAGGATGGCCGCATCGAGCATCCGCTCAGCGTGCAGGTACGGGCCAGCCGCGCCGGCCGCCCAGGCAACACCAAGGCCCGCCAGGACCAACGCTCCGGCCACCGCCCACCGTGCCGGTGTCATGCAGCCTCCTTAAGCGCCACTCATCCTCGTGCCACGCCTCTTAGACGTTCCCGGCTGCCATGGCGCTCCCTGGTTGTGGGCGCTGGTCTGGTGAACCGGGCTCGTTCAGACTGGGCCGGTGGCCGGGCGTGTGCGGGTGCGGGAGATCGATGATGATGAGGGCCGCCGGCTGGTGCGGATCGTGCGCCGGGACAGTGGGTCGGTGGTGACCTGGCGGCGGGCGCAGATGGTGCTGCTGTCGGCGCAGGGCATGGATGTGGCCGGGATCGCGAAGGTGGCGTTCACCAGCGAGGACCGGGTCCGCGATGTGATCCGCAACTGCAACGCCGACGGTTCGATTCGCTGTATCCGCGGTATCGGGGCGGCCGGCCGCCGAAGTTCACCCTGGGCCAGCGCCGGGAGGTCAAGAAGATCGCCAAGTCCAGCCCGGCCGAGCATGGCCTGCCGTTTCTGCCTGGAGCCTGGCCAAGCTGGGCGACCAGGAGGTGATCCCCGAGCCCGGAGCCGCCGGTCGTGTTCTGCGTGGACGAGTTCGGGCCGCTGAACCTCCAGCCGCATCCGGGGCGGCAGTGGGCCGCGGTCCGCGGCAAGAGCAAGGAGCCTGGCCACAAGCCGCGGCCCCGCCGCGGTGCCGCCTACCGGCGCACCGCCGGGTGCGGCACCTGTTCGCCGCCTACCAGCTGGGCGAGGACAAGCTGTATGGGCCATCAAGCCGCGCAAGACCTGGGCCCGGTTCCTGGAGTTCTGCCGCTACCTGCGCTCCCTCTACCCGCCATCCATCCGGATCGCGATCGGCTGCGACAACTTCTCACCCCACCTGACCACCAAGAAGGACAAGCATGTCGGGCAGTGGGCGGCGGCGAACAACGTCGAGATCGCGGAACACTAGCACCCTGATGGGCCTGTCTGGGCTGGTCAGTGGGCTACGGTGGGGAACCGTGGAGCGTTCGAAAATGCCAGACCGCTACGCCTATCTCGGGCCGGAGGGCACGTTCACCGAGGCGGCCCTCGCGGCATTCGACCCCGCCGCCATCGACGGAGCCATCTCGTGCCCGACCGTGCAGGCCGCGCTGGACGCGGTGCGCGGCGGGGAGGCCGACCGGGCGATCGTGCCGATCGAGAACTCGGTCGAAGGCGCTGTCACCGCGACCCTCGACGAGCTCGCCACCGGCGCGGATATCACCATCTCCGCCGAACTGCTGCTCCCGGTGACGTTCGCCCTGCTGGCCCAGCCGGGCATGGCGATCGGCGACGTCAAAACCATCGGCGGGCACCCGCAGGCGCAGCCGCAGTGCCGGCGGTGGCTGGCGGCGAACCTGCCCGACGCGGAGTGGCGGCCGGCCTCGTCCAACGCCGAAGCCGCCCGGCAGGCCGCCGATGGCGTGATCGACGCCGCGCTGGCCGGGGCGTTCGCGGCCGAGCGGTACGGCCTGGCGGTGCTGGCCGGCGGGGTCAACGACGTGGCCGACGCGGTGACCCGGTTCGTGGTGGTCGGCCGCCCGGGGCCGGTGCCCGCCGCTACCGGCGCGGACCGGACCTCACTGGTCGCGTTCCTGCGCGAAGACCACCCCGGTGCGCTGATGGAGCTGCTCACCGAGTTTGCGGTGCGCGGGATCAACCTCACCCGCATCGAGTCCCGCCCCACCGGGGACGGGCTCGGCAAGTATTGCTTCTCCATCGACTGCGAGGGTCACCTCGACGACGCCCGGGTCGGCGAGGCGCTGATGGGGCTGCGCCGGGTGTGCGCCGATGTCAGGTTCCTCGGCAGCTACCCGCGCCATGACGGGGCGCCCGCGCAGGTCCGGCCGGGGACCTCAGACACCGAGTTTGCCCAGGCGGCAGCCTGGCTCGGGCGGCTCAGGTACGGCCGGGTTTAGCGGGTTGCCCAGGTCCCGCTACCTTCAGTGGGCCTCAGAGGTAGGGGCCGGACCCGCGGGGCGGTTGCGGACCCTCGTCGCCGGCCCCGGGGGGCATGGTCCCGGGGGGCAGCGCGCGGCGCATCTGCTCCAGTTGTGCCCGTGCGGCCATCTGCTGGGCGAACAGGGTGGTCTGGATGCCGTGGAACAGGCCCTCCAGCCACCCGACGAGCTGGGCCTGCGCGACGCGGAGCTCTGCCTCGCTCGGAGCTTCGTCCTCGGTGAACGGCAGCGAGAGCCGTTCGAGTTCCTCGGACAGCTCCGGGGCCAGGCCCTCCTCCAGTTCCTTCACCGAGCGCTCGTGGATCTGCCGCAGCCGCGCCCTGCTCTTCTCGTCCAGCGGGGAGGCGCGGACCTCCTCCAGGAGCTGCCGGATCATGCTGCCGATCCGCATGACCTTGGCAGGCTGCTCCACCATCTCGACGAGCGGGCGTTCCCGGTCGCCGCTCTCCTGACCGCTGTCCTCGCTGACCGCCATGCCTTCCGGCCCGACCACCACCAGTCTGGGCGGGGGCGCTCCGTCCCGGCCTGTGGGACCGCTGCCTGTTTGGTCTGTCATGGCTCCCAGTCTGTCCCTTCCTGTGGAATGCAATCACCGCGGGTCCGCGTGGGGCTCAGTTGGCGAGCAGGATCTTGCCCACGTGGGCACCGGCCTCCATCAGGCGATGCGCCTGTGCCGCCTCCGCCATCGGCAGCGTCCGGTCGATCACCGGCCCCACCTTGCCCGCGGCCACCAGCGGCCACACCTGGTCCCTGACGTCGGCGACAATGGCCGCCTTCTCGGCCACCGGGCGGGCCCGCAGCGTCGAGGAGAAGATGCTGATCCTCTTGCGCATCAGGGTGCCCAGGTCAATTTCCGCGTGTACCCCGCCGCGGGTCGCGATCTGCAGCAGGCGGCCGCCGGTCGCCAGCGTTTCGATGTTCCGCGCCAGGTACGGTGCGCCCATGATGTCGAGGATGACGTTGGCGCCCCGGCCGCCGGTGAAGTCCCCCACCATGACCACGAAATCGTCGTCCCGGTAGGAGATGGCGAGGTCCGCGCCGAGTTCGAGGCACCGTTCCAGCTTGGCCGGGGTCCCGGCGGTGCAGGCCACGACCGCGCCGCGCGCCTTCCCGAGCTGGATCGCCATGGTCCCGATCCCGCCCGCGCCGCCGTGGACCAGCAGTACCTCCCCGGGTGCCAGCCTGGCCTGGCCGAACACGCTCGCGTTGACCGTGCACGCCACCTCCGGCAGCGCGGCGGCGTCGGTCAGGCTCACCCCGCCGGGGATCGGCAGCAACTGGCCCGCGGGCACGGCGACCAGTTCCGCGTAACCGCCGCCGGCCAGCAGCGCGCAGACGCTGTCCCCCTCGCGCCAGCCTGACACCCCGGGCCCGATCGCTGCAATCCGGCCGGAACACTCCAGCCCAGGGTAGGCGGGCGCCCCGGGCGGCGGGGGGTAGAAGCCCTGTCGTTGCAGGACATCCGCCGGGTTCAGGCCGGCCGCGGCGACCTCCACCACGACCTCGCCCGCGCCCGGGTCGGGATCCGGGACCTCCTCCAGCTTCAGCACCTCCGGTCCGCCAGGGGAAGTGATGACGACCGCGCGCATGGGCAGCTCCAAAAGCCGGGGCATGGCTGGGTATGCCATTACCGAAGTGGTGACCTAGGCTCGGCGATGGGGCACTACCGGCGTAGCCAAGGCACATTGGATTCTCTTACGAATGAGAGCCGGGGTGAACGGCCTTGGACAAGAGCGAACAAGAGAAGCCCGCCGAGTCCGGCCCCGCCCGCCCGAAGTCTGCCTGGGCCGACATGTTCCTGTCCGGACCGGACGACCAGGAGGAGCCGGAACCAGGCGCGCCGGAGCCGGGTGTGCCGGGACCGGGCGCGCCGGGACCGAGTGCACAGGAGCCCGGTGTGCCGGGACCGGGAGCAAGCGACGAGGGTGCTGCGAGCTGGCCGGCGTCCGGGCTGCCGCCGTCTTTCGGGCAGCGTTCCGCCGCGGGAGAACCGCCAGCTGATTGGTACCGGCCATTAGGTTCGCTGCCACCCAGCGGGCCCCTGCCGCCGGAGCCCGCGGAGCGCGGCCCGCGCCAGCCGTCCGCCCCAGGCCAGCCAGCCGCCCCAGGCCAGCCACTCGCTCCGGGCCAGCCACTCGCTCCGGGCCAGCCACTCGCTCCGGGCCAGCCACTCGTCCCGGGCCAGCCGCCCGCTAGGGATCAGCCGCCAGCCGCGGACCAGCCGGAGCCTGGAGTGGCGGGCGGCCCGCAGGCCGCGTTCTCCCCCTGGGAGACAAACGAAACCGAGGAGGGCTACGGCTGGACCGGAGGCTACGGCTGGACCGGAGGCTACGGCATGGTCCCCGGCCAGCCGGAGGCGCAGGGCTACGACGCCGGCAACTCGCACGAAGGTGGGCCCGATGTGCTCGACCGGCGCGGCCAGCCACGGCGCCAGCATGGCGCTGACCCGATCGCGCTGGCCAGCGAACCAGACGGGCCACGCCGGCTCGTAGTCGGCGACACGGACGGGCTCGTCGGCCATGCTCCGAACCTAACGGTCGGCCGGGACAAGCCTTGACTCCGGCCGGCCGCGCTGTCGGCAGGCAAGTCTACTGTGGGTGGACACGGCAACCCGGCGTGAGCAGGGGGAGATCATGACCACACTCGAGAACCGGCCAAACACCGCACTGCTCGTCGTCGACGTGCAGCAAGGCGCCGTCAACGGAAATCACCAGCGCGATACGGTTGTCGCGAACGTCGGCACCCTGGTGGACAAGGCGCGCCGGGAACAGGTCCCCGTTGTCTGGGTCCAGCACTACGACCAGGGCTTGGTGCGGGGAAGCGACGAATGGCGCATCGTCCCCGAGCTAGCTCCGGGTGAGCAGGAGCCGCTCGTCGAGAAGAACTACGGCGATTCCTTCGAGGACACCACGCTCGAGACCGTGCTGGCGGGCCTGGGAGTCGGGCGGCTCATCGTCGTCGGCGCGCAGACCGACGCATGCATCCGCTCGACGCTGCACGGCGCGCTCGCCCGGGGATACGACGCGACCCTGGTCAGCGACGCCCACACGACCGAGGACCAGTCGGCGTGGGGGGCGCCGCCGCCGGACCAGGTCATCGCGCACACGAACCTGTACTGGACCGACCAGACGGCGCCCGGGCGGACCGCCGGGACGGTCGAGACCAAAGACGTCGACTTCGGCACGCCCTGAAAACGCCGAATGTCGTGGCCGGCAGCCATCGTTCCGCCGCGATGACCAGGTGCCCTCGGCAGCTGGTTACTGTGTGGAGTATGGAGCGCCCGCCGGACACCGGACTGCCCTGCAGTTTTTGCGGGAGATCGCAATATGTGGTCCGCAAGCTGATCGCGGGCCCGGGCGCGTACATCTGCGACGGGTGCGTCGAGCTGGCCCGGGGCGTGGTCGGCTCCGGGAGGGTCACCAATACCCTTCTCGGGCCGATGCACGTGGTGCCGGATCAGGAGGGACGGGTTCGCTGCCGCTTCTGTGACAAGCGCCGTGATCAAGTCGCCGGCCTGGTCGCAGTGCCGGGGGAAACGGGCGACAAGGCTTCCGGGCCTGCGACTATCTGCACCGAGTGCCTTTCGCTATGTATCGAGATCATCACCGAAGAGCTGACGTGACATTCTCCCCGCTCTAAAGGACGGGGAGTCCAGCGGTCGCCCGCTGGGTTTCCTGCTTCGCCGGCAACCGCGCCCGGCGCTCACCTGGCCGCAGGCCGCGTTGCTCGCGGGCCTGGTGCACGCACCTTCCGGGAACGACCCGCTGGCCCACCCGTCCTCGGCCAGGGCCTGTGAGGCGCACGTGCCCGGCCGCCTGGCCGCCACGGGAACGCTCACCCAAGCCCAGGCCGAACGCGCCTACCGGCAGCCGCCGGACCTGACTACCCGGAGGCCAGGTGTTCCAGGCCGCCCGCCATGTTCGGGCGGCCTTCGGCTGCCGGAATCGTCCAGGTGACGAACTTCGTGGGTCCCATGAATGGCTTGAGCGAGGTCATGATCTGGACGTGCGGAGAGGTGCGCATGAACTCCCGGAGCGCGGTGTCGTCTTTCCAGACCGACAGGGTCCAGTAGTCGCGGGCCAGCGGCTTGGCCCGCAGCGTGTAGCCGATCAAGCCATCTGCGGTGGCCAGCTGCTTGCGCACCGCCGAGACTGCCCTAAAGAAACGCGCTGTGGCGGTGATCCGCTTAAGCGGCAGATAGGAGGCCATGACCAGGTAGTCGGTTCCGGGCTCCATCTCCGCTCGGGCTGTCCAGGGCAGATCGGGCACGATACCGAACCTATCAGCGGATGAACCCGCCGACGGCGGCGAATCTGCTGAGACTACTGTGCGATTTGTGCAGGTCGTTCCAGGCTTCATCCTGGCCACGTCCATTGCGCGACCTCGGGCAGGTCCTCGCCGTGCTCGCGAGTCCAGGTGCGGGCTCGCAGCCGGGCGTCGGCCATCCGCTGCCGCAGGCTGGCCGCGCGGGGCCCCAGGCCGGGCACCCGGTCGATCACGTCCATGACCAGGTGGTAGCGGTCGAGGTCGTTGAGCATCACCATGTCGAATGGGGTGGTCGTGGTCCCTTTCTCCTTGTAACCACGGACGTGTAGCTGGTCGTGGTTGCGCCGCCGGTAGGTGAGCCGGTGCACTAGCCACGGGTAGCCGTGGAAGGCGAATATAACCGGCCTGTCCTCGGTGAATAGCGTGTTGTATTCGCTGTCGGGCAGCCCGTGCGGATGCTCCGACTCGGGAAGTAGCCGCATGAGATCGACGACGTTGACCACCCTGACCCGCAGGTCAGGTAGCTCGGTGCGGAGGATGGACGTGGCGGCCAGCGTTTCCAGGGTGGGGATATCACCGGCGCAGGCAAGCACCACGTCGGGCAGGGTGCCTGGCGCGCCATCGGAACTGGCCCACTCCCAGATGCCCGCGCCCCGGGCGCAGTGCAGCGCGGCCTCGCCCACTGACAGCCAGTCGGCCTGCGGCTGCTTGCCCGCGACGACGACGTTCACGTAGTGGCGCGACCGCAGGCAGTGGTCGTAGGTGGACAGCAGGGTGTTCGTATCGGGTGGCAGGTAAACCCGAACCACCCGGGGGCTCTTGTTCAGGACCACGTCAAGGAACCCTGGATCCTGGTGGGTGAACCCGTTGTGGTCCTGTCGCCATACGTGCGAGGACAGCAGGTAGTTCAGGCTCGCCAGCGGCCGCCGCCACGACACCTCTGTGCTGGATTCCAGCCACTTGGCGTGCTGGTTGAACATCGAGTCCACGATGTGGATGAACGCCTCGTAGCAGGTGAACACGCCGTGCCTGCCGGTGAGCAGGTAGCCCTCGAGCAGGCCCTGGCAGATGTGCTCCGACAGCACCTCGATGATCCGGCCGCGCGGGTCGAGCCGGTCGTCGTACTCGCCGATCCGTGCCTGCCAGTCCCGGCTGGTGACCTGAAGCATGTCGCCCAGCCGGTTGCTGACCAGCTCGTCCGGGGCGAAGGTCAGGAAGTTTGCCGGGTTGAGCCCGGTGACATCGCGCAGCCACCCGCCGAGCACCCGCGTCGCCTCATGCTGCGTCACGCCGGGCCGCTCGGCCGGCACGCCGTAGTCCCGCCAGTCAGGCAGCCGCAGGTCGCGCAGCAGGCTCCCGCCGTTGGCCACCGGGTTGGCGCTCATCCGGCGGTTTCCGGCGGGTGCCAGCGCGAGCAGCTCGGGCACCGGCCGGCCGGTGTCGTCGAATAGCTCGTCAGGCCGGTAGGAGCGCAGCCATTCCTCCAGGGCCTGGCAGTGCTCGTCGTTGGTTCGCGCGGCCGGCAGGGGTACCTGGTGCGCGCGGAAGGTACCTTCCACCTGCTGTCCGTCAACGACCGGCGGGCAGGTCCAGCCCTTGGGCGTGCGCAGGACGATCATCGGCCAGGCGGGCCGCGACTCATCGCCGTCCGCGCGCGCCCGGCGGTGGATCTCGGCGATCTGGTTCACGCACGTTTCCAGGGTGGCAGCCATGACCTGGTGCACCGAAGCCGGATCGGTTCCGCTGACCACGTGCGGTGTGTAGCCGTAGCCGCGCAGCAGGCTCAAAAGCTCCTCGTCCGAGATCCGCGCGAGCAGCGTCGGATTGGCGATCTTGTACTGGTTCAGGTGCAGCACCGGCAGCACCGCCCCGTCCCGGGCCGGGTTGAGAAACTTGTTGCAGTGCCAGCTCGTGGCCAGGGCACCCGTCTCAGCCTCACCATCGCCGACCATGCAAAGCACGAGCAGGCCGGGATGATCAAACGCGGCGCCATAGGCGTGTAGCAGCGAATAACCAAGCTCGCCTCCTTCGTTGAACGAGCCCGGAGTTTCCGGTGCACAGTGGCTCGGCACCCCGCCGGGGAACGAGAACTGGCGAAACAGCGCGGCCATGCCCTCCGCGTCCTGCGGGACGGCACTGTAGACCTCCGAGTAGGTGCCCTCCAGCCAGGCGCAGGCGTTCGGCCCCGGCCCGCCGTGGCCGGTGCCGACGACGTAGGCGACATCCAGGTCCTGCGCCTTGATCAGCCGGTTGGCGTGAGCATGCAGCAAGTTGAGGCCCGGCACGGTACCGAAATGCCCGAGCAGCCGCGGCTTGATGTGCTCGGGACGCAGCGGCTCCCGCAGCAGCGGGTTGCTCATCAGGTATATCTGCCCCACGGCCAGGTAATTCGCCGCCCGCCACCACGCATCGATCAGCCTCAGTTCCGCACGGCTGAGCGGGCCAGGCGCATCGCCCAGCACGTACGGTGCCGGCGCGACTGTCCTGCCGCCCCCGGCCGTTTCGAAGTCGGCGGCGGTGTCCCCGCCAATGCTCGCTGAGTGACTCATGTGCCCCTCCTGCCCGTGGGCATTCGCCGCTACACGCTCGCCAGCAGAGCGGCGGCTACGCTCGCTGGTATTTCCCATACCACCCGCTTGGCGATCCTGCGACAGCGGCCTGCAATGCGGCCAATCGCCGATTCGGCCATAAGGTCATCCATTGTGATGGCCGATCCCGCGGTCTCCGGCTTGGAGCGGAGGGAGGACTGACAGATGCAGGTGCTCGTCGTCAACGCCGGCTCTTCCAGCCTCAAGCTGCGCCTTCTCGACGCCCGGGATCAGGTGGTGGGGAGCGCTGACCTACCGGCCCGGGACTCGGGCATCGATCACCGCGACCTGACCAGGACGTTCCGTGACTGGCCGGCCCCAGATGCGATCGGGCATCGTGTGGTGCACGGCGGCACCCGGTTTACCGGGCCGGTCCTGGTGGATGCGACGGTCGAGAATGCGCTGCGGGAACTCACCGATCTCGCGCCGTTGCACCAGCCGAAGTCCTTGGCGGCGTTCGACGCGGTCCGCGAACTGCTGCCCGATGTGGCCGCGGTGGCCTGCTTCGACACCGCGTTCCACGCCTCGCTGCCCGTTGCCGCGGCGACGTACGCGGTACCGCGGGAATGGCAGCAGCGTTACGGGGTGCGCAGGTACGGCTTCCACGGGCTGTCGCACGCCTACTGCTCCCGCCGTGCCGCTGAACTGCTCGGGCGCCAGCCTGCCGGGCTGCGCCTGGTGACCTGTCACCTCGGCGCCGGAGCATCGCTCGCCGCGGTGGTGGACGGGCGCAGCATCGACACGACCATGGGCTTCACCCCGCTGGAAGGGCTGGTCATGGCGACGAGATCGGGGACGGTAGACCCCGGGCTGGTGCTATGGCTCGAGCAGCACGAGGATCTGTCACCAGATGTTGTCGCGAATGCCCTCGAACACCGGTCCGGGCTGCTGGCCCTGGCCGGCACCGCCGACATGCGAGAGGTGCAGGCGCGTGCCGTCGCGGGTGATGAGGCGGCGGTGCTGGCATTCGACGTGTTCATCCATCGCCTGGCTACCGGGATCGGCGCGATGGCCGCCGCGGCCGGCGGGCTCGACGCGCTCGTGTTCACCGGCGGCATCGGTGAGCGTTCCCCGCTGGTCCGGGCCGCCGCTGCCAGGCGGCTGGGCCACCTCGGTGTCCACATCGACCCCGGGCACAATGATGACGTCCAGCACGATGCCGACATCAGCGACGCGCGGGCAACGGCACGCACCCTCGTGGTGGCCGCCCGCGAAGACCTCGAGATCGCCCAGGAGACCCGCAGTGTGCTCGGCGCCGGGGGCTAACCGGCCAGGGTCTTGACGAACCGGACGCGGTCCCAGCTCATGGCCCCGCTCGCCGGGGTGGATGCCGACGAACCGGCGGGGAATCGGACGCGACGGCACCGCCGGCTGCGCGCCACACGAGGGCGGCGGCACGCGCAGGCCAGCCGGGGGGCGGATCGTCACCGGCAAGAGCGCGGGCATACCAGGATCCCGTACCCAGGGTGACCGCGACCTCCAGGTCGGCGTCGGCGTCGATGAGGCCCAGCCGCTGCGCCCGGTCGAGGATGGCGCGGATGCGACGGCGCCGGGGCGCTATGACCTGCGCCTGGTAGCGCGTGCGCGCCTCGGGTGCGGTGCTGTCTTGCAGCATGGTGCCGACCAGGGACAGCCGCCCGGGGCGGGAGACGCCCCGCTGGAAGTCGGCCAGCTCAGCGACCAGATCGGCGAAGGGGTCGGCGGTGGCGGCCTCGGGCCCGGCATCCGCGGCGGCCTTGAGCGCGTCGGCGGCCAGGCTGGCCTTGTCCCGCCACCGGCGGTACAGGGCCTGGCGGGTGGTGCCGGCTTCCTGGGCGACCGCGGCGACGGACATGGCCTGGTACCCGAGCGCGGACAGGTGCCGATGGGCGACCTCGAGCACCCGGGCGTCGATGCCGGGGTCGCGGGCGCGCCCGCGGTGACGGCCCCCGGTTGACGGCACGCCGATCATTTAAATACAGTACAGCATTGTATTGCTGAAAGCCGCGAACCAAGAAACGAGGAGAGGCCGTGGTCGTCGAGTACATCCGTTACACCGTTCCGGCTGACCGGGCAGATGGCTTCGTGGAGGCGTACCGGAAGGCCGGCGGGGTCCTTCATGCGGACCCGCACTGCGTGGCCTATGAGGTGGCCCGGGGCGTGGAGCAGCCCGAGCACTTCGTGGTCCGCATCGAGTGGGACTCCATCGAAGGCCACGAGCAGGGTTTCCGCTCGAGCCCGGGCTTCGGCGAGTTCTTTGCGGCGGTGCAGCCGTTCTTCGCCGACATCGACGAGATGAAGCACTACGCCGTACAACGCCCCGGCACCCAGGCCTGACGGCCGGTCACCGGCGACCCGCGGGGTAGTGTTTGACCCAAGGCGGGCAATGACTGGTTCGACGGTGGCGACGAAGTACTGGCACCGCACCGGTGACGGGCGGGTTCAGTGCGATGTGTGCCCGCGGGCCTGCCGCCTGCGGGAGGGGCAGCGGGGATTCTGCTTTGTCCGGATGCGCCAAGACGGCGCGGTGGTTCTGACGACCTACGGGCGCTCCAGCGGTTACTGCGTGGACCCGATCGAAAAGAAGCCGCTCAACCATTTCCTGCCGGGATCGCCGGTGTTGTCGTTTGGCACCGCCGGGTGCAACCTGGGCTGCCGGTTCTGCCAGAACTGGGACATCTCCAAATCGCGGGAGACCGACACGCTCGCCGACGCGGCATCGCCGGAGGCCATCGCCCGGGCCGCGGTAGATCTTGGCTGCCGCAGCGTCGCCTTCACCTACAACGACCCGGTCATCTTCCTGGAGTACGCGATCGACGTGGCCGCCGCCTGCCGGGAAGCCGGCCTCAAGACGGTGGCCGTGACCGCCGGGTACATCTGCTCGCAGCCACGGGCGGACTTCTTCCGGCACATCGACGCGGCGAACGTCGACCTCAAGGGATTCACCGGAGACTTCTACCACCGGGTGTGCCTGGCCAGCCTGGACCCGGTGCTCGAGACCCTGCAGTACCTTACGCACCAGACCAGCGTGTGGGTGGAGATCACCAACCTGCTGATCCCCGGGGTCAACGACTCCGACGCGGAGATCAGCGCGATGTGCCAGTGGGTGGCCCGACAGCTGGGGCCGGACGTGCCAATGCACTTCACCGCCTTCCACCCAGACTTCAAGCTGCGCGACCGGCCGCCCACACCGCCCGCAACGCTGGCCCGGGCCCGGCGTATCGCCCTCGACAACGGCATCCGTTACGCCTACACCGGCAACACCCACGACACCACCGGGCAGAGCACCTACTGTCACCGTTGCGGGAAGCTTGTGATCGAACGCGACTGGTACCGCCTGGGCGCCTACCGGCTCACCTCCCAAGGCCGGTGCATGAACTGTGACACGCCTGTGCCCGAAGCGTTCGGCACCTCGCCCGGAGCATGGGGACCACGGCGCCTGCCCGTGCGGCTTGCCCCGCCCACGGTGCCGGGCCACCGCTGAGCACAACGCTCTCGGGTCCGGCGCCGCGCCGCCGGCGGCGCCGCGAAATCGTCCGTGCGGGCAGCGGAGGCGGTATTAGGGTCGGGTGATGCTCGCGCTGAGGACGGTTGCGGCTGCCCCGCACGTGGCGCTGGCCGAGGTTCCGGATCCGGTGCCCCTGCCCGGTCAGGCCCTGGTCCGCGTCGTGGCCTCGTCGCTGAACCGGGGCGAGGTCCTCGACCTCCCGGGCAAGCCGCCCGGGTCGGCGGCTGGGTGGGATGTGGCAGGTGTCGTCGAACAGCCTGCCGCCGATGGCAGCGGGCCGCCACCGGGGACCCGGGTGACCGGGCTGGTGCGCAGCGGCGCGTGGGCGCAGTTGGCGGCGGTCCCGGCCGACCGGATGGCGGCGCTCCCGCCGCAGGTGCCCGACGCCCAGGCTGCCGCGCTGCCCACCGCGGGGCTGACGGCGCTGCGCGTGCTTGAGGTCGGCGGGCTGGTCCTGGGCAAGCGGGTGCTGGTCACCGGCGCGACTGGCGGGGTCGGCCGGATGGCGGTACAGCTCGCGCACCTGGCTGGCGCCCAGGTGACCGCGCTGGTGCGCGACCCGGCCGACTCGGCTGATCTGCTGCGCCGCCTGGGCGCCACGGTCGTCACCGCCGAACTGGCCGGTGACTTCGACGTCATCGCCGACGGCGTCGGCGGGACGACGTTCGGGCTCGTGATCGAGCACCTCGCCCCGCACGGGGTGCTGGTGAACATCGCCACCCAAGACGATGTCGAGACCGTCACCTTCCGGGCCAAAGGCTTCGACCGCGCCTACGGCGCGCGGGTCTACACGCTGAACCTCCCCGACGAGCTCACCGCGCACGCCAGCGGGCCCAGCGATCTGGCGCGGCTGTGCGCCCTGGCCGCAAGCGGCCGCCTCGACGCCCAGGTCGAACTGGAATGCTCCTGGCGCCGGCCCGGCGAGGCGATCGACGCCCTGCTCGGCCGGCGTATTGGCGGCAAAGCCGTGCTGCACATCGCCTGACCCGGGCTCAGCCGCCGGCCGGCACCTTGTCCACGGAGGCGTCGAAGATCTGCGCGATCGAGGCGTCCAACTGCGCGTGGAACTGCTCGTCGGTCTGCTGGTCTGATAGGCCCTCGAGCAGCGCCCGGGAGAAACTTGCGATCATGCTCGGTTCCCTGGCCAACATCGCGCACGCCTTGTCGCGGCTGTAGCCGCCGGACAGGGCCAGCACCCGGAGGACCCGTGGGTCGGCGGCGAGGCCGGCGTAGCGGCCCGGCTGGGTCGGGATAGTCAGCTTCAGCATGACGGCGGCGTCGCCGGGCAGCGCCTCGATGCGCGTCTGCAACGCGTCCCGGAGCAGGATCTCCGCTTCATCCTTGCGCGGGCTGCCGATGCTGACCTCGGGTTCCAGGATGGGGACCAGCCCGGCGGCCGAGATCTGCGCGCCGTACTCGAACTGCTGATCGGCGATCGCGGCCACCCCG
>Ga0126380_10000323_pt1 | contig 15194 bp, 19 predicted proteins | sample PanSoiMetPlot_26_FD_92544 | JGI IMG/M metagenome (GOLD analysis project Ga0126380, IMG submission 92544) | Tropical forest soil microbial communities from Panama - MetaG Plot_26 | ecosystem: Environmental > Terrestrial > Soil > Tropical forest > Bulk soil | place: Panama | collected 2016-02-17
CAGAGCCGATGCCGTCGCTCCGATGCAGACGACGGATACATTCTGGCCGGTCTCCGGAGCCACAATCGTGGTCAGGGTAGTGCCCTTAGATGAGGCCGCTGTCAGCGTGAGCGCGCCGCCGGATGTCGGTTGGAAATTCTGAACAATGGCATTGGAGGATGCCGATGACAGAACGGCATCAATAGTCGCAGTGCCATTGAGAAATCCGAACGTCTGATCCGTCACGCCAGACCCTGGCGTATAGCCATAGGCAGAGCGCGGATCCATCAGGCCGTTGCCGATATCGCTCAGATCCGGCCCGCGCTGGCTATTGGTGTCTCCAGGAGACGACGACGCCGGAATTCCGAAGGTGATGAGCGGACCAGAATATGCCGTGATGGCCATTGGTTAGCCTCCGAGAACGTCAAGACGTCGGGTAGGTGCCCCAGACGGCTCGCCAATCATAGTATGTCGGCACGTAGCGCTGATAGCCCTTCACCAACAGATTATCAGTTGAGAACTCTACCGACATGTCGCTTTCGAAGGCCTCACGCTCGAAGAAGACGAGGCCGTCTTCTCCAGTCAGGAGGAACCATGCGAAGTTGCTGGTCAGATAATCCCACACGAAATATCCGCCGGTAAACGACTCCTCCATGTGCTTGACGGCATTGATGTCGTTGTTGCCGGTGCCGACGCGGAGTTCGGACAGGAAAAGACGAGCGGCGATCGGTTCGAGGTTCGGCGGGACGATGAGCTTGCGGGCTCTGGCGTGGATCTTGAGGCCAGCATAGTCCTTGTAGGTCGATCGGATCGAGATCCCAGCGTTGAGGAGGGATGTCTCATTGAGAGACACATCCGGTGATGGCTGATTGGCGACAGATCCGCCATCGATCGGATGCGCCGTATTGATCATCGACACGCCGTCGCCTTGGACCGCCGGATTGAAGACGTTTCCATTGTTGAAAACGTTCGCGCTATAGACCTCTTCCGTTTCCTTGAACGAGCGCTGAAGGCCCATATTCTGCGGACCAAACTCAGACTTGTACAAGTTGTCCGCGATAGCCTTGCGGGTGATGGCAAAGCCCAGACCAATCTCGAAATGCTCTGCGTTGTAGACGAATCTCTGGCCCGCATTGTTGTCGAAGGAGGTCGGCGCACCTTCCTGCTTCAATTGGGCATATCCCAGATAACGGACGTGAGCGCGACGCTCCAGCGCCATCTTGGAATCGAGGCGCTTGAGAACCTGCGGCCACTGGCGCGGGATCTCCGGATACTTGCCGCTGATGCCGTAGAGGCCGGGCAGCAGGAGGTCTTTGATCTGAGAAAGTGCGACGGGCATCGTGATCTCCTGCCGTTACGAACTGCGCGCCGTGAGATTGTTACGGTCGCAGTTGTTCAATCTCACGAGGACCATGTTGGCTGCTGTCGTATTATCGGTCCCGTTGATGAAAGCGGCGGTGCCGATGGCTGGAACCCCCGGCGGCGCGTACGCCGAGTAGAAGTCCACGATGCGCCAGGGTAGAGTGTTGGTGGACCCTACGGTGCTCGACAGCAGCGTCGCGTTTGAGTAACCGGTGGTCGTATTGCCGAGCGATGAGGTGACGGTGTTGCCGGCATTGAGATTGATGAAGCTCGACGTGATGGCCGCGCTCGTCGATCCCTGGATCAGAAACAATTGATCCGGATCATCAACGATGTAGGCGCGGACATCGCCGGTCGATCCAGTCACCGATCCCGTGTAGGAGTTGGACCAGACGACGCGACCCGCAGCGGGCTGGAATTGCTCACAGCCCATGAACACCCCGCGGATCAGGCTGATGCCGCTGGCTGCCGCAGTGATGTAATTTCCGCTGTTGTTGGTGCCGCCCGTGCTCGACGAGACGACCGTGTCGCCGCGGAACATCTGGCTGGCATCGGTGGATGCGATCCAAACAGGCGTGAGCCCAGCCGTCGGGGATCCGCCTTCGATGCGGCCGAAGGCCTGAAAGCCCAAAGTAGGGTTGCCGAGAGTGTTCGCCATAGCGCGCCGCTCCGTTGCCGATCATTGGATCGGTGGTGGACTCAGCTTTGCCAAACTCCGTTTGGCTGCTGATTCCATCGCGGCGTGCGACGGTCTTGGCTTCGCGCCGTGGAGCAATCAAGCTCCGAATTTCTCTTCGCTTTTACATAATAATTTTTCGCTCGTCAAATTCACCAAAGAATAGGCCGCCCGAGTTTCCCCGAGCGGCCCGCACCGTACCTGCCTAGCCGAGCCCCGCCCGGCCAAGCCCAGCCTTGCCTTGCCATGAGTGAGCCAAGCCCCGCCCTGCCAAGCACTGCCAAGCCCTGAGGTAGTCCCTGCCTTGCCCAGCCCGGCCACGCCAAGCCCTGCCGCGCCCAGCCTCGCCGCGCCAGTACCCACCAATTTATTTTGTTGGCAGACCGCTGTCAATATTGCGAAGCGCCGTTCGATAGATTAAGGTTGCTTGTCGCGTCACTGAGCGCGCATTCTCAACATCGGAGATACAGTCATGCAAATCCGAACCGTTATTCGTGGGACCAAGCCATTGCTGATGCACAATATTCAGCTTGCAAATCCGGATAATACGTGGGCACAGCGTATCTCGGAACTGACCAAAAAGCGCAAGAAGACCGAGGACGACCGCCGCGATATCGCCCGCCTCGAATGGATGGGAAGTCTCTATACCCATGAAGGAATGGTCGTCATTCCAACGGCCAATGTTCTGAAATCCTTCAAGGAGGCTGCCAAGATCACGAAAGAAGGCAAGGCCGTCAGCCGCGCCCTCACGCCGCTTGAACTCGTTGTTCCCCTGGAATACTCCGGCCCCAAAATGCCTGAGGAATTGCTCGAACTGCCGGAGTTTCGCGACCAGACAAGCGTCAACGTCGGCACGCAGCGCGTTGTGCGGACACGGCCGATTTTCCGCGCCTGGACCGTTATCATCGAATGGGAACTGCTCAGCGAAGTTCTCGAATTCGATGATTTCGCCAAAATCGCAAGGCTTGCAGGGCGAGTCGAAGGACTCGGCGATAACCGAGTCAATGGCTGGGGACGCTACGATGTGGACATCAAAGTCATTGAGAACGCGCGAAAGGCAGCATGATGAGCACCATGTTCCAACCCAAACGCGCGGACGGACGAGCCGTCTGGCGCGTCATCTTCGATGACATCACGACTCGCATCAAGGCCGATGCGCTCAAGGTCAATGACGTCATCCCCCATTCCGAAATGCGCTCCTTGCTGAATAAGAATGAGCAAGGCAGCTACTACGCGGCCATCCACAGGGTTAGCGACGAACTGGCCAAAACAATACATCGCAGCCTGCAGCCCGCCCGATCGGTCGGTTATCGGCTCATTGCCGGAACCGGACAGGTGGAATTTGGACAGGCCCACCGCAAGCGCGGCGTCCGGAACATGCGCAAAGGCCTCGCGCTCGTGAAGACGGCAGACCGATCATTGATGACCACGGCCGAGCGCACGTGGGCCGACAAGGTCGAATGCGGGATGGTGACGCTCGCTACGATCACTGCCATGCACGACGAGCGCCTAATCGAAATCGATGCCCAACTCAATGAGCTTCGTACGGCATCGTTTACATCAAACCGCGAGCAGAAGGCCACGAACGAGGAGGTGGCTGAACTTAAACGCCGTGTTGATGAGATCCTAGCCAAGAAGGACGCCGAATAAGGCTACCTCACGGCTGGGCTTGGCCGGGCATGGCAGGGCATGGCGTGGCAAGGCCGGGTCTACCTCAAGGCTTGGCAGGGCCGGGCAAGGCAGGGCTGGGCGCGGCGCGGCTAGGCAGGGCAAGGCTGGGCTAGGCTGGGCTTGGCAAGGCAGGGACTACCTCAGGGCGTGGCACGGCACGGCGGGGCCGGGCAGGGCTGGGCTACCTCGGGGCAAGGCGGGGCATGGCAGGGCATGGCGCGGCTAGGCAGGGCTGGGCTGGGCATGGCAGGGCAGGGCATGAGACGAGGAGGGTTTTCGGATCCTCCTCGTTTTTCTTAGCGCTCGTCCTTCGGGACAGGAATCGCTGCGAATGTTGCCTCGTGCGTCCTATTGATATGATTGAAGTTCCTGGCAGTCGGATGATCTCCACCCGGAACATCAACGCCGCCGCGAAGCTGCATCTCCTTCAGTTTCATCGGCTCCTCAGCGGCTCTGCGCTCGCGCATCTTGGCCCGCGCCGAAATTTCCATTGGACGCGCCGCCAAGACGAGACCGCCGACATTGATCTCGCCTGTTTGCCCACGCTTGCCCCACATGCCATCGAAGCGGCCATCGAAGTCCTCGTGATGGACAGGTGTCCACCCTCCCCGCTCGAATTGACTGCGAATCTCGGGAAACGGCTGCCCGCGAACCTCTGACGTTATCCAGACGAAATCGACTCCCTCTGGCATCAGTTCCGGCGAAATGCCGAACCGGCTGATTCCCGCCTCGTTGGCGTAATCCGGATCCATGTTTTCCCAGTTCATGCGCCGGCCGCCCATCTGCGATTTGATGTCGGACAGATTGGTGGCCCGTGCCGCGGTCTGCCGGATCGGATCCCGCATGACTGGCGTTACTCTCGTGCGCGGGCGTCCGACACGACCCTTCGGACGCGGAACTTCCTCATTGGTCTCGTCGGTCATTGCTGGATTGCTCCTGTCGCTTTGCGGTTCAGCATCAGTTGCTTATTTCGCGCGTATTCGGAATCGCTCTGACCGAGGCTCTTGGCGAACTCGCGCTCCTCGGGTGTCAAGGTTATTTGATTTCTGACCGGCTGACCGTTCGGTGTCGGCGCGTCGCGGGACACTGGTGCGCCCATGGGAATGCTCCTGCTGCTCGGCGGGGGGGGATCTCGTTCGTCGGCGGCGGACGTCGGCGTGTCTTTGGAATAGCCCATTTTCCGATCGAGAAATTCATAATAGGCATCGGAGTCCGGCGCCAGACCTTCGATGTTGATGGCGTAATTGTGGAGTGCCGCCACTCTCGGCATAGCTTGTCCCATCCCTTCGGGATGTCTCAACAGCCAGTCCTTCTGGCGCGGGGTAATCCCAGGTATGGAATTCAATTTCTCCTCAAGTGTCTGAGGAGGCTGCTGCTGTCGCGTCTCAGGTGCGGGCGGCGCGGCCTTGTGCGCCTCAAACCTCGCCTTCGTCTGCATCACATCACGCAGTTCGATATGGGCCTGCATGATGTCATTGTCAGCGATTTCCTCGGCCTCGAAATCGTTGGCTGCGCGCGCGTTTCGCTTGGCCTTGCGGGCGGCTTCGAGGCTGCGACTGAGCCGGTCCTCGGTTTCGGTCAAATAGGCAAGATCGGATTCGGCACGGTCGGCGCGCTCTCTGGCAAGCGCTTGCTCTTGATCTCGTGCCTGCCGTTCCAGGTTGGCCGCGCGAGACGCTTCCTGATCGCGATGATTTCGCGCCATGCGCTCGGCGTTTTCCAGTTCCTGCAGCCGTTTCTTGAGTGCAGGAACGTCATCCTCCTGATGCTCTTCAACATGAGGAGCGGGTTCTTCCTTCTTCTCCAGCTCCGGAGGATCTGCGACTGCGGGAGCAGGATCTGGCGAGAGGTCGATCGTTACCGGCTCCTCGGTCGGTACGGCCTTGATATCTTCCTCACGGCGGAGCGGCTTCAGTCTGGCCATCAGAGCACCATACTCGGATCCTTGAGGCGCAGCTTGATATGGCTGTCCTCCATCAGGCGACACGGAACGTCATTGATCATCAGGGTGAAGGAATCGATAACGCGGAACGCACACCAGTCGCCGACATCTACCTTCTGGCCAGCAAAATCGTTGATCGCATCATCCAAGAACGCTTTGGGTCCACACTTTACGACAAGCCCAGCCTTTCCCTGCCAGACGTCCTCTTCGACATTGGACTGAGGACGGATAACGCCTCCGGCGGTTTTCTCATGGCGGATGTAGATTGCCACCAGCACCATGTTGAACATGACCTCCACACCGGACAGGTCACCCAGCTTGGTCAACATCTTGAACTTGGCTTTGAGCGGCGTATCAGCCTTGGAGAAATCCTCGATCGTCTGCTTGGGAACGGCTACCGGCATCTATCGTCCTTTCAGGATGTCATCGTCGGCTTCGGTGAGAAGTTTCTGCGCATTTTCGAGGCCGCGGATGTATCCCACGGCCTCGCGGTAGGCTGGATAGTCATCAATCCCCATGCCCTCGGTCACGGCCTTCTCGTATTTGAGACGCTCCGTCTGGATCCGATCCATGGCCACGGCATGGAGATGAGAGCCCATCAGGCTTTGGCCTTCTGGAGCCGCCCGACGCCGCTCTCGGCACCGGCCGTCATCTTGATCCGTCCCCCGCTCGCGCGGTTTGGCTTCGAGCTATTACGGGAGGCGTATTCCTTCCATGCTCCTTCGTTCTCCGGCATCTCGCCGGCAATGGCCCCGCCCCGCTTCATGCCCGGCGGGCGTGGCGGCATGGGGGGAACGCCTGCTCCCATGGGCGGCGGCGGGGCCATAGGGCCGCCAGGACCAGGAGGGGGAAGGGGCGGACGCGCGGCGCCGGCCGCCAAAGCAGAAAGGGCCGGGGCCAAAGCCCCGGCAGTCGCAGGACCCGGCAGGGCACCGGGGCCAGACGGTGGAACGATCGTGATGTTCACATCACCTTTGACCTTGCCGCCGCGGGCATAGCGGCTCGAGCTCTTGCGTCCCGGCACCTTGGATTCGCTGCTATGTCGCATCATGCGGCGGATAAGGGCCTTGTCCTGAGCCTCATCGGCATGCGCTTCTCCGCCGGCCGCGCGCATCATCTTCTTGGCGCGCTGATGACCGACCTTGCGTTCGTGGTGATCACTGTAGGGATGGGCCATGGCTCTATTCCTTCTCCACCTTTACGGGGAACGTCGGGCGCGGAACCACCGGATCGGAGTTATAGGTGGCATCGTTCTCCTTGCCGCCGGATAGCCGCGACGCCTTGTCGGCGGGATGCTCATAATCTGCGCCCGGCACCACACGGTGCAGCGTGGCTGCGCGCTCCTTGCGCACTTCGGCATCGTTCGGATGGGCCATCAGGATCCTCCTGTCTTTGGCTTGGCGCGGGCGGCCGCCGCGGCGATGCGTGTCATTTCTCGCTTGTGGGCGACATCAGCGGCATGCCGCTCGTTGCCCTGCTGCATATCCTGCATGTGGTGATCCCGGTCCTGAGCCAGCGATTGCTCATGCTGCCGCTGATCCCGTGCCAGTTCCTGCTCGTGGACGTCCTGCTCGTGGCCGAGGCTCTGCAGATGATCGGTCAGGCCGTGGAAAAGATCGGTGAAGTGCCCTTCGTTGGCGCGCTGCATGTCGGCGGCATGAATGATCTGCTCCTGCTGGATCTTGAGCAGGGATTCGACGAGCTTCAGGTAGCCCAAGCGTTCCTTCGTGGCCTGATCCTGCGCCTGACCCTGCGTGCGCGCCTGCGATTCCGAGGCTTTGATCTGCGCTTCGATCCATGCAATCTGGTTCTTGAGATTTTCCGCACGCTCCTTGGCCTGGATTGCCATCATGCGCGGATCCGGCGCGGGCGGATCCGGCTGATCCTTGAGCAGGCCCTCAGCGTCAATGCCGCCGATGCGATAGATGCGGCGAAGCACGGCGCCGACGTCGTGAAACATGGGATACTTCGACACCATCGTGTCGAGAATGACGGCCTTGGCGATACGATGAAGCGACGTTGGATTGTTCGGATCCGCTACCGGAACAAGTTCGTACTTGTTCAGAGCTTCGATGAACTGTTCCTTGGTCCAGGCATACATCTGCCCCTTGGAATGGCGCCAGAATCCTTCCGGATCTTCGCGAAAACGCTCTTTCAGAAGGCCAAATTCCTCGGCCTGAGCGGTGTGAAGCCGCTTGTGAACGGCATCGATTACCTTCGTGGCCTGTTCGATGATGGCCATGATGGTCCCGACCGGAGTGTCCTGCTTGCCCTCGCCCACGCCGATCTCGGCCGTCTGACCAAGTCTCTGACCAACTTCCTCGACATGCTGAGCAAATTGCTGGGTAGCCGCCCCAGGCTCCTTGTAGGGAACCGGCATCACGGCCTGATTGATCGGCATGTTCGGCGGAATATCGATGGCAAATCCGCCACCAGGAGGAATGCGGATTTGATTTGTCAGTTGCCGCCCTAGGCCCTTTGCGTAGATAAACCCAGGAAAGTTGGCGAACATCCCACTGTCGATGAACTCCCGCCACAGAGCCGTGAGCGCGACCGTGGTGTTGCCGAGAAGGTGAATGAAGCCGAGGCCGTAGAAGCCGAGACCCCGGATGAATGGGAACTGCACGAAAAACTGCTTCGGCAAGCACTGCTCATCATCCTCGGCCCAGTTGCGGCGAACGGCCAGCACCTGCCGGGAAACCTTCTCCAACGTCACGCAGTACGGCAGCGGAACGCCTTTGCCCTTGAATTGAGATGGGGCAAACTGATCGAGATCCGCCTCGCAATAGCACTCATAGATCACATAATCCTGGTCCTCAGGACGCTGCGGCGGTTTCACCCCACTGATCTCGGCTTCCTTCTTTTCGACCGGGTTCGGCGATTCCACCTGCGGCGGCGCGAGGCTCACGTCGCGGTAATGCCCTGAGATCTGCATGCGGCGCAGCGTAGACGGGCGCATCTTGATGACGTGCGTCACGCGTCCGCAATTGCGGATGTCGGTGGCCGTGTTGCTGATGATCAAGTCCTGAGCGGTTACCGATTCAGACACCTGACGGCGACGCAGAGGACAATTGTAGACCTTCTTGAAGCCGTCGCCTCCAAAGCCAACACCAAACAGCATCCGATCGGTGTCCGGCACGTATTCAGATGCCGTGACCGTCAGGAAATGGTTCATGTCGGTTTCTAGGGCACTTGCGAGATCATCAAGCTTATCGGGCGCCTGCTGTAATGGGGGCGCGCCCGGCTGTTGAGGGCTCGTTCCGGCTGGCCCCTGCGGCAGGGTGGGTGGAGGGACAGCAGCAGCCGAAGGCAATGGTTTGGGAGGAGCATCATTGCGGACTTTGACTGGACCCGTCGCAGGCAATAGCTCGCCGCGGGCCGTGGCCTGGAATCTGACAATCGCCTCAAGCAGCAACGGATGACGAACCGTCGACATGCCTTCAAGAGGCGCCGACGTCTCAAGGCCTGAGCGCGGGACCTCCAACTGAAGTCCCAGAAGTGCAATGCCTCTCTCGCGCGTGTTCAGCCAATCGCGGCGGGATTGCTCATCAGAGGCGATTCCCTCGTAGAGAGTCGCTCCGAGCGTCGATAGCCGGCCATCATCAATTTCGTTGGCGAGATTGTCGAAAAATCCCTCGGTCACCACACGATCAGGATTCGACCGATCCGGATTGAAGTCTACGACGACGGTGCCGTCCGGCTTCTCGATAACCGCGGCGCCATCTTCGAATCGCACCCCCGGCGCAACCTCATCTTTCGGCAAATCCACCGTCACCGGATCGAACGGGTTCGGCTCTGGCTCGGGATCCACCAGCCTGATCGGGGCGGCTTTCGGCGATAGGGCCATCAACGGCTCAAATGACTGAATTTGCGCTCACAATTCGCACAAATACCATGCGTGTGGGCATTTCGTCAAAATGTGGTGCGCCGCTCGCTTCTTGCCACTAGGAAGGACCTGAACAGGGAGAAAGAAAAATGAGCGTTTATCTCGTGTACGTGACGGGAAAGGCCGAGGGAACATTGCGTCAAATGGACTCTGGCAAATGGCTGTGGCGCCGCCTCAATGACGGTAGAGCAGTCTTCAGTTCAGATTTAACTCTGGATGAAATCCGGAACTACATTGCCAAGAATCGCGATGTTCAAGCTGATTCCATCGATTTTATTGGTCTTCAGGAGCGATAGTCCGTCAAAATGTGAGGCTCCGATCGCTTCTTGCCAAGGCAACGGGGCTGGGATAAAAAAGTTGCGCCGGTCGGGGCACCACCCCCGCCGGCGCTGATCTCGTCACGGGCGAGACCGTAGAACGGCTCTTGCTATAATGCCGTTCTGTGCCTTCTTCAAGGCTCTCCCGTCCAGATCAGTTCCAATTTTGTGGTCCCGTGTGTCGCAGGCGGCGACCGATCCCGGCGCGCGGGCTTGGCCTAGGATGGGATTTGCGCTCAAAAGGCCGTCATGGGGTCTGGTCGAAAGGCGGGATGCCCCGAGCGCCGCGACTGAGACGCGAAAAAGTCCGCCGTTTGGCTGGGTTTCAGCATGGTGAGCCATGTCCCAGCCGGCTCCGGCATGCGACGCCCGGCTCCATTGAGCAGGTTGCGCCCCGGAAGACCGCCGCCGCGCCTAACCGCGCGGTAGGTCTGGTCTTTCCGGGGTGCTCAACCCTCACCATTGAGCAGGCACTTGAGGGAGAAAGAGAATCTAAGCAGCCCTCTTATGGGACGACACCGATCCATCCAAATGGCAATACGTTGCGTTTGTTACAACGAACACAAACCATTTGGAATTGGACTTGATTTCACGCCGGATACAACGCCGCCGACTTAGGCTGGTACTTGTGCTCCTCCTCGACCTCGACGGCGCGCTCCTCCTTGAGTTGGGCGAGGCCGACGCGGCGCAGCCACAGCAGGGCTTGGCTGCAGGTGTCGGCCAGATCGTCATGAGCGATGCGGCCCAGTGCAGCGCATTGTTTCTTCACTGGAAGCACCCACTCCTTATCGGGCGCCCAGACCAAGGAATTCGTCCATAGGTGGACGCAAGACTGCAGCCGCGCGATTTTATCGGCCGATTTTATAAATCCTGTCCGTGGGTTGACGAGTTCGACGCCAAAATCGAAGGTGCCGAACAGGCGGACGAGTTCCTGGCTGACCGAATGGCCGGCCGCCTTGTCCTCGATCAGAAGCCGATCGACCTTGAACTTCTTGCAGTCGGTCCCGACCTTCGTCACAAGCTGATGAATCTGCATGCGTTCTTGCCACGCAAACATCAGGATCATCTGCGGATGCTTGATTGACCGCATTTCCTGAATGCCGCTATTGCCCGTCTGGATCGACGGCGCGATGGGAACGATCGATTCCTTGCTCCACACGCCCCAGATCGTCAGGGCAGAAAAGTCGTTTTCCTCCTTTTCCGTCAATGCTGTATCTAGACTGGCAACGATGAATTCGCAGGGCGGATATTGGCCCGGCTTGACGCCATTCTCGCGCGCCGTGTCGTCGTCCCACGTTTGCCACCATTCCTGACGGATGAGACCGCCGCCGCGAGGAATCGGGTTCTGCTGGAACTGACCTGCAAAAGCGTAAGGTCCGAGTTCCTGCTCAATCTTGGCGACCTCGGAGGCCGGATAGCGCTCCGGCCAGAGCAGTTCGTTCTCGTCGATGCGCGGATCCTGCCAGAAGATGTCTTCGTCATAGACCGCGGAACAATCGTCCTCGCCGATGACGGTGACGATCTCGTTGCCGCGCCAGACGTTCATGTGCCAGCACGGCTCGTAGGCCATGGGCACGCAGAAGTGCACGTATCCCATCTCGTTATCGAGGATGTAGCCGGCGAGATCGTCCTCGTGGACGCGCTGCATGATCACGATCATGGCGCCGACCCGGCGATCGTTGAGGCGGGACGGCATCGTCTCCGACCACCATTTCACGACCGAATCTCGGACGGTGTCGGATTCCGCCTCCTTCACGAGGTGCGGATCGTCAGCCAGCAGGTACATGCCGCCAAACCCGGTCGCCCGAGCATCGACGGAACTGGCCATCCGGTAGCCGCCCTTATCGTTTTCGAAGTGGGATGCCCGGTTGCGGTCGGAAACGAGGCGGAATCGCGTGCCCCAGCGCTCCTGGTACCAGGGAGACTCGATCAGCCGCCGGCACTTGAGCGAATGTTCGAGCGCCAGGGTCTCGGCATAGCTCGCATAGAAGAACGAGGCCTGCGGACCCATCAACGGGGTCTTCTCCCGCTGGGTCCAGACCCAGGCCGGGAAGCACACGCTGATGATATTCGACTTGGCGGTGCGGGGCGGCACGTTGGCGAGGAAGCGGCGGATATGACCGCGCGCCACCGCCTCCATGTGGTCGCACAGATCCCTCAGATGCCAGTTCTCGACGAAGGTGGCGGGGTCGAACTGCGGCCAAGCGGCCTTGACGAACTCATAGAATGAGTTTTCGAGCTTCTCGGCATCCTTGATGATCTTGATGCGAGCTATTGCGGCAGCCAGATAGGCCGCTTCAGCCCGTTTTTTGCGCTCTTCCTTGACTTTTTGCGCCTTGGTGAGCGGCTTTGCGGGTTTTTCTGGCTTCTGATCTGTCATGGGTCGCGATTTTCCGTAAAAAACGTCTTATGTGGACCTTTTTTTCAAAAATCCTGTGGATAAAGTGAGTGGTTGCTCTCTTATTCGATTGCAAATAGCCTGCAAATGGCAAACAAACACGCATGGGAGCAAGATTGACGGATCGAGAAGGCTACTGGACGGTCAGGATCAGGCTTCAGAATGGCCTGAGGGAAGCCGTCATCGAAAAGGCTCATGAGGAATCGCATTCCGTGGCACAAATGCTCGGAATTTTGCTGCGCGAAGGCCTCACGGCGAGGAGTTCGGTCGCATGACACGGGAAGAACTCGTCGCCAAACGCGCCGCGTTGCAGAAGCGCTTCGATCAACTCGTTCTTCTAGGTGACTACTTCGTTGGTGCGGCAGATATCCGGCTCGCCGTCGGCGCGACGCTCGATCTCTATTCGCACGTGCTGGAGAGGATGCGGAAGTGACCACGAAGGCCACGAAGGAAGACGTCAACTATTCGCTTGGCATGAAAGAGCGCCACTGTGGGCAGTGGGACGACAAGGACAAGAACTTCTGTGCTCACTTCCGTGACGGGCTCAGCCCGTCGTGCACCAAGGTATATGGCGTGATCCAGCGCAGAATGTGGTGCCGTCTGTTCCATAAGCAGGGCACATGACCGCTCCTACCTTAACGACTGAACGGCTGGCGCTGCGTCCGCTGACCAAGGCGACAACGCGCGTTGTCGAGTGGCTAAATGATCCTCAGATCGTTCAGTTCTCAGAGCAGCGTCATCGCACGCACACGCTCGCGAGCGAGGCTCGCTATGTCGCCTCGTTCAAGGCTCCGCACTGTCTGTGGGGCATCCACCTCATCGAGACTGGCAAGCACATTGGGAACCTGTCAGCGACGGTCGACGAGCCGAACAAGGTGGCAGACATAGGCATCATGATCGGCGACCGCGATAACTGGGGGCGAGGTTACGGCACCGAGTCATGGAAGGCAGCATGCGATTGGCTGCTCTCCAAGGATGGCGGCAACCTGCGCAAGCTTGAGGCTGGATTTGCCGCCACCAACTTCGGCATGAAGAACATCTTGCGAAAGACCGGATGGTCTTTCGAGGCCGAACACAAGCTCAGCCTACTGATCGGAGGTTCGCCAGTTAGCACGATGCACTATGGCAGGTTCGTATGACGGACCACATCCGCGAGTTCTGGGACAAGCAGGCGGAAGAGCACGGTCAATCAGATACCGCCACGGCACCAGACCACTATTATCGAGACCTCGAAATCTCTCGCATCATGGAGCACATGAGAGACGGTGCAACCGTGCTTGATGCGGGATGCGGAAATGGATTCTCCATATCCCGCTTTATCCAACGATTCCCGAATTCGGAATTCTGGGGCATCGATTACAGCGCGCCAATGATTCATGCGGCGCAGCAGCTTGGCCTGCGCAAGGCTCACTTCTCCGTCGTCGACATCAGAGTCGACCCCATGCACTGGATTCTCGATGGCGCACCGCATCGGTTCGACATAATCGTCTCAGAGCGCTGCTTGATCAACCTCGCCAATTGGGAGGAACAAGAGCTAGCGATCCGGATGCTGGGCGAGCTACTGATGCCCAGGGGACGGCTCATCCTCGTAGAGAACACGATCGAGGGATTGGAAAATCTCAACGATCTGCGTGGCCAATTCGGCCTGTCGCCAATTGGCGTGCGATGGCACAACCAATATCTGCCGCAAGCCAAGCTTGACAAGTTGATGCTTGATCACTTCGTGGTCGAGCGGGCACAGAACATCGGCTGCCTCTATTACATCCTCTCGCGCGTCGTCTACGCAAAATGGTGTGCCGATAACGAAGTAATGCCAGACTATAACAACTGGATCAACGAAATAGCATCCAAGCTGCCATCGTTACACACGTTCAATTACTCTCCGAACATGCTCTACGTTGCTAGGCCGAGACCATGAGCCAGTCTGATAAATTCATGGACGGAGAGGGCGACGCGTGGCTGAGGCGCAACCGCAACAAGCTCCCGCGCGAGAATGATCCTGTGATCTACGCCATCGGATCGTCCGGCATCAAGCCGAAGAACATCTTGGAAATCGGGTGCTCGAACGGATGGCGCCTCAATAAGATGAAAAAACTATGGGGCTGCAACGTCTGTGGCATTGAGCCGAGCATGGAAGCGGTCGAGGAGGCAAACCAGTCTGGCCTGGAAGTCACTCAAGGAACCGCGGACAACCTCGACATTACTTTTTTGTTCACGACATTCGACGTCATAATCTGCGGTTTCTTCCTCTACGTCACCGATCCAGAGGATTTGTTCAAGATCGTCAGCGAGACGGATCGCCTCCTGGAGGACAGGGGTTACCTCGTCATCCACGACTTCGAGCCAATCGCGCCGTACCGCACGCCCTACAAGCATCGCGAAGGCCTGTGGTCCTACCACATGGATCATCCGGCTTTGTGGCTCGCGCACCCTTGGTACTCGACGGTGTCGTCTAGGACGGAAGCCAACGGGACAACCGTCACCATCCTGCGCAAGGACGTCCAAGCGGCATTTCCGGAGTTGTGACAATGGCGCGGCCGACAAACGTGTATTGCGACCTCATGATGCCCGCCGTTTATGAAGGTCTAGCTAAAAAGGGCCCGTCCGTGAGGACCGCTCACGTTCAGTTCTCTATGTCTGACGACAGTGTCGAACTCGCCGTCATCCACAAGTTGGCATCGGTCCACGAAATCGACAATCGCAAGTTTTCCGTGATCGGGGATCGCATTAAGAAGGCGCTTCTCATCAAACCTGACGAGACGCCGAAAGGCGTGCGCGTTGCCCGGCGAGCGCTGCACGCGCGCGGCAAGCAGGCGCGCGACAAAAAGCCAAGGAGGATCCGTTGAAGATTGCGGTTCTCGGCCTCGGCAGCATCGGCTCACGGCACGCGGCCAACCTCTCGTCCATGGGGCACAAGATCTTTGCGTACGACCCGACGCATGTGGCGGCAACGTCAGCGCGCG
>Ga0126380_10000324_pt1 | contig 15173 bp, 15 predicted proteins | sample PanSoiMetPlot_26_FD_92544 | JGI IMG/M metagenome (GOLD analysis project Ga0126380, IMG submission 92544) | Tropical forest soil microbial communities from Panama - MetaG Plot_26 | ecosystem: Environmental > Terrestrial > Soil > Tropical forest > Bulk soil | place: Panama | collected 2016-02-17
CGAGTGCACCGAGGCGGAGACCGCCCTGGCGCTGCAGGGGCTGGGCAGCTACCCGGTGCTGCAGTCGGGGTCCGACGAGCAGGTGCGCCGGTGGCTGCCCGCCGTGGCCTCGGGGGCCGCGGTGGCCGCGTTCGCGCTGTCCGAGCCGGGCGCCGGGTCCGACGCCGCCGCGCTGGAACTCGCCGCCGAGCCGGACGGGAACGGGTGGCGGCTGACCGGCACCAAGACGTGGATCTCGAACGCGCCCGAGGCCGACTTCTACACGGTGTTCGCCTGGACCACGCCGGGAGAGCGGGCCCGCGGGGTGAGCGCGTTCCTGGTCCCGGGCGAGCGGCCGGGTCTGTCCGGGGAGCACCTGGATATGGTCAGCCCGCACCCGATCGGCACGCTGACCTTCGACGGGGTCCCGGTCTACGCCGACGAACTGCTCGGCGAGGCCGGCCGCGGCTTCGCCGTGGCGATGCGCACCCTGGACAAGTTCCGGCCGAGCGTGGGCGCGTTCGCGGTGGGCATGGCGCAGGCGGCGCTGGCGGCCGCGTGCGAGCACGCCGCGTCCAGGACCGCGTTCGGCGGGCCGCTGAAGGACCAGCAGGCGGTGGCGCACCTGCTGGCCGAGATGGCCACCCGGACCGAGGCGGCCCGGCTGCTGGTCTACTCCGCCGCGGCGGCGATCGACTCCGGGGCGGCCGGGATCGCCGGGCGCAGCGCCATGGCGAAGCTGTTCGCCACCGAGGCGGCGCAGTTCGTGGTGGACGCGGCGGTGCAGATCCACGGGGCCCGTGCGCTGCAGCGCGGGCACCTGCTGGAGCACCTGTACCGGGAGGTCCGCGCGCCGCGCATCTACGAGGGCGCCTCGGAGATCCAGCGCACGATCATCGCCCGGCAACTGTTGAAGTAAGCGCGCACCCGGTTCCGGGTTGCCCCGGGCGCCGTGTCAACCGGCCGGCCGAGCCGGGCGTCTTTCGTATGGACCCGTTCCCGCCCATTGTCGGCATTATCCGGGATATAGCGGCCGGCTAGCCAGCCCGGCTGCAACACCACCACGGGGGCGGAGTTGTGGGTGCGGCGGTGCCCGTAGTTCAGAGTTGGACCGCATGTTCACCAACCGGACGTTTGCTGATCAACGCGGCGACCGGCACCCGGAGATGGGTGGCCCGCTACTACGGCCTCGGCGTGAGCGGACCCCTGTCCATGGCGATCAGCCGGGACGGATCCAGGCTGTTCGTGGCCGGCTTTACGACACCGCCGGGATCCGCCCTGCCCGCCTGCTTCGCGGTCGTCGCTTATGACGCCAGCACGGGCGCCATGCTGTGGGCGCGGCACCCGTTCAGCGACGGCCTCACGACGTCGGTGACGGTCAGCCCGGACTCCGCCACGGTTTAAGCGACCGGCACCATCGGGGACCAGATTGACGGCCGGGGCTCGGTGGCCACGTTCGCCTACAACGCCGCGACCGGGTCCCGCAAGTGGCTGGCCGTTTATCATGGCCGACGGCCCAGCGAGCAGACGCAATCGGTCGCGGCGAGCCCGGACGGCGCGCTGGTGTACGTCACCGGGACAACCCCCGGGTTCAGGAGCAACAGCCTCAACGCCACCACCATCGCCTAGCGCACAGCCACCGGGATGACCTCATGGGCTGCCCGCTACCGGGGCCGCCGGGACTTCAGCGGCGCTGCCTCCCTCGCCGTCGGCCCCGACCGGGCAGGCGGTGTTCATCACCGGCTTCCTCGGGGCGCATGACGGCTGCTGCAACTTCCTCACCGTCGCCTACCAGCCCTAACGGCAGGCGGGTCAGCCGATCCGCTCGGCAACGGTCAGCGGCCCTGCCAGCGCGGGTCGCGGAACTCGGCGAACGCGGCGCGGAACTCGGCGAACGCGGCGCGGAACTCGGCGCAGTCCTTGCCGGTCGCCAGCAGGCCTGTTACGCCGTCACCGGTAAACGAGCGCCGAGGCCGGTGCGTCGAACATCTGGGCTGGTATCTCGCATGGCGGGCGGAGGCGTGACGTGATCAATTCAAGGTTGGCCACCGGGATTGCCGGAGCGGGCGTCAGCGCGATGCTGGCCGGCGCCGCGGTGTTCATGACGCCCGCCTCATCCACCGCGGCTGCGGCAATCGGCTCCGCGGTCCGGGCACCAGCGGATCGCGTTGTCACCGGTGCCGGGGACAGCCCGGGTGGCCGGGCAGGCGCCCAGCTATCCGGCGGCACGACGTTGTGGCGGGCGGCGTACGGCCTCGGATTCGGCGGCGGTGCTGTCGCCGTCGCGGCAAGCCCGGACAGTTCCCGGGTGTTCGTCACCGGCTCGGTGACCGGGCCGCACGGGCACAGCCAGATCGGGACGGTGGCCTACCGGGCGGTCACCGGCGCCAGGCTCTGGGTGGTGAGGTACCACGGCCCGGTGAACAGCAACAGCACCGCGACCTCCGTTGTGGTGAGCCCGAACGGCCGGGAGGTGTTCGTCACCGGCCGCACCATGCTGCGGAAAGGGGGGAGCACCGGCGTGACGCTGGCCTACCGGGCGGCGACCGGCGCGGCCGTCTGGGCGGCCGTCAACCCGAGCGCCCGGTCGACCCGCGCCATGTCCGCGGCGGTCAGCCCGGACGGGTCCATGGTCTACTCGACCGGTACGGACGGCGTGGGGATGGTCACCATCGCCTACGACGCCGCCAGCGGCGTCACCGACTGGAGCCAGGAGTACACCGGCCCGCAGTCCGGCGGGGGTGCGTCGGCCGTCGCGGTCAGCCCGGACGGGTCCACCGTGTACGTCACCGGCGGGGTCATGGCCTCGCTGGCAGACGAGGAGTACGCGACCGTGGCGTATGGGGCGGCCACCGGGACGATGCACTGGGCGGCGGTGCAGAACGGCACCAACGGCTCGTTCGGCGACGACTCGGCGGCAACGGCCCTCGCGGTTAGCCCGGGCGGAGGCACGGTGTTCGTCACCGGTCTGCTCACCACCACCTCCGGTGCCAGCTACGGGACGCTTGCCTACAGCGCGGCCACCGGCACGAAGCTCTGGCTCCAGCGCTATGAGACCCCGTCGGCCCCGGTACTCAACGACTTCGCCGCCGCCCTCACGGTGAGCCCGGGCGGCACGCAGGTGTTCGTGACCGGTGCCGCGAACAACGCCTACGGCACGGTCGCCTACGCCGCCGCCACCGGGGCACAGCAATGGGTGGCCCTCTACCACCCCGGGTGCTGCAATGGTGCCAGCTCCGTCGCGGTGAGTCCGGACGGGTCCACGGTGTACGTCACCGGCACCGCCGCCTATCCGAACGAAAGCTCCAAGTACGCGACCCTCGCCTACGACGCGGCCACCGGGGCCACGCGCTGGCTCCGGCGCCACCCCGGCACCCGCTCCGGCCTCGGCGAGGCCCGGTCGGTCGCGGTGAGCCCGGACGGGTCGGCGGTGTTCGTCACGGGCCTGGCCCAGGACCCGCTGACCGAGCCGTCCTTCTACACCACGATCGCCTACCGCCCCTGACCCGGCGCTCGGGTGCCGCCGCGGCGCGGCGGCACCCGAGCCGGGAGGAGGGCCATGGAATCAGGGCCGTCAGCGGCCTTGCCAGCGGGGGTCGCGGCCCTCGGTGAAGGCGGCGTGGAACTCGGCGTAGTCCTTGCCCGTCATCAGCAGGGCCTGGGTCATCGCCTCCAGCTCCACCGCGGCGGACAGGCTCATGTCCTGTTCGCTGGTGAGCAGGGCCTTGGTCTGCGCGAAGGCGTGCGCGGGCCCGGTGGCCAGGCGCCGGGCCAGCCGGTCCACCGCGCCGTCCAGCTCGTCCCCGACCACCAGTTCGCTGACCAGCCCGATCCGCTCGGCGTGCGCCGCGTCGATGGTGTCGCCGAGCATCAGCAACTGGGTCGCCCGGCCCAGCCCCACCAGCCGGGGCAGCAGGTAGGCCGCCCCCATGTCCCCGCCGGACAGGCCCACCTTGGTGAACAGGAACGCGAACCGCGCCGCGGGCGTGGCGACCCGGAAGTCCGCGGCGAGCGCGATCACCGCGCCGGCCCCGGCGGCCATCCCCTGCAGCCCGGCGATGATCGGGATCGGGCACTCCCGCATGCCCCGGATCACCTCGCCGGTCATCCGGGTGAACGCGAGCAGTTCGTCCTGGCCCATGGCCAGGGTCGCGCCGATGATCTCGTGCACGTCCCCGCCGGAGCAGAACGCCCGGCCGGACCCCCGCAGCACCAGCACCCTTGTGTCGCCCCGATGCGGCAGCTCGGCCAGCAGGTCCCGCAGGTCCGCGTAGGTGTCGAAGGTGAGCGCATTCAGCTTGGCGGGCCGGTCGAGCGTGACGGCCGCGATCCCGTCCGCGACCTCGAACCGGAAATGCCGCCACTCCCGCGTCAGCGGGACCGATCCGCGAAACGGGCTCATGGGCGCACCTCCGGGCTCACGATATCTCGGTCGATTGACTGCCGTCAGGAACGGTGAATACTGGTGCTACCCGTCACCCGGGGCCGCACGAAGGGGGTGCCGTCGATGGAGCTGTCGCCCTCCGCGCACACCGACACGTTCTGCCGGGACAACCTCCCGCCCGCCAGCCAGTGGCCGGAGCTGCGCTTCGACCTCGCCGGGCTGAGCTATCCCGACCGGCTCAACTGCGCCGCGGCGCTGCTGGACGACGTCGTCGCCAGGTTCGGCCCCGACCGCCCGTGCCTGCGCACCCCCACCGAGATGTGGACCTACGGCGACCTGCTGCGCCGGGCCAACCAGGGGGCGCAGGTGCTCGTCGAGGACTTCGGCCTGGTCCCCGGAAACCGGGTGCTGTTGCGCGGCCCGAACAACCCCTGGCTGATCGCCTCGTGGTTCGCCGTGCTCAAGGCGGGCGGGGTCGCGGTGACCACCATGGCCCTGCTGCGGGCCGGGGAGATCACCGCGCTGGCCGGCATCACCCGGCCCAGCCTGGCCATCACCGACCACCGGTTCGCCGCCGAACTGGAGGCCGCGAACCTCGGCATCCCGGTAATTCGGTACGGCGTCGCGGGCGCCGGCGACCTGGCCAGCCGCTGCGCCGGCAAGAGCGCCGGTTTCGCGGCCGTGGCCACCGCCGCCGACGACGTGGCCCTGCTCGCCCCGACCTCGGGCACCACCGGCAGGCCGAAGGCCACCATGCACTTCCACCGCGACGTGCTGGCGATCCAGGACACCTTCGGCGCTCACGTGCTCACGGCCAGCCCGGACGACGTGTTTCTGGGCACCCCGCCGGTCGGCTTCACGTTCGGGCTCGGCGGGCTGGTGGTGTTTCCGTTCAGCATCGGCGCCAGCACCTTGCTGCTGGAGCGGGCGACGCCGGACCAACTGGCGCAAGCGATCGCCGAGCATTGCGTGACGGTGCTGTTCACGGCGCCAACGATGTACCGGGCGCTGGTCGCGGGCGGCCACGGCGGGGTGCTGGGCGGCCTGCGCCGGTGCGTCTCGGCCGGCGAGCACCTGCCGCACGCGGTGTGGGAGGACTTCCACCGCGCCACCGGCGTGCGGATCATCGACGGGATCGGCGCCACCGAGCTGCTGCACATTTTCATCTCCGCCGCGGGGGACCAGATCCGGCCCGGGGCGACGGGGCTGGCGGTCCCGGGTTATGAGGCGGTGGTGCTGGGCGAGGACGGGAAGCCGGTGCCCGACGGCGAGCCGGGAAGCCTGGCGGTCAAGGGGCCGACCGGCTGCCGGTACCTCGCCGACGAGCGCCAGCGCGCCTACGTGCGGGACGGGTGGAACCTGACCGGCGACACCTACATCCGGGACGCCGACGGTTACTACTGGTACCAGGCGCGCAGCGACGACATGATCATCACAGCCGGGTACAACATCGCCGGGCCCGAGGTGGAGCAGGCGCTGCTCGGGCACCCCGACGTGGTGGAGACCGGCGTGGTCGCCGCGCCCGACTCCGAGCGCGGCACGATCGTCAAGGCCTACGTCGTGCTCCGGGACGGCGCCGAGCCCGGCCCGGCCAAGGCCGCGGAACTCCAGGCCTTCGCCAAGCAGGCGATCGCGCCGTACAAGTACCCGCGCGAGGTCGAGTTCGTGGCCGCGCTGCCGCACACCGCCACCGGAAAGATCCAGCGCTACCGGCTGCGCCAGCTCGCCGCGGGCGGCTCCTGACCCGCTGCGACGGCTCGGTTTTCCTTTGCAAAACGACTGGCGCGGGTACCCTGGCCCCGCCGGTCAGCCGGTCCCCCGGCCGGCCCCCTGCTCGGAGTGCGCCGCCCATTCGCTGACAAGCTGATCGAGCACTGGGGCGAGGTTGCGCAGTTCGTCCAGGTGAGCGGGCCCGAGTCGGTTCAGCCGTGCTTCCCCGTCGGCGGTGAGCATCACCCGGGTCAGCCGCCCGTCCTCGGCGTCACGAGACCGCGCGACGACCCCCGTGTTGGCCGCCCGGTCCACCAGCTCGACCACGCTGTGGTGGCGCAGGAGCAGGTACTCGGCAAGCTCGGAGATCGTCGGATCCTGGCTCCCCGGATGGCCCTTGATCGCGACGAGAAGCTGGTGCTGGGCCGGGGTCAGGCCCACCGCGTGCGCCTGCGTCTGGCTCCAGTGCAGGAACCGGCGCAAGCTCGTGCGGAACGCCAGCAAATTCTGGAAGTCCGCAGCCGACATTTCGGGCACCTCTTCACCGTAGCCCCAGTTAGACCTTGACCTCGCCCCTTCCACCCGGACCCAATCCCCGTGGCCGGCCCGGCAATGTATATCGTGTTACGATTTAGCCCGGTCCCCAACCGTTTGGCTTGCCCGCCGGGCCTGTCGCTGGGCGCGCCCGGCGGGCAAGCCTCGCTAGCTCTGGTAGACAGATCTCGATGACGGCAAACACCGACGTGCGCGTGCGCCGTGTCTATGACCCGCCGGACCCGGCTGACGGGCACCGGGTGCTCGTCGACCGGCTGTGGCCCCGCGGCCTGTCCAAGAGCGCCGCGGCCCTGGACGAATGGGTCAAGGCCGTCGCGCCCTCCGACGAGTTGCGCCGGTGGTACGGCCACGAGGTGGACAAGTTCGCGGCGTTCCGGGAGCGGTACGTGGCGGAACTGCAGGCGCCCGAGCGCGCCGAGGCCCTGGCGCACCTGCGGCGCCTCGCCGACTCCGGGCCGCTGACGCTGCTCACCGCGACCAGGGACGTCGAGCACAGCCAGGCGGAGGTACTGGCCGAACGGCTGCGTGACGCCCGGTGAGCGCCGGCCCAGGCGGCAGCACCGAGCGGCATGACGGCGCGGAGCGGCCGGCCGGCGGCATGCAGCGGCAGAACGGCGGATTGGCCTGGCGCGCCGACCCGGAGGACGGGCCGGGGGACCCGGCCTGCCTGCTCCCCCGGGTCTGCCAGGCCTGCGGCGCTGTGGCCGACGAGGACCCGCCGGCCACCTGCTCGCAGTGCGGCAGCGAGATACCTGGCGCCTGACCTTGTCAGGGGCGGCCGGGCAGGACCGCCTGCGTCTGGGTCACCTGAGCCACCCGCCGCCCCGCGTCATCGGTGAGGTCGGTCTGCACCACGATCGTCGACCGGCCCACGTGCAACGGGCGGGTGACGGCGGTCACCTCGCCGGACCGGACGGCCCGCATGAACACCGTCGCCGAACTGGTGGTCGCGGTCAGCGCGCCGGGCGGCAGGTTCAGGAACGCGCAGATCCCGCCGAGGCTGTCGGCCAGCGCCATCAGCACCCCGCCGTGCAGGATCCCCCCGGTGGTGCACCGTTCCGGCGCCCAGGGCATCCGGCCGCGGACCCCATCCGGGGCGGCGGCGTCCAGGACGATGCCGAGCCCGGCCGCGAACGGCATCATGTCCACCAGCCCGTCCAGCTCGGCACCGCCCGCGCCCGGGCCCGCCGCCTGCCCGTCCGCCGCGGGTTCCGGCGCGTGCTCGCCCGGGGCATCCGCCCCGGTGCCGGGTTCGGCCCGGCCGCCGGTCACGGACTCGGGCGCCTGTTCCTCCGGCTCGTCCGCCGGGCGCTCGCCCGCCTGCTCCGGCGGCCCGGCCCGCGCCGCCCGCAGCAGCGCGACCACTTCCTCGTCCGAGGTCTGCGCGAAGTCGTCATACCATTCGCCGATCGCGAGGAACCGCCCGGGCATCTCCAGGCAGATCACCTCGTCGGCATCACCGCGCATGCCCACGTCGGCCCCGGGCGGCGCCACCGGCACCGCGAGCACCACCCTGGCCGCGCCCAGCGCCCGCGCCACCTGGCACGCGGCGCGGGCGGTCGAGCCTGTTGCGATGCCGTCATCCACGATGACGGCGATCCGCCCGGCCAGCGGCTCACGGGGCGCGCCGCCGCGGAACCGCCGGGCGCGGCGCTCCAGCTCGGCCCGCTCGCGGCGTTCGACCTCGGCCATCTGTGCCTCGCTGACCTGGGCATAACGCACGACGTCCGGGTTGATGACGCGGGCATCCGATTCACCGATCGCACCCATGCCGAGCTCGGGCTGGGCGGGCACGCCGAGCTTGCGCACCAGGATGATGTCCAGCGGGGCGTCCAGGGCGCGCGCCACCTCCGCCGCGACCGCCACCCCGCCCCGGGGCAGCCCAAGGATGACGGCGTCCTTGCCGCGCAGGTCCTCCAGGTGGCTGACCAGCCTGCGGCCGGCGTCGGCCCGGTTGCGGAACCGCATGGTGATACCTTTCCACCGGTCTGGGGAAAGGTGTACCCAGCTGCGGCCATCCATGCGATCAACCGTCCGCTGGAAGTAGATCACCTCTGGGCCGATTGTGGCCGCTGGAGCCAACGGTCACATTCTTTGCAGCCGCTGGCGTAACCGGCCAGATTCGAGGCGCGTGATGCGCCAGCGACGGCACTGCCACTGGCGGATCAAGACCGCGGGCGGATCAGGTCAGCAGGGTGCGGAGGAAGGCGCGGGTGCGGGCGCCGTCGGCTCCGCCGGTGTACTCGCCCGCCACGAAATCGGTCACGCCCGCGCCGGCGAGCGTCCTGATCTGGGCGCCCACGGCATCCTCGTCGCCGACGATGGCCACGTCCGCCGGTCCCGCGGCACCCTCCCGGTCGAGCATGGCCCGGTAGGACGGCAGCTCCCCGTAGATGGCGAAGACCCTGGCCGCCTGCTCCCGTGCGGCATCGGGGTCGTCGGTCACGCAGACGGGCAGGATGCAGACGACACGCGGACTGGGCCGCCCGGCCGACTCGGCGGCCGCCGTGATCACCGGCACGACGTGGTCGCGGACGGTGGCGGGCCCCGTCATCCACAGCACTGTGCCGTCGGTCTGCTCGCCGGCCAGCCGCAGCATCTGGGCGCCGAGCGCGGCCACCACGACCGGGACCCGCCCGGGAGACGGGGTGGTCAGCCGGATGTTCGCGCGCACCGTGGTCCCGGTGAACGAGACGGGCTGCCCGTCCAGCAGCGGCAGCAGGACTGCGAGATACTCCCGCATGTGCAGGACCGGCCGGCTGAAGTCATGGCCGAACATGTCCTCGATCACGATCTTGTGCGACAGCCCGATGCCGAGCACCAGGCGGCCGTCGACGGCCGCCGCGACGGTCCGTGCCTGCTGCGCCAGTACGGCCGGGTGCCGCGGGTAGGTGGGGACCACGGCGGTGCCGACCTCGATGCCGGGTACCTGGCTGCCCGCGACGGCCAGCGCGGTCAGCGCGTCCACCCCGAAGATGTTGCTCATCCAGGCCGAGGCAAACCCCTGGTCGGCCGCGCGCCGCAGTTCCTCGCGCAGCGCCGTCATCGGGCTGGGGCCGGACGGATCACGCAGCGATACGCCAACTCTCATTCGTGCGCCTCCCGTGTCTGGGCCGCTGGACACCGCTATTCTGCTGCGCCGGCTTCCGGCCCGCCCGGTTACCCGCTAACGGCCGCCGGCTGCTTCGCGCGCGTGCGCCACCGCCACCTCCGCGGCCAGTCCCGCGTTGTCGGCGATGAGCAGGCGGTTCACCTCCGCGCTGCGGCCCCCGCTCAGCTCGTGCACCAGCGACAGCACGGCCGGCGTCACCGACTGCCCGGTCATGCCCCGCTGGCGCACCCGGCTGACCGCCTCGGTGATGATCTCCTCGAGGTCCGCGGACGGGTCCGGCGGGCGGGCAAGGAGCAGCCCCGACGAGTCGTTCAGCAGCCAATGCAAGGCCGCGATCCTGGCTGCTTCCGCGGCAGCGGACACCACCGCGGACACCGGCGGGCCGCCGCCGGTGCTGTAGAACAGCGGCAGCGTGGCCGTGCGCCAGCCGAGGACGGGAACGCCCAGCGTCTCCAGCAGTTCCGCGGTGGCCGGGACGTCCAGGATGGACTTGGCCCCGGACGACACCACCATCGCCGGGGTCCGCGCGAGCTGCGGCAGGTCGCTGGAGATGTCCAGGGTCTGGGCGAAACCACGGTGCACGCCGCCGGTGCCGCCGGTGCCCATGAACCGGATCCCGGCGGCCCGGCACACGGCGAGGGTCCCGCCGACCGTGGTGGCGCCGAGCGCTCCCTGGACCACGCAGGCGGCCAGGTCGCGGGCGCCGGCCTTGCGGGCGGACTCCCCCGCGGCGGCGAACCGCTCCAGGTCCGCCTCGGTCAGGCCGGCCCGGACCGCACCGTCCACCACGCCGATCGTGGCCGGGACGGCACCCGCGGCGCGGACCCGTGCCTCGGCGGCCAGCGCCACCTCCAGGCCCTGCCGCCCGGGGAAACCGTGCGAGACCAGCGTGGTCTCCAGCGCCACCACGGGACCACCGTCCCGGAGCGCGGCGGCGACCTCCCCGGCCAGCACCGGCGCGGGCGTCATCGCGCGGCCCGTTTCCCGAGACCGCACGGGCGCCGTGGCTGGCCCAATGTCACGGCATCGCCCCCATCCTGGCCACGGCGCGCGCGGCCGCCGCCAGGCCGAGGCTGACCCCGCCGAGCAGGTACCCGGCGGCGAACGCGTCACCGGCGCCGGTCGCGTCCACCGCGGTCACCGGTGCCGCGGCGTGCGTGACCCCGCCGGCGCAGACCCCGCGCGGCCCCAGCTTCACCACCATCTTGGCGCCGGGCACCTCGCCCACCAGGTCCGCCTCCTCCTCCGTGCCGAACACGGCCTGCGGCCGCAGCCCGGCCAGCAGCGCGCGGAAGCGGTCCACGCCATAGTCTCGCAGGGCGGAGGTAGAGGAGAGATCCACACTCGGCCCCGGCAGCCGCCGCGCCGCGGCCAGGGCGGCGCCCTGGACCGGCTCCCGCAGCAGGCTGTAGCCGGGCAGGTGCAGCCGGGTGCAGCCGGTGAACCACTCGTCCTTCAGGTGCGCGGCCTGAAGCTGGGTTCCCACGCCCCGGTCGGTCAGCATCGACCGGAACCGGCCCGCGTCCGACAGCGAGACCACCACGCCGGTCCGCCCCGGCAGCACGGGCCCGGCGAGTTCCACGCCCCGGCTGGCGAGTTCCCCGGCCACCATGCGGCCCGCCGGGTCGGCCGCCTGGGCCGTGATCAGCCGGGCCCGGCCGCCGAGCGCGACGATCCACGCGGCCACGTTGGCCGCCTGCCCACCGGCGCCCGCCGAGGTGGTGGCCGGGGTGTCGGTCTCCGGCTGGACCGGCCCGGCCAGGGACACGATCACGTCGAGGTGGGCGTCCCCCAGTACGCAGATCAGCCCGCGCTGGCCGGGGCCAGCCTCGCCTGCCGCATCGTCAGCTCCCTCCGGCGCCAGCCGCGGCAAACCGGTCGGCGCGCGGGAATGCTTGCGGGCGTGCCGCGGTTCCATACCCGGTAGGGTATCGATGGTGCCTGGGGGCACCGAGGAGGAAACAATGGCGACAGTCGAGCTGACCGCCGAGAACTTCGAGACCGTGATCGCGGACGCCGACCTGGCCCTGGTGGACTTCTGGGCGTCCTGGTGCGGGCCGTGCCGGATGTTCGCACCCGTCTTCGAGCGGGCCTCGGAGCAGCACCCGGACGCGGTCTTCGCCAAGGTGGACACCGAGGCACAGCAGGCGCTCGCCGCCTCCTTCGGGATCACGTCGATCCCGACCCTGATGATCATCCGTGACAAGGTCATCCTCTACGCCCAGCCCGGCGCGATCCCCGAGCCCGCGCTGGAAGACCTGATCGCCAAGGCGCGCGAGGTGGACATGGATGAGGTCCGCGCCAGCATCGCCGGGCAGAAGGCGAGCACCGCCTGAGGCATGCGCCGGGCATCTGGTCACGGCTAGGCACGAGGCAACACCGGGCGTCGCGGCGCAGCGGGGGGGCGCTGACGGGCGGCACGGTACCGGAGGCTGGCCCGGCCGGGCTGCCCCCGGAGGGGCGGTTATTCGCGGTCCAAGCGGATCGCGGGCCAGTCCAGCATGCGCGCGCCGATCACCGCCACCTGGAGGGCCAGCGCGTCCGCCGGCCGGGCGGGGTCCCGCCCGGTCAGCTCCTTGACCCGGGCCAGCCGGTAGGTGACCGTCCGCACCGACAGGTGCAGGTCCCGCGCGGCCGCGGCGGCCACACCGCCCCTGGCGTAATAGGCGGCCAGCGTGGCCAGCAGCGGCCCGGGGCCTCCCCTGGCCCGCGCCAGCGGGGTGAGCAGGGTCTGCACCAGGTCGGTGATCGCCGCGCGGTCACGCAGGAGCACCTGGTAGATGAGGAGATCCGCAGCGCTCACCACGGGATCGGCCAGGCCGAGCCGCTGGGCCACGTCGAACGCGTCGGCCGCCTCGTCGTAGGAGCGCACCACGCCGCTCGGCCCCGGATAGGACCGCCCGACGGCGATCCGCCAGGTCGGCGGACCGGGCGGCCCGGGCTCGCCCGCCTCGGCGGGCCCCGCCCGGCCGCCTAGGGCCCGGGCGAGCGCACGCGCCACCATATCGGCCTCCTCGCCGCCAGCCGATCCCACGATCACCACCAGCCGCCCGCGCCGGCTCAGCACCAGCGAGGAGTAGGGGGCGGCGGCCTCGGCGACCACGGCGTCGATGTGGGTTCCCGCGGGGCTCCAGGTGCCGCGCCGGCCGTCGGAACCGGCCAGCATCACCTGGTGCGGGCCGGCCAGCCGCAGGCCGAGCCGCTCCCCCCGGTCCAGCAGGTCGGCGACGCCGCCGCGCCCGGAGAGCAGGTCCTCGAAGAACTCGCGGCGCTCCGCCTCCTCCCGGCGGGTCACCGACAGGTAGCCCCGCTCGAACCCGCCCGCGGCCGCGGCCACCGCGTCGTCGGCGGCCCGGAGCACGGCCAGCCCGGCGGCCCGCAACTCGGCGGGTGACCCGGTGTCACCGGGCAGTTCCCGCCACAGCCGCCAGGTCGCGGACAGGTACAGATCGACCAGTCCGCGCAGGGCAACCCCGCCCTCCGCGGCCTGCTCCCCGGATCGCGCGTACTCGGCCAGTTCCGCGGCGGACAGGCGGCGGCCGCTGCTGGCCGCGTCCAAGACCGCGGGCAGGTAACCGCCCAGCAGCCCGGCCGGGACCCCGCCCGCTTCGCGGCTAGCCGCCCGGGTGATCGCGGCAAGGTCTACCGTGCGGCCCGCGCCGCGCGCATTCACTCCTGGCACCGCCTTCTGGCCGGGTATCCCGTGCTGACCGGGCAGCTGTGCTCGGCCCGGTCCCGCCGCGGTCACTTTGCCGGGCGTCGGCAAGATACTGGCTAAACTTTAGCCAGTTAGTCACGAAGACCTGCTTGAGCGTAGCAAGCAATAATAAATCACAAGCCTGGGATGGCCAGGCCGGAAGATCGGCGGGAGGTTGCCTTGACGATGCCTAGCAGCATGGGGGCCCTCCACTGCCGCGCCGGCGCCGTCGCGTTCACCAGCCAGGCCGGGCAGTCAACCGGGGCACTGCTCGCAACGGCCGGCGTCGCCGCGCCCGGGCCCGGGCATCCAGGTAGTGCCCGGGCCGGGCTGGCCATCCTTGCCCGTCCGGGATCCCGCAGGGCCCAGCCGAAACGTCACGGTGAGGAGTAGGGCCGGACACTGAGCCCGCCAAACCCATCGGGTGGCCATGGCATCCCTTCACGTTCCCGCCTGGGGCTGGGCCGCGGTCCTTGCCGGCCTGGTCGTTTTCCTGTCCGCGGACCTGGTCGCCAGCGCGCGCCGCAAGACCCCGGTGCGCATGTCGGAAGCGGCCGGCTGGGCGCTGGTCACCGTGCTGCTGGCGGTGGGGTTTTGTGCCCTCCTAGCCGTTACCTCGGGCGGCACGGCCGCGGGCCAGTTCTTCGCCGGCTGGCTGACCGAGTACAGCCTTTCGCTGGACAACCTGATGGTCTTCGTCATCCTGATCAGCCGGTCCCGGGTGCCGGCCGCGCTGCACGGCCGCGTGCTGCTGGCGGGCATCGGCATCGCCGTGGTGCTGCGCGGGATCGTCATCGGGCTCGGCGCGGCGGCCTTGAACCGGTTCGGCTGGCTGGAATTTCTGTTCGCCGGATTTCTGCTCTACACGGCGGCCCAGATAGCCCGGCGCAGCGGAACCCCGATCGCGGCCGATGCTGGGACCGGCCAGTTCGCCGGGGCCCCGGAGCCCGCTAGCGCCGGTGGGCTCCCTGGAACCGGCGGCGCGCCGGTGGCCCCTGGCGCGCCGGAGCAGGAGCCGCCTCAGGGGGTAGCAACGCGGCTCGCGGGATGGCTGACCAGGCGGCACGGCTCGGTCCCGGTGCTCGCGCTGGTGATCGCGCTCGGCGTGGTCGACGTGATGTTCGCGCTCGACTCCATCCCCGCCATCTTCGGGCTGACCCGCGACCCGTTCCTGGTGTTCAGCGCGAACGTGTTCGCCCTTATCGGCCTGCGCCACCTGTACTTCCTCGTGGCGGGCCTGCTCGCCCGGCTGGTTTACCTTCAGGCCGGGCTGTGCATCATTCTCGCCTTCATCGGCGCCAAGCTGCTCGGCGAGGCGCTGCACGAGGTCGGCGTGACCAGCATCGGGCCGGTCCCGGTGCCGCACGTCAGCTCCTGGCTGTCGCTGGTCATCATCGTCCTGGTGCTCGCCGCGACCGCGCTGGCGAGCGTGCTGGCCACGCGGCGGCGCGCCAGGAAGGCGGAACTGCACGGGCGCGCCGCCTACGGCGGGGAGCACTAAGCCCGCCGGGCGCCGGACCTCAGCCTCCCAGGCGTGGACCTCAGCCTCCCAGGCGCCGGACCTCAGCCTCCCGGGCGCCGGACCTCAGCCTCCCAGGCGTGGACCTCAGCCTCCCAGGCGCCGGACCTCAGCCTCCCAGGCGCCGGACCTCGGCCTCCCAGGCGCCGGACCTCGGCCCCCGGGCGCCTGACCTCGGCCCGACTCGGCCGGCCTCAGGCGGCCAGGGTGTCGCGCA